>Ga0207433_10007306_pt1 | contig 18564 bp, 16 predicted proteins | sample YelNatPaOPGAMG01_FD_187559 | JGI IMG/M metagenome (GOLD analysis project Ga0207433, IMG submission 187559) | Hot spring thermophilic microbial communities from Obsidian Pool, Yellowstone National Park, USA - OP-RAMG-01 (SPAdes) (version 3) | ecosystem: Environmental > Aquatic > Thermal springs... | reverse complement strand
CCCCAGGTAGTGCAACACGACGATGGCAAAGGCGAAATCGATCGCCTTGTTGATCAGGTTGGCGACGATCGGGGCCAGGCTATTCTTGAGCACCCGGCGCGCGACGGCAGCACGGCCGGCCTCCACCTCACGGTAGAGCCGCCCCCACCACCGCGCGACCAGCGCTGTCCCCCCGAGCAGGAGCAACACCCCTCCCAGGAACAGGCCCATTTTCAGGCGGAAATCGTCGGCCAACGGATGTTTTCCCCCATCAACGCCCGGGAGCCGCAGGCGGTCCCCATACCACCCGCCCTTCCACCAACGTCCAGCGCGCCAAGCCGTGCAGCCGCACCCCGGCGAGCGGCGTGTTCTTCCCTTTGGAGGCAAAAGCAGCCGGGTCCACTACCCATTCCGCTTCGGGGTCAAAGATCACCACGTCCGCCGGCCGGCCAACTTGAAGCGTCCCATAAGGCAGTCCCAGGATGCGCGCTGGATTCCAGGCAAGCGCCCGGAGAAGCACCGGGAGGTCGACCACGCCTTTCCGATGGAGTTCGAGCACCGCAGCAAGCGCTGTCTCCAGCCCAGAGATCCCCGGCGCGGCATATCCGAACTCGCACTCCTTGTCCACCCACGTATGGGGCGCGTGGTCCGTGGCGATGGCGTCGATCGTCCCATCGCGCAACCCCTCCCACAGCGCTTCCAGATCGCACCGGGTGCGCAGGGGCGGGCTGACCCGGGTGGCCGTGTGGTAAGGGGGGAGATCCGGAGGCACGGGGATCAACGGCTCGCTTTCCGGAAGGGAAAGCTGGCTGGCCAGGCGGCCACCTGCTACCCAGGCGTCGGTGAGGGTCAGGTGATGGGGGGTCGCTTCTGCAGTCACCGGCACGCCCCGAGCCTTCGCCCGGCGGATCAGCTCCACCGCGCCCGCGGTGCTGACATGGCAGATATGCATGTGGCCTCCGGTCAGCTCCGCCAACGCGATCTCCCGCGCAACAGCGGCCACCTCCGCCGCCGCGGGATTGCCCCGCAACCCGAGCACGGTGCAGTAGGGCCCTTCGTTCATGTCGCTGTCCGCGCTCAGATCACGCTCCTCGGAGTGGGACAGAATGGGACGTCCCAACATGGTGCTGTAGAGGAGCGCGTGCCGCATGATCCGCCCGTCCACCACCGGGCTCCCGTCGTCGGAGAAAGCGACCGCACCCGCTTCGGACAGCTCGGCCAGCTCCGCGAGTTCCTTCCCGGCGCGCCCTTTGGTGATCGTGCCCACCGGAAGGACCCGCACGACCCCTCGCTGTGCGGCCATCTCGCGCAACTGGCGCACCGCGGCGGCGGTGTCTGTGGGCGGGATGGTATTCGGCATCGCGCACACCGTGGTGAAGCCACCACGCGCAGCGGCCCGCGTCCCCGTGGCGATGGTCTCCTTGTCCTCCTCTCCGGGCTCGCGCAGGTGGCAATGCAGATCGATGAATCCCGGGGCAACGATACAACCCGAGGCATCGAGGGTCTGCTCGGCCACGAAGGATGGCGCTTCAGCACCCCGGGGAACGATCTGAGCGATGCGGCCGTCCTCCACCAGGAGGTCCGCCGCCTGGTTCAGCCCCTGTGAAGGGTCGATCACCCAACCACCACGGATCCACAGACGCATGGTCGTTTCCCTCCTACGCCTCGGCCTTCCTTCCGGCCAGCATGTAGAGCAGGGCCATCCGGATCGCCACCCCGTTCGTAACTTGCTCCTCGATCACCGATTGGGCGCAGGTGGCCACCTCGGGGGAAATCTCTACTCCTTCGTTCATCGGTCCCGGGTGCATCACCAGCGCGTGCGGAGCTGCCAGGGCCAGCCGTTCCGGCGTCAGGCAGTACAGGCGGATGTATTCCCGCAGCGTCGGCAGCAGCCCGCTCTCCTGGCGTTCCTTTTGCAGGCGCAGTGCCATCACCACATCGGCGCCGGCGATCGCTTCTTCCAGAGCATAACAGACGCGCACATTCGGGAAAACGGCCTCCCAGTAGGAGGCCGGCCCCACCAGCGTAGGCGGGCCACAGAGGACCACCTGAGCACCCAGCTTCGTGAGCCCCCACAGGTTCGAGCGCGCCACGCGGCTATGCAGGATATCGCCTACGATCACCACCCGGATGCCCCGGATTTCCCCCAGGTGGCGACGCATCGTGTAGATGTCCAGCAGCCCCTGGGTGGGATGGGCATGGCGGCCATCGCCCGCATTGAGCACCGCGCCCGAAAAGTGGCGCGCCACCAGGTAGGGCGCCCCCGACATGGCGTGCCGAAGGACGACCACATCGGCTCCGAGCGCCTCCAGCGTGCGCACTGTGTCCACGAGCGATTCCCCTTTGACCACGCTCGAAGACTGAGCGGTGAAGTTGACCACCGTGGCCGAAAGGGCTTTGGCCGCCTGCTCGAAAGAGATGCGTGTCCGTGTGCTTGCCTCGTAGAACGCGTTGACCACCGTGACCCCGCGCAGGGCGGGCACCTGCGCGATGGGACGAGCGAGCACTTCGGCCATCGCGTCCGCCTGGGCAAAAACTTCCTCAAACTCCTCTGGGACGAAATCGTCCAGGTCCAGCACGTGCCGCCGTTTTCCCATCTGCAGCGCCGCTTCCGTCATCGGTTCTTCCTCCGCACGATGCGCACGTCCGTGGCCCCGTCCATCTCTTCCACGCGCACGACGACCTCCTCGTCCCGCGCGGTTGGGACATGTTTGCCCACAAAGTCGGCCTGGATAGGGAGCTCCCGGTGCCCCCGGTCCACCAACACGGCCAGCTGGATCCGCCGTGGGCGTCCCAAGTCCATCAGCGCGTCCATCGCGGCGCGGATGGTACGCCCGGTGTATAGCACGTCGTCTACCAGCACCACGGTCAGGCCTTCGATGTCGAACGGGATCTCCGTGCGGCGTACCACCGGATGGTCCGCCCGGATGGCGATGTCATCGCGGTAAAGGGTGATGTCGAGCGCCCCTACGGGGACCTGCGTGGCCTCGGATTCGGCAATCACCTGCGCCAGGCGGTGGGCCAGGGGGACGCCGCGTGCTCGAATGCCCACGAGGGCCGTCCCCTGAGCACCTCCGTTCCGTTCGATGATTTCGTGGGCAATCCGCCGTAAGGCCCGCTGCACCTCCTCCGAGGACATGATCTGCCGTTCCTGCACGTCTCCTTCCAAGGCACACCTCCAAGTCGCTCTGCTGCCCCTAAAAAAATCCCCCGTTCCTGAAAAAGGAAGGGGGAACACACCACCATCTTCTTGGCCTGTGGACCGACGGCATCCATCATGCTCCTGCCTGAGACGGGCCGGCCCGGCCCTGATGGCACACATTATACCCGATCCCAGGCCAACGTGCAAACACTTGCGTTTTCCGGGGAAATCTCGTATAATCCAAACAGGGACGAGCGGTCCGACCCCTTGTTGTTGCTTCGTCCACACCGCATCGCAGTGAGGGATTCAAGGATGGAAAAAGAGAGCGCCACGTACAGGGGAACCGGCACGGTTCCGGCACCGGCAGCCCAGCCTACCTCCCAGGCGGTACCGGGGAACGGGCCTAAGGAAACCGAGTCTCCGGGATGCGCCGAGGCGGCTTCCGACATGGAGGCCTGGCTTCGGCTCTTGGAAAGCCCGGAGCACACTTACTGCTCGATGGAATACGGCGACATCCTGGAAGGGGTGGTCATGCAGATCGACGAGGAGGAAATCCTGGTCGACATCGGCGCCAAAGCCGAGGGCATCGTACCCAGTCGGGAGTTCCGAAAGGCCCGACAGGCAGGGGAGCTGGACGGGCTAAAAGTTGGCGACCCCATCTTTGTCTTCGTCCTGAAGGCGGAAGACGAGGATGGGCGCGCGATCCTTTCCATCGATCGCGCTCGGCAGGAAAAGACCTGGCGCTGGCTGGAACAACTCTATGAGGAAGGTTCCCTCATCGAGACGGTGGTGGACGGCTACAACAAGGGCGGCCTGCTCGTGAACCTGCGTGGGGTCCGGGGCTTTATCCCGGCCTCGCAGGTTGTGGGTACCGGGACCCCCAATCGTAGCGAGCGCCCCGACTCGCTCACGCAGATGGTCGGCCGGCCCATTCGCCTGAAGATCATCGAGATCAACCGCCGTCGCAATCGGTTGATCCTGTCCGAACGGCAGGCCCAGCAGGAGTACCGCGAGTCGCGCAAGGAGGAGCTGCTCGATTCGCTCCAAGTTGGCGGAATCTATAAAGGTGTCGTGAGCAGCATCTGCAACTTTGGCGCATTCGTGGATCTGGGCGGCGCCGATGGCCTGATCCATCTTTCCGAACTGGCCTGGGGACACGTCGAGCACCCCCGGGAGGTCCTCCAGGTGGGACAGGAGGTTCAGGTCTATGTGATGGGGATCGACCGCGAGCGCAAGCGGATCGCCCTGAGCCTGCGCCGCACTCAGCCCGAGCCGTGGGCGACCATCGCCGAACGCTATTACTTGGGACAACTGGTCGAGGGCGAGATCACCCAGCTAGCTTCGTTCGGTGCTTTTGCCCGCATCGAGGAGGGGATCGAGGGCCTCATCCACTTGAGCGAGCTCTCCGATACCCCGATCTCCCATCCGCGGGAAGTTGTGCGCGAAGGAGACCGGGTAACCCTCCGGGTGATCCGCATCGACCCGGTGCACAAGCGGATCGGGCTGAGCCTTCGGCGTGCCCGGCATGACATCGGCGACGAGCCTCTGGAAGAGAGCGCGTCCGAAAGCGCAAACGAGGAGGAAAACGGCTAGCGCCCTCTTCGAGCATCCAGAGCGATTCCGCTGGAGGTCGCCAGGCTTGCCGGGGCAGCAGGTGGATAGTCTTACGCCAGGCCCGCGGCCGGGGTGGTTGACCTCCAGTTGGCTTCTTGTGGAGGTGTTCGATGGCAAGTCCGTTGGACCGGTTTACCGAGCGCGCACGCAGGGTATTAAGCCTGGCCCAGGAAGAGGCCGAGGCCTTTAACCACCGCTATATCGGCACCGAACATATCCTCCTCGGCCTGATCCGAGAAGGCGAGGGGGTGGCAGCGCGGATCCTCGGCGAAATGGGCGTGGATGCCGAGAAAGTGCGCAACGCCATCGAGTTCATCGTGGGCCGCTCGGAGAGGCCGGTCAGTGGCGAACGCGAGCTGACCGCGCAGGCCAAGAAAGCGCTGGAATACGCCGTGGACGAAGCGCGCCGGCTGAATCACAGCTATATCGGCACGGAACACCTGCTGCTCGGCCTGTTGCACGCTCGGGACAGCGTGGCCAGCAGCATCCTGGACAACGTCGGCGCGAACGCCGATGAGGTGCGGCGCCGCATCCTGCAGGTGCTGCAGGAGGTTCCGGCCCGGGTCTCCGCACCGCAGCCCGCCCAGAGCAAGACCCCCTACATCGACGCCCTGGGGCTGGACCTGACCGAAGCTGCGCGCGCCGGCCGGCTTGACCCCGTGATCGGCCGCGAAGCCGAAATCGAGCGGGTCATCCAGATCCTCTCCCGCCGCACCAAGAACAACCCGGCGCTGATCGGCGACCCCGGTGTGGGCAAAACAGCCATCGTTGAAGGGCTGGCCCAGCGGATCGCCAGCGGCCAGGTGCCCGATCAGCTGCTCGACCGACGGTTGCTCGCCCTCGATATGGGCGCTGTGGTGGCCGGAACGAAGTACCGGGGCCAGTTCGAGGAACGGCTGAAGCGCGTCGTGGATGAAGCGCGGCAGACCCGCAGCATTCTCTTCATCGACGAGTTCCACACGATCATCGGTGCGGGCGGAGCCGAGGGAAGCCTGGATGCCGCCAACATCTTGAAACCGGCCCTTTCTCGGGGCCAGATCCAGTGCATTGGCGCGACTACCCTGGACGATTACCGGAAGTACATCGAGCGCGACGCGGCCCTGGAGCGACGCTTCCAGCCCGTCTACGTCGAGGAGCCGTCGGTCGAGGAGACGATCGCCATCCTGCGGGGGATCGTCTCCCGCTACGAACAGTTCCACCAGGTGCGCATCAGCGACGAGGCCCTCGTCGCGGCCGCTTACCTCTCCGCACGCTATATCAGCGACCGTCACCTGCCCGACAAGGCGATCGACGTCATGGACGAGGCAGCCGCCCGGGTGCGAATGTACCGCTCGGGAGGCTCCTCACCGTTGCGCCAGGCGCTGCAGGAGCTCGAAAAGGTCTGCCGCCGGAAGGAGGCGGCCGTCGAGCAGCAGAACTTTGAGGAAGCGATCGCCCTGCGTGAGGAGGAGAATCGCCTCCGCCAGCGGATCGAGGCGCTGCGCCGGGGCCTGGTGGAAAGCGATCAGAACCTCCCCGTCGTGACCCCGGATGACATCGCCGAGATCGTGGCCATGTGGACCGGCATCCCGATCACCCGCCTGACCGAGGAGGAGTCTGCCCGGCTGCTGCGCCTCGAAGAAGAACTGCACCGGCGCATCGTCGGTCAGGAGGAAGCGATCCGTACGGTCGCCCGCGCCATCCGCCGCGCGCGCGCCGGCCTGAAGGACCCTCGCCGGCCGATCGGCTCCTTTATCTTCCTCGGCCCCACTGGCGTGGGCAAAACGGAACTCGCCCGTGCCCTGGCGGAGGTACTCTTCGGCACCGAGGACGCCTTGATCAAGGTCGATATGTCCGAGTTCATGGAGCGGCACACCACCGCCCGGCTGGTCGGCGCACCCCCCGGTTACGTCGGCTACGGGGAAGGAGGCCAGCTGACCGACGCGGTGCGCAACCGGCCCTACTGTGTCATCCTCCTGGACGAGATCGAAAAGGCTCACCCGGATGTCTTTAACATGCTCCTGCAGATCATGGAAGATGGCTGCCTGACCGACGCCAAGGGACGGAAGGTCGATTTTCGCAACGCGGTGCTCGTCATGACCTCCAACGTGGCTGCCGAGCAGATCATCCGGGGTGCAACCTGGGGATTCGCCTCGCGCAGTGACCGTCAGGCCGCCGAACTGCGAGAATACGAGGCGATGAAGGACAAGGTCCTCTCGGAGATGCGGAACCTTTTCCGCCCCGAGTTCTTGAACCGCGTGGACGCAATCATCGTCTTCCACGCCCTGAACACGGACCACATCCGGCAGATCGCGCGCATGCAGCTGCGACGCGTGGAAGAACAGCTGCGGCAGGCCAGCTTCGCGCTCGAGGCGACGGATGCCGCCGTCAACCTGCTGGCGGAACTCGGCTACGACAGCGCTTTCGGCGCCCGGCCGCTGAAGCGCGTCATCGCCAACCTGGTGGAGGATCCCTTGGCCGAGGCGATCCTGCAGGGACGGTTCCGCCAGGGGGATACGAATCGTCGTGGACGCGGTGGAAGGTCAAATCACCTTCTACGCCAAGACCCCTCCCGCGCTGACCCCGCCGGAAGAGTCCGGCATCCTGGAGGGGGTAGGAAAGAATTAGCCTTTCATCGAAAAAAGGCCAGTGCCTTCAGGCCTGGCGGAGCCACGCCGCGGCTCGATCGGCCAGTGCACGTAGCCGATCGGCCGTTTTCTCTTCCTGGGCCTCTCGGGCCAGATCGCGCATCAGGGCGATCCACTCGTCCGTCACCAGGGGACGATTCTCCGCAAGAAGGGTGTCCACGGTTGCTTCATCCGGTGCCACAAGCAACCGTCGGATCAGGCGCACCGCTGGAGGCAGTTTCTCTTGAGCGATCTCCAGCACCAGGGTGCCAATCTGCCGCAGGCGTTCCCGCGCCCTCTCGTCCCCGGCTTCGTCGGCCGCTTGCAGGTTGGCTCCCAGGACGATGAAAAAGGCCTCGTTGAACTCCTGCAGGTGCGCCCGGACAAACGACTCGGGCTCCGGCGCCGCCAACAGGCGACGGAGCAACCCTGCGGCATTCTCCAGTTCCTGCCGCGACTGCTCGTCCAACCGCTCCGTGAGCGCAAGGAGGCGACCGCGCAGCGCCTCCAGCCGCTCCGCTTCCTCTTCCCGGTCTTCCCGACGGGCCCGCTCGATCCGCTCGCTGAGCATCTGGAAGAAAAGGTAATCGACTCCCGAACGGTACCAGGTCACCAGTTCGGCCAGCTCTTCTTCCGAGGAGGCGGCCTGCGCCCTTTCTAGAAGCTCCTCGCGGCCCAATGGAGGGTGTTCGGGGGAGCCGAAGACCATCCGCGCCGCCAGCTTGCGGCCATAAGAACTCAGCTCGAGCAAGCGTTCCCGTAGGGTTTGCAGGGGGAACGCCTCATCCGGCCGGCCGTCCTGGTACAACGCCTCGATATAGGCTCCCAGGGCAGCGAAGAACTCGAAGCCGATCTGCTCATCCGCTTCCCTAACCAGTTGCCGCAGCCGTTCTTCGTCCTCCTGAACGTCTAGCAGGCGGTTCAACAGTTCGACAAGCGCACGATGGGCCGCCATGATCTCCGGAGTGACCCCCTCTGCCTGAAGGATCGCCTCGACCAACCCCTGGAAGGTCAGCACGACCTTGGGGATCAGTAGGTACCCCTTGCGTTGCTCCGGGGCCAGGCGCGCCATGATCTGGTTGGTCAGTTTCCCAAGCAGCTGCTGCTGCTCCTGATCGCTCATCTCCGCTTCCGGCGGCGCAAAAAAGACAAGCACTTCCTTTTCTGGATCGTGGTACAACAAGGGAGCCGCGACAAACCCTTCGCTCCCGCAGCAGGAACAGACGACCGTGTTCAGCCGGCCGCGCAGCACCTGGCCTTTCAACTCTGGACGCAGCCCGACGTCCACCATGGTATGGAGCTCCACCTGTAGCGCCGTGCCACAGACCGGGCAGCTCAGCGACACCTCTTCCGGTAAGAATTCTGCTTCCATCGTTCCCATCCTTGGTCATCGGGGGAAGATGCTCCCCGCAAATGCTCTCCCTCCTTATCGCAGCCAGGCCACCGCTGAGGCGACAGCCAACCCCGCGAAGAGCAGGAAGGGGAGATGAAACACTACCCCAGCTCCGAACACCAGCAGCCCACCGATCAGGCAACCCAGAGCAGCGCCAAGTCCCACGACCGCCTGAACCGCTGGCCCGCGCTTCCGGCCGCCAGCAGCAAGTGCGACTTGCGAGAGCGCGCTTCCTGCCACTGGACCGGCCAGGAGGGAAACGATCATCCCCCAGCCCACGATAAAAGCGGCGAGCAGCCCCGCTACACCCGCCACCCCGAACGCAGCCCCACCAGCGGCAAGCAACTGCATCGGGTTGGGACGGTATGCCTCGGGGCGCCGCTCACGGACACAGATCGGACACAGCTGCCCCACCGGGAACGGGCGGGCACAACGGGCACAGACCGGCTGACCACACTGGCTGCAACGCAGCGTCGTTACCACCTCGGGATGAAACGCACAACGCGGTTGTATTTCTGCTTCTCCAGACGTTGCCAGGTGGGCAGCCGCCGGCATGTTTCCAGGGTCAATCTCCCGCACCCGGCGGTAACAGGCTTCCCTTTCTACGGGATCTTCCACGACCGCAGCCAATCCCAGCCAGCCTTCGGTGTTCGCCGGGGAACGATCGACCACCTGCCGATACAGTTCTTCTGCCCGAGCTCGTTCGCCGCTGGATGCTGCTTCCCGGGCCTGTCGCAACAGCTCCGCTAAGGAGAGGTAGTGAGGTTCCGATGGCAAACGCTTCCTCCTGCAGGCATCTCCCTCACACGTCCCCATCCACCAAGGCAAAAAGAAAGTCCCCCTCGGCGGCGACTTCGCCCTCAACCTTTGCCGTTCCGTGCCCCCTGCCCATGCGCCCGTGCGCCCGCTCGAGCACCATCTCCAGCTCCAAGCGGTCGCCAGGACGCACGATCCGCCGGAACCGTACCCGATCCAGGCCTGCGAACAACGCCAGCTTCCCCTGGTTCTCCGGGCGGCTGAGCACGGCTACCGCTCCCAGCTGGGCGAGCGCCTCCAGGATGAGCACGCCTGGCATGATGGGCCGGCCGGGAAAATGGCCCGCGAAGAACGGCTCGTTCGCCGTGACGTTCTTCACCCCGACCGCCCGTTCCGGGGTCAGTTCGAGCACCCGGTCCAGAAGGAGAAAGGGGTAACGGTGGGGAAGGATGCGCTGAATGGCATCCGACTCGAGCATGCAGCCCTCCAACGCGTTCCTGCGTGTCCCAGAAGTTCGCTGGCATTGTAGCACAGGAGGGCCCGATTGCCAAACAAAGGCTGGCAGCGTTCCGCTTACAGCCCGCGCCCCCGACGTGGCCCGGAACGAATCTGGTGATGGCCGTCATCCAGGCCGCGCATCTGGGTAGACAGGACGGCGCCAGGATAGCCGTCGGCGACCTTTCCTTCGGGATGCACAAAGGGGAATGCTCGGCTCGGTCGGCCCGAACGGCGTAAAGAAGACGACCTTGAGTGCGCCGAAAGCCCAGCCGGCCAAACAACGGTCGGCTGCGCGCTCGGCCTCGATCCCGCGGAAGGCCGCGGCTTACGCACACGCGTCGACACCCACTCCGGGAATCGCGCGCGACGGATTCCCTCAGGGTTTGGGGCGTGTTGGGGTTCTGAAAACCCGTGCCGTTCCCAAGCCGATCTGCGTCAACCCCCGGCGGGATCTTTCCGGCGAGTCCATGGAAACTCACCGGAGAGATCCCAGTGCCATCACGGCTTTTAGCCCCAAGGCCCTAGCTTTTCTTGAAAGAAGGGCGCCGGGGGCCAGACGCAGGTCTGGCCCCCGGCGCGATGGCCCGGCCCGCTGCGGAGCTATGGTTGGCTTTCGGCCAATGCCGCATCGATCAGCTGCTGGAACTGCGCATAGGGATAGGCTCCCAGCAGCCCCTGGCCGTTGACCAGGAAGGTCGGGGTGGAACTGACCCCGATCTGCTGCGCGTAAGCGGCCTCGTTGCTGATCTTGGCCGCCGTCTGGTGCTCCGCCAGGCAGGAAGCAAAGGCTCCCGTGTCCAGCCCCAGGTCACTCGCAAAGCCCTGGAAGACTTTCAGAGCATTCTCATTGCCCGACCAGGCCTGCTGGTTGAGAAAGATGCGATCGTGCATGGCCCAGAACTGGCCCTGGAGGCCAGCGCACTCGGCCGCCTCAGCAGCCAGCTGGGCCTGAGGGTGCATGCTGGGCGGCAAGGGAAAGTTCCAGAAAATGTGCACCACCTTGCCGGTCAGGATATAGTTCTCGAAGATCTTGGGCGCCGTCTCACGGACGTGCCGTGCGCAGAAGGGTCATTGATAGTCCGAGAACTCGATCAACATCACCGGCGCGTTGGGGTCGCCCTGGAAGTAGTGGTCGCCCTGGGCTTTCCCCCAGGGGACACCCGAGGGCAGCGTCCCCAAGACGGTCATCTCGACGTTGGGGCGGCGGAAGCGCTGGCCGGCCGTCGTAGGACCTGCGGTCGGTTTCGCCGTGGGCGCTGGCGGTGTCTGCACCGGGATGATGGGCGGAGCGGGGGTCTGCGATTGGCGCAGGCTGCAGCCCGATCCCACGGCAACGAGGATACCGAGCAACAAGCCGAATACCCACTTTCCTCTCATACGATCTTTCCTCCAGTCTTCACTGGCCACCGGCCCGTAAGGAACTCGCCTTTCTTGGGACAACCCTTACCCCAGGCTCCTGCGCTCGTAGTTAGGCGCTTCTTTGGTGATAATCACGTCGTGGGGGTGGCTTTCCACCAGGCCGGCGTTCGTGATCCGGACAAAGCGCGCCTTACGTCGCATCTCCTCGATCGTACGGCAGCCACAGTAGCCCATGCCGGCCCGCAGGCCTCCTACCAGCTGGTAAACAACGTCCGCCAGGGGGCCTTTGTAAGGGACCATGCCCTCGATCCCCTCTGGCACCAGCTTCTCCATCCCGGCCTGGAAGTAGCGGTCGCTCGCGCCTTCCCGCATGGCACCGAGCGACCCCATCCCCCGGTACGACTTGAAGGAACGGCCCTCGTAGAGGATCGTCTCCCCCGGGCTTTCCTCCGTCCCCGCGAAGAGGCTCCCAATCATCACGCTGTGCGCGCCCGCGGCGATCGCCTTGGCGATGTCGCCGGAGTACTCGATGCCGCCGTCGGCAATGATCGGCACATCGTACGGCTCAGCCGCTGCCGCGCAGTCGGTAATCGCGGTAATCTGGGGCATTCCTGCCCCAGTCACCACGCGCGTGGTGCAGATCGACCCCGGCCCGACCCCCACCTTCACCGCATCTGCTCCGCGCTCGATCAGCGCCCGGGTGGCTTCGGCGGTCACCACGTTTCCTGCGATCACCTCGGCGTTCGGGTACCACTCCTTCAGGTGCACCAGCGCTTCCATCACCCCGCGGGAATGGCCGTGGGCCGAATCCAGTACCAGCACATCCACACCGGCTTCCAAGAGCGCCCCGGCCCGCTCGCGCAGGTCCGGACCCGTCCCTACCGCCGCACCCACCCGCAACCGCCCCAGGTCGTCCTTGCACGCGTTGGGGTACTGGATGCGCTTCATGATGTCCTTGACCGTGATCAGGCCGCGCAGGATATAGTTGTCGTCCACGACAAGTAGTTTCTCGATCCGATGCTGCCGCAGGATCTCCTTGGCTTCATCGAGCGTGGTTCCAACGGGGACGGTGATCAGGTTCTCCTTCGTCATCCGCTCGGAGATGGGAAGATCCAGGTTCTCCTCAAACCGGAGGTCCCGGTTGGTCAGGATACCCACCAAACGCCCTCCAGGCTCGGTGATCGGGACGCCGGAAATGTGGTAGCGGGCCATCAGCTCCAGGGCGTCTCGGATCGGCCGGTCGGGCGGCAGGGTGATCGGATCGACGATCATGCCGCTTTCGGAGCGCTTGACCATACGTACCATCTCCGCCTGCCGTTCGATCGGCATATTGCGGTGGAGGATGCCGATCCCGCCTTGACGGGCGAGCGCGATCGCTAGGGCGGCTTCGGTGACGGTATCCATGGCCGCGCTGAGGATCGGGATGTTCATCCGGATGTGCCGGCTCAGGCGGGTGGAGACATCGACATCGCGAGGGAGGACATCCGATTCGGCCGGCACGAGGAGGACGTCGTCAAAGGTAAGCGCCTCGCGTCCGTATTTCTCCTGCCAGTTCATCTTCTCCTCCTCGCCTCCGCAAAACGGTTCGCGGGGAAAAATCCGGGGGTAGATTTGTCACATTTTACTACAATCCAGCCGCTTACGCAAACCGCCCCTCGCGCTTGACCCCTGAAGGCGTTCATGCTAAGATGAAATAAAAGCAGGCGGAGAGGTAGGCATGGTACGGGTCACGATTGTCGGATTGGATACGATCGGGGGTTCCCTGGGCATGGCGCTCCAGGAAGCGCAAGCCCGCGGCGAGGTGAGAGGGGAAGGCTTGCGCATCACCGGATACGACGAGGATCCTCGGGTGCTTCGCGAAGCCAGGCAGCGCGGCGCCGTCCAGCACAGCACAGATGACCTGAAAGAAGCGGTCGCTGAAGCCGACCTGGTGGTCATCTCTGCCCCCGCGCGCTCCGTGGGCGCCGCTTTGCAAGCCCTGGGGCCTCTCCTCCCGCCTGGCTGTGTGGTAACGGATACCGCCAGCAGCAAGGCCCAGGTCCTGCGCTGGGCCGCGCAGTACCTCCCCCCACAGGTGCAGTTCGTGGGAGGCCACCCGATCTTCGCCCCCCAACACGAGCTCGACTGGGCAGCTGGCATCCGAGGGGCCACAGCCGCTCTATTCCAGGACGCCATCTACTGCCTGATCCCCAGCGAGAATGCCTCGGAGCGAGCGATCAACACCGTGAGCGGGATGGTGCGCCTGGTCGGGGCTAGCCCCTACTTCCTGGACGCGGTGGAGCACGATGGCTTGCTAGCTGGGATCAGCCACGTGCCCCACCTGATCGCCGCGGCGCTGCTGGAAACGATCGCCGAAAGCCCCTCCTGGAGGGAACTCAAGCTCCTGGCCGACCCTTCGTTCCGCCACTTCAGCTGGCCTGTCTCCTTCCCAGCGGCGGAAATCCACGACGCCTGTGTGACCAACCGTCAGGCGGTGCTCAGCTGGCTCGACCGGGTGATCGCCTCGCTCCAGGGGTTGCGCGCCACGATCGCCGATGAAACGGCTCCGGCGGAAGGGATCCTGGAGATGTTCCAGCGGGCCAATGCAGCCCGCCAGGACTGGGTCCGGCGGCGCGATGAGCGGGAAGGCGAGGCAGGGAGCAGCACGATGCCCGAGATCGAAGGGATGGGTGAACAGATCATGCATATGTTCGTGCCGCGTTTCTTCCGCCGCCGGCCAGAAAAGGAGGAATAGGGGGAACCATGGTCGTGCGAGAGGAAAGGCCACAGGCGCCTTCCTACCGCCCGCTCGAGCACACGGCCGATTTGGGGCTCGAAGTTTGGGCCCGCAGCCTCCCCGAGCTCTACGCCACCGCCGCGGAGGGGATGTGCGCGCTCTATTTCGATTTGGCGGCGGTCGAACCCAGAGAGGAACGGGAGATCTTCGCCCGCGGGCACGATCGCGAAGAGCTGTTGATCGATTGGCTGGGCAACCTGCTTTACGCGATTGAGGTCGAGCATTTCCTTCCCCGTCGCTTCGAGGTGGTGGAGTTACAGGACAACGCGCTTCGTGCCCGGGTCTGGGGCGAGCCCTTTGACCCGAAGCGCCACCGCTGGCGCACCGGGATCAAGGCGGCGACGTACCATAACCTCCGCGTCGCGCAAAACGGCGAAGGCCTCTGGACAACGACGATCATCTTCGATACTTGAGGCCAGGGGAAGGACTGTTCCCATCGCGGGTAGGGAGCTTCAGCTGGATGCATACCCGCTGTCCTCCGCTTCCACTGTTTCTGCACTCCAACTTCATACCAGATGCACGTGCGCATGGTATCAACGGACATCCATGGAACCCAGGTGGTTCTCTTGCTGGAGGAAGACAATGTCCCGAAAGAATCGACTGTATCTGCTCCTGGATCTGGCTATCGCGCTGGCCTTCGTGCTCTCCCTGCTCACCGCGTGGGCCTGGATGTCGAGCAAGCCGGGGCGCAACGGGTCCGCGTTTCTGGGAATCGCCCGCGGGGGCTGGCGCGACCTGCACATCGGGTCTAGCCTGGCCCTGATCGCCGGGGTTGTGGTGCATCTCGCCCTGCATTGGGAATGGATCGCCGCGATGACGCGACGGCTGGGCCAAAGCCGGATGAAGAAGGCGCTTTGGAACTATGCCCTGGATGCGGTACTCGGCCTCACCCTGGTGGCGGTTTTGGTCACCGGGCTGCCTTTCCTGGTGGCCGGGCCAGGCGGCTACCAGGGTGGGCGTAACCCAGCCTACCGGGCGGCCTTTGTGGGAGTGGAGCGGAGCGTGATGAGCGACTGGCACGTAGGGTTAGGGCTGGGGTTTGTTGCGGTGCTGCTCGTCCACCTGGCGATGCACTGGAACTGGATTCGGCGCAGCGTGCGTCAGCTGGTCTGCCTCACTGCCCCCGAAGTGTGCCCCGGTCGGTGAGCTGTCACAGTCGCGAACTATGGGGCAGGTCGCCTGGCGACCTGCCCCACAGCTTGAAGGAGGAGCCGCAGGACCTCTAGGGAGGGACCAGGAGTTTGACGGCGCTTAAGCAGGGGGTATAATGGGATGTAGAGAGGAGCGGAGGCAAGATGAAAGGCAACGGGCTGCGGATTGCCGGCGGCACCGTGGTGACGGCGGAAGCGTCCTTCCACGCGGATGTGCTCTGTCAGGAGGGGCGGATCGCGGCTCTGCTCTCGCCGGGGGAAAGCTGGCCGGCCGCGGAAACCCTCGACGCCTCCGGTTGCTATGTCCTTCCCGGCGGGGTAGACGTCCACGTTCACCTCCAGATGTCGGTAGGCGATCAAACCACCAGCGACGATTTCTCCAGCGGAACCCTTGCCGCGGCTTGCGGTGGCACCACCACCGTAGTGGACTTTGCCACGCAGACACGAGGCCAGCCGCTCGAGGAAGCGGTGGTGCGGCGCAGGGTGGAGGCCGACGGACAGGTGGCCATCGATTACAGCCTCCATCTGGCAGTGACCGATGCCTCGCCAGCCACTCTGGAAGCGATTCGGAAGCTGGCGGCGGAGGGATATACCAGCCTGAAGCTCTACACGGTGTACGCATCCCTTTTCCTCGAGGACCGGGAGATCCTCCGGGTGCTGGAGGTCGCTGCGGAAGCCGGCCTGATGCCTATGGTCCACGGGGAGAACCGGGCCATCGTCGAGCACTGCACGGAACGGCTGCGCTCGCAGGGGAAGCGCGCCCCGCGCTACCACGCACAGGCGCGGCCGGCCGTGGCAGAAGCTGAAGGAGTCGCACGTGTCTTGGCGCTGGCCGAGGCCGTGGGGTGCCCCGTCTATGTGGCGCACGTCAGCAGCCGGCGGGCGCTCGAGGAAATCCGGCGCGCCCGGGAGCGAGGGCAGGTAGTGTACGCGGAGACGTGCCCCCAGTACCTCCTTCTCTCCGAGGAAGCCTATGTTGCCCCTGGGTTCGAAGGGGCCAAATATGTGCTCACACCACCTCTGCGCCTGCCCCAGGACACCAAGGCGCTGTGGCAGGCATTGGCCCAAGGCGAGATCGAGGTTGTGTCCACCGACCACTGCCCGTGGAACTACCATGGCCAAAAGGACCACGGCCGGGAGGATTTTTCCCTCATCCCCAGCGGCCTTCCCGGGATCGAGACACGCCTGGCCCTGCTTTGGAGCGAGGGCGTGGAAAAAGGGCGGCTCTCCCCGGAGCGCTTTGTCGCCCTCACTGCGACGAATCCCGCCCGCCTGTTCGGACTGGCGCCACGCAAGGGGACGATCGCCCCGGGCGTCGATGCGGATCTTGTCGTGTGGGATCCTGGGCACGAGGTGACATTGCGTGCCCGGGGGCTCCACCAGAAGGTCGACTATTGCCCCTACGAGGGGTGGCAGGTGCGTGGCTACCCGCGGGATGTCATCCTGCGCGGTGAAGCCATCGTACGCGAGGGTCGTCTCGTGGCAAGCCGTGCTCGGGGATCTTTCATTGCTCGCCTCCGGCCAGTGGAACGCGCCCAAGAAACCGCTCTGGGGTATTGACAGGCGCGCGCCGGGCGTGTTATACTTTTGGCAACAAGACCATTCTCCCGGACATCGTAATCCCTCGAAAAAAGGCGTTGCCGCCCGGGCTGCCGGGCACCCTTGGATCTCACACAGGCCTCCCTTCCCGGCGGACTCAAGGCGCGAGGGGCCCATCGTCACAGGGCCAGGAGGGCCGGACCCCTTTTCGCACAGGCGCAGATGGTCAGTGAGGCACCCTCTGCCTCCCTGGGCTGTCCCCCCAGGCTGTCTCTGACCGCGGCAAGCAGACCTCTGGAAAAGGAGTAATCCTATGGTTCGGAAAGGCTGGGTGACCCTTGTCCTGCTCGTGGCCATCCTGAGCAGCCTGGTTCCGGCTGCGATGGCCCAAGGGCCGGGGGGCGGCCTGGTGACGGCCACCGAACCCATCGCAGAAGAGGCCGTCCCTATGGACGAGGTGGCCACCGTCTTCGGGGCCAGCACCGAGGCCGTCTCCTCGCTGTACCTCTTCTCTTCCAGCATCCTGACCTACACCGAGATCACCACCGGCACCGTGCACGGGACCCCCTCCAACGACGACCAGAGTTTCAACGCCATCCCCCTGGGCTTTACCTTCTACTACAACGGCGCCTTCTATACCCAGGTCAGTATCCAGAGCAACGGCTTCATCGCCATGGGACCGACGGTTGCCTCTTCCTACACCCCCATCAGCACCGGCACCACGAACAACGTCATCGTCGCCCTGGGGCGCGATATCCAGGGCAACGGGACGACCTCGGAACTGCGCTCGCTCACCGAGGGCACGGCCGGCAACCACGTCTTTACCGTGCAATGGAAGCACTACAAGCGCTACGGCTCCTCCTACGTGGGCGACGATTTCAACTTCCAGATCAAACTGTACGAGGCCACCAGCCGGGTGGAGGTTGTCTACGGGCCGTTCACCGTCGTCTACGCCGCCGCCCCGCCCACGGTGCAGGTGGGTCTGCGCGGCAATAGCAACGCCGATTTCAACAACCGGCGCACCGATGCTACCCACTTCTGGGCCAACTCGCTCCCGGGCACGGCCAACACCGACGCCATGGACCTGACCAATACCATCTATCCCCCCAATGGCCTGACCTACGACTGGGACCTGGTTGCCCTGGCCCTGGACCCACCGGCCCAGAGCAAGAGCGCCTGCCCGGGCAGCGATGTGGTCTATAACCTGGAGGTGATCAACCTCACCGGCATGACCCAGACCTTCGACCTGGACTACACGAGCGTGTGGCCCGCCTCCGGCCCCGCCGCCACCGGCCCCATTCCCCATCTCGGCTCGGAGACGATCACCGTCACGGTGCACGTCCCCTGGGCGGCCAACGCCGGCGATAGCGACCTGCTGACCATCACCGCCGCCGACCCGACCCAGACTTACACGGCCACGGCCACGGCGACCACCTTCGCCTCCCTGGCCTCCGGGTGGCAGGACTATGCCAACATCCCCGCCGGCCGCGAGGTGCGCGCCCCCTCGGTCGTGTACTATGACGGCAAACTCTACGTGATCGGCGGCTACGGCTACGTGAGCGGTTCGGGCGCCGCCCGGCCCTGGCTGAGCATCTACGACATCGCCACCGATTCCTGGACCACCGGCGCCGACATGCCCGGCGCGCGCTACTGGATCGACTGCGAGCAGTTGTTCGACCCCAACGACAACAACCGGCCCAAGATCTACTGCGCCGGCGGTTATGACACAGCCGCTCGAAACACTCTGTACA
>Ga0207433_10007304_pt1 | contig 18566 bp, 13 predicted proteins | sample YelNatPaOPGAMG01_FD_187559 | JGI IMG/M metagenome (GOLD analysis project Ga0207433, IMG submission 187559) | Hot spring thermophilic microbial communities from Obsidian Pool, Yellowstone National Park, USA - OP-RAMG-01 (SPAdes) (version 3) | ecosystem: Environmental > Aquatic > Thermal springs... | reverse complement strand
CTGGGCTCCGGAACGATGTCCCTGCTTCTGGACGGAGGGCTTCTCCGTTCCAATCTTTCTGCCGGATGGGGCGGATATGAAAGCGCGTATTTCTATGTCCGTTTCTAGGGTTTCTTTTCTGAAGGGGCTTTGTCGTTTGAAGACAGGGCATCATGCTTCATGGCCAACAGGGAAAGCGCTGATTCCTGGCGTTCCTCTGCTCCTGATTGTGGCCCTGTTCTGCACCGAGCCGGTTTCCCGTCCCCGACAGCTGTTACTTGGAAGCGTGTTCACGCTCTTTGCCTGGATGGTGGCCAGAAGCTCCAGCCGATGGGCACGGGCAACGTTGGTCCTGCTGTCTCTGGTCATGGCGGGGCGATATTTCTGGTGGAGGATGACCGAGACCGTTTACGGGACACCGCTCGATTGGGCGGCCAGCGTCATGCTGGTTCTGGTCGAAATTTATGCGGCCGTCATGACTTTTTTGGGTTTTTTTGTCATGGTCAGTCCGCTGAGGCGCCGATCGGTCCCCCTTGCGACGGAAGAAACGCTTGTTCCGACGGTCGACGTTTTCATTCCCGTCTATAACGAATCTCTGGAGATCGTCCGGCCGACCATCGTGGGAGCGACCCTGATGGAGTATCCTCCTTCCCGATTCCGGGTCTGGGTCCTTGATGACGGCCGGCGGGAAGAGGTACGGCAGACTGCCGAAGATCTGGGTGTGGGTTACCTGACGCGACCGGATAACTCCGGCGCAAAGGCGGGCAATCTGAACAATGCTCTGGCCCGGACAAACGGAGAGCTGGTGGCGGTATTTGATTGCGATCACGTTCCCATGCCCGCTTTCCTGAAAAAAACCGCGGGATTTTTTGTCGGGCGTCCGGATTTGGCCATTGTCCAGACGCCCCATCACTTTTATTCACGGGACCCATTCGAACGCAATCTGGGGCTGGGAGATGAGATCCCCAACGAATCCGACCTGTTCTACCATGTCATCCAGCCGGGGATGGATCTGTGGAACAGTGCCTACTTTTGCGGATCTGCCGGAATCCTTCGACGCTCATCCCTGGAGAAGGCGGGAGGATTCCGGACGGAGACCGTCACCGAAGATGCCCATACTTCTTTGGTCCTGCACGCTTTGGGGTACCAGAGTTTTTATCTTGCCGAGACGCTGGTGACGGGGCTGGCCCCGGAAACTATGCGTGACCTGATCAACCAGCGCATCCGATGGTGCCGCGGAATGATCCAGATCTTCCGGATCGACAACCCCCTTTTCAAGAAAGGGCTCTCCTGGCCCCAGAAGCTCTGTTACATGAATGCCATCGTTTACTGGCTCTTTTCTGTCCCCCGCATTTTTTTTCTTTTTGTTCCCCTGCTGTATATCTATTTCCGGATTTACAGCGTCCACGCCAGTCTGGAGGACATGCTTCTCTATCTGTTGCCCTATCTGCTCATTGCCCAGGGGACCAGCGCCCTCTTCTACCGCTCCAGACGCTCTTCCCTATGGTCGATCGTGTACGAGATCCCGTTGTCGTTTTATCTGGTCCTCCCCGCCCTGATGGCGTTCCTGTTTCCCCGACGGGGCCGTTTCAACGTGACGCCGAAAGGGACCAGAAACAGGCTCGAACGGCTGGATTTTCCGGTGGCGCGTCCGGCCATTGTCCTGTTTGCCGTCAATGTCGGCGGTCTGGTCATGGGCGTACACCAGTTCCTGACGCGGCCCGGTGGACACAGCATGCTTCTGATGAATCTCTTCTGGACAATCTTCAATATCCTCTTGATCGGGCTTTCATTGGGCGCCATGATAGAGCGTCGGCAGGTTCGCCGGTTTCCAAGCAATATCCTCTTGATCGGGCTTTCATTGGGCGCCATGATAGAGCGTCGGCAGGTTCGCCGGTTTCCAAGGATTGCTGCCGGGTACAAAGTGGTTCTCGGATGGGGCGGGCCGGCTATTGAGCACCATATAGTTGGCCGTGCGCGCGACTTATCGATCGGGGGCATCCGGATCGGCTCGCCGCTATCGGAAACGTCGGGGATCCGCGTTCCGGACGGTCAGACCGGATCGCTGACCGTTTTCACCAAAGGTTCTGTGGTCAAGCTCCCGGTCGTTATCGTCCGCCAGAAAAAGGAAAAGGACGAATGGGTCCTGTCGGCGAAGTTTGCTTCCTTGACGAAGACGGAGGAATCCCGGCTTGTCGGCCTTGTTTTTGCCGGAGCCATCCGTCCGGAGAAGGCGGAGGAAAAAGCATTATCGCTTCCCGTTATTCGCCAGCGAGGCATTTTCGCCCGATCGGTGCTGCAGATCGAACGATTTCTGGACTCTATTTGAACAGGAACCGGAGGATTCCGTATCTTCCCCGGAGCGTTCGATGGGTCCTTGCAGGCATCTTTCTGTGCCTGGCCTTTCCGGGTCCGGTCCGGTCCGAAAATCTCCCTCTCCTGTTCGATATCGCCTCCGGATCCGCGCCGCCTTTTCTGGTTCTGGATGCCCTGCACTCATTTTATGAAAGGGATTTTCCCGTCTCTCCCCTGCGGGTGCCGATTTCGGGACAGTTGTCCTTCGACTACCGGGTCGAAGGACAACATGTCCGGCCGTTGGGGATCATGGTCACGCTAAACGGCCAGACGGCGGCTAAAAAAAGGCTGGTGATCGACAGAAAGCGCCACCGGTTCGACATTTCCCTTCCTGCCGTCTATTTTCTTGAAGACAACCACCTCGGAATCGGTCTCTATTACCCGGGCTCGAATCATTGCATCATGGCTTCCGAAGACGACATCCACGTCAGGATTGAAGCCCCGGCCTTTTTGCGGCTGTCTTATGCCATCCTTCCGCCCCGGCTGACGATTTCCCGATTGCCTTTTCCGATTCTGGACAAGCGGGCGGGCAGCTCCCGTCCGATCGCTTTCCGTTTTTCCACACCTCCCGATCCGGAGACCCTGAAGGCAGCAGGAATCCTTGCGGCGTGGCTGGGACAGGCCGACCGTTTTCGGGATCTCCGGTTTGACGCAGCGATCGGGGATTCCAGCCGGGACGAAAACGCGGTCATCTTTGATCACGTCGTCCGCGGAAATCCGCCGAAAGCCCGTCTTGTCGCGTTGGCCGACCATCGCTTCGGTCTTGTCCTCTCGGGCGGCGGGGGACGGGATTATCTGTCGCTGGTCCGAACGCTGATTCACAACAAGGCGATGTTCCCCGGAGAGGAGATGGTCCTGGCGTCCGGAAGCGGGACAGTGTCGCCCGTCCCGGAGGAGCCTTTTTCAGCTCCCTACTGGCTGAAGGCGGGACAAAGAAAAAGGGTGGAAAGCCTTGGCGCCACTTCCACCCTTCAGGTAAAAGGTTTTCCGCCTCCGCCGCTGAACATCGGCTTCATGCTCCCTCCCGCGCTCTTTACATGGCGAACCCCGGGCATGAAGTTCCATTACCGGCTCGTTTACGACCAGCCCTGGCAGGGAGCGCGCACATTTCTCCGGGTGATGGTCAACGGGCGCCAGGTGTTTTTCCACAATCTCCCCTCCGACTTCGGAGGCAAGGAGAGAAATCTCGTGGACAGGGGAGACATCACCATTCCTTTTTATGATCTGGGCCGTCAAAACCAGATCCAGATGCAGATCGGGTCGAGTCAGCCCGTCAACCAGGTCTGCGCAACCCCGTTTTTCGGCCAGGTCCGTTACCGTCTTTCCGGAACCTCCTCCCTGGATCTTGGAGGCGCCACAAACTGGACCCGGCTTCCCGACCTTTCTCTCTTCCTCCACTGGGGCTATCCTTTTACACGGCGGCCGGACCTTTCGCGCACCACTGTCCGCCTGGGAAGCTTTTCTTCGGATAAGGTCTTGTCGCGTTATTTGAACCTGATGTCCCGTTGGGGGCAGATGACCGGAAGCCTACCCGAAAAGATGGATATTCAGGACGCCCGGGCCTCCCCCGGGGAAAATGGTCGGCATCTTCTTTTCATCGGCACTTTTGAACAAGCCTGGCGTTACCGGGGGGAATTTCCGTCACCTCCCGTCGTCTGGAAGCCCGGCGGTCCGGTTCCGTTGGAGGATACTCTGTCCCTGGCGCTGGCGAGGATTCTGGAAGGAAAATGGCGTTCGAAAAATCCGGAAATGTCCCTGTCAGACAATCCTGACCTGGTTGTTGCCGATTACCGGATCCGCCGGCAAGACCGGACGGTTGTTCTTGTCCTTTTCCGGAGTGATTCGGGTGTTCCGAAGCCTTTTTTGTCTTTTTTGGAAAAGAACCGTCCGGAAAAACTGGATGCCGGAACATCCTGGCTGTGGGCGGTCCGGCAAGGCGAAGCGGTTGAAGCCGAAAGCCGGACCGTTTTCCTCCCTTTACCGGACGGACATATCGGTTTTCTGACCTTCGTCCGGTATTTCGCCCACAAATTCGATGTCGGCCTTCTCCTGCTGACCGTTTTTTCCATGATCATCCTGTCTTTTTACATCAATCGCCTTTTGTCCGCTGCGACGGCCCGGCGTATGCGAAGCGAAGGGGGGAGGGATTCTTGAAAGGATGCCGTTTTCTTGCTCTGGGCGTTTTGTTGGCCGTATCAGTCCTGATTGTCCCTGGACCGGTCTCGGGCGAAGCGTCCCGGTGGGTCCTTTGGGATCAATACAGGAAGTGCTGTATCCAGCCGGATGGACGGGTCGTCGATCACGGGCGCGGAGATGTGACGACAAGCGAAGGGCAGGCCTATGCCCTTTTTTTCGCCCTCGTCGATAACAACCCGGCCCTCTTCGCGCACCTTCTCCGTTGGACAACGGACAACCTCTCCCGGGGAGACCTCTCCCGACATCTTCCGGCATGGCTCTGGGGCCAGAAAACGGACGGAAGCTGGGGTGTGATCGACAGTAACTCGGCGACGGACGCGGATCTCTGGATGAGCTACGATCTGATCGAGGCCGGAATTCTCTGGCACCGCCACGCTTATGGGCGGCTTGGTGTCCGGTTGGCCCGGCTAGCCGCAAGGAAAGAGTTCGCCGATCTTCCGGGTCTGGGGATGTTTCCCCTGGGGGGGCGTATCGGGTTTCATCCGAGCCCGGATTCCTGGAGAACCAATCCCAGCTACCTCCCGCCTTTTCTGTTACGTTTTCTGGCAACCTATTTGGGCACACCACCCTGGTCCGGACTCCCCCGGAAATTTTCGGACATGATTGCCTCCGTCAGCCGTTGCGGGTTTGTGCCGGACTGGGTTCAGTATGTTCGCGGAAAGGGGTGGCGGCAGGATCCGGTAACCGGACCGCTGGGTTCCTATGACGCCATACGGGTCTATCTCTGGGATGGTATGACATCGCTGCGGGATCCGGATGGCAGATACATTCTTTCCCATCTTCGGGGGTGGAGCCGGAAGGGAAGGACTGGTCCCACACTTTATGTCAATACGCGAACCTGCACAGCTTACGGTATAACGCCTGCGGGTTTTATCGCAGCCTATCTTCCATTGGCCGAGAGGCTGCAGCCAGGTATGGGGAAGATAATGCCTCCGGTACTCAAGGGGTGGGGATCGGAGGAAAGGACAGATTATTACGATACCAACTTGGTTCTTTTTGGTACGGGTTATCGTGAAGGGCGTTTTTCCTTTGGCCGAAAGGGCAATCTTCATGTTTCGTGGGCTGCCCACGGATGAGTTGTTTATGTGCATCAGGTCCGTTTTTTGGAAAAAGCTGAATCCGTTTTATCGAAAGGGGAATGTTCGACAAAACATCATGAGAATGTGCGGCTTGTCTATGGAGGAACCGTTTTCCAGCGCCTGTGCATCCAGATCCATTGTTCGGGATGGGCGCGGATCGCCTCTTCGAGGAAGTTTGAATAACGCTCTGTCATCTTGTGAATCGCTTCGCTTTTGGGAAGGTTCAGGATAGGAGGAATCGGGGGTGCGAACAGGGCCGCGTGGTGGATCCCGTCCGGGAGACGGTAGCTCAGGGCCGGGATGACGGATGTTCCGAGAAAGAGGGAAAGTTTCGCAAGCGTGGAATACGTGCAGGCCAGCCGTCCGAAAAAAGGAACAAACTCCCCTTCCTCCGCCATTGCGTTCTGGTCGATCACGATATTGAGCACCTCCCCCCGGGAAAGGGCGCGGATGAGGGGTCTGATCCCTCCGGTGGAGAGAATGGATCTCCCTCCACCGTAAACCTCCCGATGCCGGACGACAAAGTCGTGGACCGCAGGATTTTTGATGGGGCGGATCACGGTATTCGGAGAGGTTGCCAGATCCAGCGCCATTCTTCGGATGACCATCTCCCAATTTCCGATATGTCCCGAAAAAACGATCGCTCCTTTTCCCCGTTCCAGCTCCTGGACCAGGTGTTCGATACCATTCCACCCGCCAGAGGAAAATTTTTCGCGCACCATTTCGTCGGACAGAATCTTCATCCGGAGAAATTCGACGCCAAACATCCCGAAATGGCGAAACACCCTTCTTTCGAAATTTTGCGGGGTTTCCCTGCGATTCAGGACCATGTTGCACTTTGACAGGTTGTCCCGAAGAATCAGAATCTTTTTCGGTGTCAGGATCCGCAGGAAGTCTCCGATGCGGGTTCCCAGAAAAAGCGCGCTTTTTTCTGGCAGCATGCAGACCCCCCAGCGCAGGGTGACCAGAAGAAGCTTCTGCACGAAACAGGGAACCCTGAAAGACATGTGGACGGCTTTCATCGAGCGATACCTCCTGACGATAGGAGAAACATCCGGATTCCCGGAACCCGGGCTGGAATTTGCGAAAGCGTGCGGAAAAAGTCATCCCGTTCTTCGAGGAGAGGTGTTTGAAAAAGAAGGAATCCCATTGATCTCTTCCAGGCGGGAGGGAACATGGGAATATCCTCCCGGATGGCATTGCGGATTTTTGCGGTCAGGTTTGCTTTTTTGCTGAAAAACCAGGATATGCCCATCGCCATTTCTTCCTCTGCAGGAGAGAATATACGCCTGAACCCTTACCCATTTGACCTTTGTGTCTCAAGGCCTCCTCCCCCGGAATGTTCCTGAACAGAATCTCGTGGTCCGTTCCTGTTTAAGCCCTGATCCACTGAGGGCAGGCGAGGTTTGATCGGGAGAATGGGGGTTCTTCTGTTCCGCCGGATCTCGGGAAATGACCAATCGGGTTCCGTCCTGCGGATCCCGGAATTTTTCATTTATTGATGATGGACGACGGTTAAAGTGTGAAATGGGCCAGAATGGTCATTCAGGGCAACAAGACCCTGCAAGGCGAAGGGAAAAAGAGAAAGGAAAGGGGTGGCTGGGGGACAGGGACTCGAACCCCGATAGACAGATCCAGAGACTGTCGTCCTGCCATTAGACGATCCCCCAGTTTTTTGGGTATTTTCCCCGAAACAGGCCGCAAAATCAAGTGGCTAGAACAGATTTCCGAAGAAATGTCCTATTTTTTCAAAGATGGAGGGAGAATCCGCCGGAACACATGTTTCCGGCGGAGGTGCCGATCCGGCGATGAAAGGAACCTGCCGCAGGTTGGGGGAGCAAGAGGTCAGGGCCAGCAGGCCTGAACGGGCGTCGACATTTTCTTCCTGTATTCCCGGGGGCGGAGGTGCAGGAGAAGGCGGAGGGGGAAGTTCCTTCAGAATGCTCCCGGCAAGGGGAACAGCGAGCTGGGAGCCGGTTCTGCGGGTGGGACGATTGTCGTCAAAGCCGACCCAGACGATAACGACATTTTCCGGAGAGACGGCGGCGAACCAATTGTCGCGTCCGCCGTTGGATGTCCCGGTTTTTCCGCCCCAGGACGTTTCCGGTCCCGTCCAGTTCAAAAGAGGCTGGGCAGTGCCTTCACGGACGGTTTGGCGGAAGAGGTGGTTCAACAGGTAATCCACGTTCGGATCCAGAAGACGCCGCGGGGGAAGGGTGTCTCTTTCCGCAATACCATTCGGAGCGACGTCCCATCCTCCGTTGGCAATGATGGAAAAAGCCCGCGCCACCCCCATCGGGGTCTGGGGGAACACCCCCAGCGGCCAGGACAAAGGTAGCCGTGTCGGCCCCGGAACATCCAGCCCCAGTTCCCGGGCGGTATCGACGACCTCCTGGGGGGGAAGCGACTCCGCCAGGTGCAAAAAGGGGATGTTCAGGGAATGGATGAACGCGTCTTCCAGCAGAACCTGCTTGTCGAGGACCGTTTCGGCGTTTTTGGGTTTCCAGATCCGGCCTCCGGCACGAAGACGGATCGGTTCGTTGGACAGGGGGCTTGCCAGAGTAAAGCGGGGATGCGTTCCCCCTTCCGGGCTCAAAGCTATGATTGTCGGGACGATCTTGAACAGTGACGCGACCTGTCTCTTCGCGAAGATGGCCCTGTTGTAAGGGGAAGGACCATATTCTGATCCTCCGATCAGCGTTTTGACGGATCCGGTATGCGGATCCATGATGATGACGGCTGTCTGGAGACCCTCTCCTTCCTTCGGACGAAAACGCAATCTCCACATCCGCGCCAGCCGTCCCAGTTCGCGGGTGACATTCCGTTCCGTCCTGTGGGCCAGGTAGGGGTCGAGGGTTGTGAAGACGATGGAGGATCCGTTTTTGCTGTCAAGTCCTCTTTCACGGATTTCATGGGCGATCCAGTCGGAAAAATAGGGGCCGGGGCGGGATGTGTGGTAGGAGAGGGGGGAGAGTCCCAGACGCGAATGGAGGTCTCGCCGGTACTGCCTGGGTAAGAGCTTTCCGTCCTGATAAAGGCTGGTGAGGATCCGGTTTCTGACCGTCCGCGCCCGTTCGGGATCCCGGAACGGGTTGTTGCGGGTTGGAGCCCGGAGGATGGCCGCCAGCAGGGCGGACTCCCGATAGTTGAGCGTCCGGGCGGGGTGGCCGAAAAATCTTTCGGAGGCGGCTTCAATACCGATGATCCGGGAGTGGGCTCCTGACCCGAAATCGATATGGTTCAGGTAGAGGGACAAAATCTCGTCCGGTGTCCTTTGTTGTGTCAAACGCCAGGCGTAGAGGGCTTCCATGATTTTCCGGGAAAGGGTTTTCCGGGGGGAGAGGAACAGGTTCTTGACGACCTGCTGGCTGATGGTGCTTCCGCCCTCCCGGAACGATTTCGACCGGAGATCCTCCCATGCCGCCCGGAGAATTCCTTCGAAATCGATGGCGGGATGGTCGTAAAATCGGCGGTCTTCAGAGATCAGAATGGTGGTCCGGAGTTTTTCCGAGGTTTCCCCCAGGGCGACCGGACGGAAATCCCCGACCTCCGCCCGGACAAGATTCCCCAGGAAAACCGGCGGGAGCCAGAGACCTTCCTGGGAGGGAGGAGGGCCTGCATCGTTTTCCGTGGCGGGGTAGATCCCGAGGACGGTCCGGTTATGGGGGCCGAAGACGACACGGAAATACTGCCGTGATTCAAAAACAGCGGATGCCGGGGGAGCGGGAAGGGGCCCGGGGACACCCCGAAGGACGAGCGTGTGTTTTTTCCACGGAAACTTCGGGTCATCTCCCAGGGAATTCTGATACCAGGTTTTCAGGAGCCAGAGGGGGATCTGCTCTCCGGGGACAACCAGATAGGTGTCGGAATAGAGCGGAGTTCCGGGTGACTCCAGAAGGGCAAGGCGGTTCTGGATATGCCGGTCAAGATGCCAGACGGACAAAAAAAAGGCCAGCGTCACAAGGCCGGCGGTCAAAATGCCCATGGCAGCCCTGATTTTTGATCTTTTCCCGGGGGCTGATAGAATAGTTCCGATCCGTCTCCCCCATTTGAGGATGTCCCTGAACTTTTCTCCGAAAGGAACTTTCATGACCCTCGCTCGTCTTTACCATCCCATGGAGTTGTGGAGGGCGACCCCGCGCCGGTCCTTCTTCCTGATGATGATTCTGGTCATCCTCATCGGGTTGTCCACCGGATGTACCCGTCAGGAAGGCACCGCCGTCAGTCCGGCGGCGCTCTCCCGGATCCACGAAGGCGTCAGCACGATGGCCGATGTCCGGCATATTCTGGGAAAGCCGGATCAGATCAAGACCCTGCTCGGAAATCAGACGTGGATCTACCGCCACAGCGTCCGTCACGGCTGGTTTACTTTGCGAACAAAAACAAAGAAGGTCGAAATCTATTTTTCTTTCAAGGGAATCGTCCGGCAGATCAGGGTCACGCACAGCCGGGATTCCCAGATGCTCTAGTGATGAAGGAAACAGGGTTTTCATGGTAAATCACCCGGACGCGCTTTTCAAAGGATGATTGTCACAACCGGATAAAAGTTTATCGTCTTCCCCGCCGATGAGAAGGAAGTGAAGGGTGCATGCAGGCGGATCCTTGCCGGTCTTCTCATGTGCCCCGGCCTCCGTCTGCAATACAGGGGAAACGGAGCATTGGTCAAAATAGGAATATCAGGGAAACTTTATATTCTTCTGGGGATATTTTCGGGGGTCATGGCTATTCCGGCCTGGGCCGTCGAACACCCCGTGGGATTTCCGGGGCCGCTTCCGCCATCGCTGCAGCAAGAGGGAAAGACGGCATCCTCCGCTGTCGTCAGTCCGCTTCCTCCCGATACCTGGCCCGAGGAAGGGGGAGGGCCGTCCCGCAACCCCGTTTTCATGATGATAGCGGGAAAGAAAGAGGAAGGACCCGGCTGGACCCGGACCTTCCGTGTGGACCGGCTGCCGGGAGAGACCGCCGCCCCTCCGGAAAATTTTTTCGCGGGTGTGGTGGAATCCGACGGTATTTTATGGATGGCGGGTCTTCAGGGAGACATCCTGGCCATCAGCGCGAAAGACGGAAACCTGATCTGGCGAAGACATCTCCGGGCTCCTCTTCCCTCCCCCCCTGTTGTGGGACCATTTTCCGTCTATCTTGCGGCATCCGAGCCGGGCGTCACCCTTCCCCATCTGGTCTTGTATTCCCGGACCCGGACGCTGGTCAGAGGAGAGGGCCCCGGGCTCGTCGAGGCATTGGCAAAAAAGTCGGGAGCGGTCCGGTGGAGTGTTCAGGTTCCGGGGGGATGTTACGGAAGTCCGGTCCTATTGCCCCACACCATCATGGTCCAGACCGGGGCGGGCCATCTCCTTTTTCTGGACCGGAGGGATGGACATACCGTTTATGACATGCTCCTCGACGGTCGCTCGTTGGGTCTTGCCTCTCCTGTCAGGGACAATTTGAGGGTGGTTGTTGCTCAGGAGAATCCGCCTTTATACCAGGAGGTCAGCCTTTCCGGACCCAGACGACTCTGGAGGTTTGGCTGGTCAAAAACCCGCGATTGGGAGCATTTTTTTATCGGAACACCTCTTTTGGCGGGTAAAACCCTTGTGGGCATCCTGAGAAGACCGGATCTTCCGGATGACCAGGTGGTGGCCATCAATCCGGATCAGGGGCGGGTTCTCTGGTCCCTTGCTTTTCCTCCGGGCGATCTTCCGCGTGCGGGAGACCAGGCGCTTCCGGTTGTTTCCGGTGATGTTGTGTATGTTCCGTCGGGGGTCTCCCGTTCACTGATGGCGGTTGGCCTGAAGACCGGGAAGGCCTTGTGGACCTTGCGCCTTTCCGAAAGGCCGTCGACGGGAGGTGCCGTCACGGGGAACCTGCTTCTTTTGCCCCTTCCCTCCGGCAGGCTCTTGGCCATCGACATCCGAACAGGGGCCGTGGTGGGAGAAAGGCGGGTCGCCGGACATCTGGGTCCGCATCCGCCCGTTGTAGTCGGAAACCGGGTCTTTGTGGCAGGCGAGGACGGGACTGTTGCCCGTATTCTCCTGGATGAATGGGGGGAAAGGATCCGTGATCTGGTTTTGCCGTCGAAGCCCGCTTCCGGACAAGTGATCTCAAAAACCGCCGTTCCTGCGCCATGAAGGAGGCGGTTTTCCGTTCTGTCTGATACCTGCCGTCATACCAAACAGGAGATCGATATGTCCACCTTGCCTGATTTTTCCGATCCCCGGTTGCCTACCCTCGTCGTGGGTCATCCCGGTATCATGAACTTCCGGGGGGAAGAAATTGTCCTGCCGGAAGAACTTCTTGAAAAGGCCATGGAAGAGCTTGAATGTCTGGAAGAAGAGGTCGAAACCACTGAACCACACCCGGATTTCGGACGGGACGCCCTGCGTCGGGTCTACGCCATTGTTGACCTGATCGGTGACGCTGTGGGGGCTGGAATGTCATGTCGGTCGGGATGCTCCGCCTGTTGCCGGGTCATGGTGGCGACAACTGCCGGAGAAGCCTCCCTGATGGGGGATGCGATCGCCCGGACACCCCCCGGACAACAATCTGTTTGGAAGAGATCCATCGAAGAAAGAAACGCTCTTCTGGAAGATCTGGCTTCAAAAAATACCCCACCATCAGATTTGACTGTTTTCGGGGGACTTCTGGCAACCTGCGAAATGTACGAGAGGGAGAATCAGCCTTGCCCTTTTCTCGGGCCCGACAAATTGTGCGGAATCTATGCAGAAAGGCCCCTGCTTTGCCGGGTGTGCTGGGTTTTGACCGATCCGGTTGATTGTGAGCCCGGGCAAGGCCCTCCGGTCAAGTTCCGGACAAAGGTGTTCGAAAAAGCCCACGCCATTTGTGGCAAGATCTCTCTCATCCATTTCGGCGACGCCCGGGTGAGCCCCATCCCTTACTGGTTCCGGACAGAAGATCAGACCGGTTTGAAAAGTTCGGAATCTTGAGCCGGCCGTCCTGGGCGAAAGCCGGTTTTTTTCTTCTTCTGTTCTGCTTTTTTTCTGCGGCTGTCAACGCCGGGTTTTTCAGGAATTTCGACCATGCCGCAGGGCATTGGTTCAAGGAGACGGTTCCCGTTCTTGTGGCCTGGATATTCGGAATCGTCTGCCGGACCGGAAACGCCGAATTCACGATTCCTGGGGGAATCCTGCTGGCCGTCTGGGGAGTCAGAAAGCACAAGATTGGCGTCCGGACCGCCCTTTTCTGGACCGTCTGGTTCGTCTCCGGGATGATCCTCGAACACCTCATGAAAATCCATCTTGTCCAGCCCCATCCTGGTGCGGATGTCGCGAATGATCCTCTCGACCGCTACCTGAAACCCGTCCTGTATATCAAGACACCGGGGTCGTATTTCAGCGGACATACCTTCCGGGTGTTCTGGCTCGCAATGCTCGCGGGACTGGTCTGCCGGAAATGCCTCAGGCCGGCCCTGCTCTGGGCATGTGTCATCTGGGTCGGTGTGATTGTTCTGGGTTGGCACTGGTCGACGGACACTCTGGGTGCCCTTCTTCTGGTCGGTGTGGGCAGTGCCTTTTTGCCGGTTGACAGGTTCCGGACAACACACGGTTCTTCCTGAGAAGGTCCCTTTTTTTATTTCCCGATCATCATTTCTTGCGTTTCTGATTTCCCCGCCTCCCGTCCGGACGACTGTCCAAGATCCGGCAGATATCCTAGACTCCCTCCTCCGTTTGAATATCGGTCTTTCTGCAAACAATCACCGGGAGGACAAGGGCATGGGAGGGGGAGAACATCATTACAGGGTGTCCGAATGGACGGAAGGGGACAGGCCGAGGGAACGTCTTCGGGACAGGGGAGCGGGAAACCTCCACGACGCCGAGCTACTGGCAATTCTTCTCCGGGTCGGGAACCGGGGAGAGTCTTCTGTTGCCCTGGCACAAAGGCTTCTCGCACGGTATGGAGGCCTGGAAGGACTTGCGGGCGTTCCGTTTTCGGAATTGTCGGCGATCACCGGAATGGGGCTTGCCAAGACGGCGCAGATTCAGGCGGGGCTGGAACTGGGACGCCGGGTATCCGGAAAGATGCGCCCTTTTCGCCCGGAGATCCGGTCGGCAAGGGACGTTTACGACATACTGGGCTCCCGTCTGCGGGACGAGCGGCGAGAATCTTTCTGGGCACTTCTTCTTGACCAGCGCCATCGCCTGCAGAACGCCGTACGGATATCGGAGGGTTCACTGTCCATGACGCTCGTCCACCCCCGGGAAGCGTTCAATCCGGCCATCAGGGATTCCGCCGCCGCGGTGCTGTTCGTCCATAACCACCCTTCGGGAGATCCCGAACCGTCGTCCGACGACTGGGCTCTGACGCAAAGGCTCCGTGAGTGTGGTGAACTCCTGGGAATAAGGGTTCTTGACCATGTTGTGCTGGGAGATCACGCCTGGGTCAGCCTGGAGGAGCGAGGGGCTTTTCGGGCGACAAAGACCTAGAATCTGCGGGATCGGAGGATGGCGATGATGAGAGCGAATCCGAGAAAGCCCGCGACAAAAAACCCCATCAGACCGATTGTCGACAGTCCAAAAAACTTTGGTCCATTGGGGGAGGCGAAAATCAGGGCCGATCCGATGACGAGCGAGCCCACCAGTATGGAGATGGACAAACGGTTCCCGGTACGGTCCATTTCTCCGATCAGGTCTTCCAGGTGTCGCAGGTTGAAATCGACGCGGATCCGTCCGTCACGCACACGCGTGACAAGCTTTTCTATTTCCGCGGGCAGGTGTGTGATTGTGCGCAGGAAAACGAACGCGCCCGACCGGAGGTTCCGGAAAACCGTTTCCGGTTCAAACCGGCGGCGGATCAGTTTGCGGACAAAAGGACGGCTTTCTTCGATCATGTTGAACGAGGGATCAAGCGTGCGGCCGATACCTTCCATGATGACCAGGGCCCGAAACAGCAGGAACAGGTCGGGTGGCAAGGTCAGGTGGTGTGTCCGGACCAGTTCGAATAACTCTGTCGACATGTGATCCAGGCGAATTTCCTTCAAGGGACGGTTGGTGAACTCCTCCAGAAAGGCCGAGATGTCGCTGGCCAGGTCTTCTTCCTGAAAATCCTCCGGAAGGGCCCGGAGCCTTTCGAGGGTCCGAATCATGAACGGGATATCCCGTTCGACGAGACTGACCAGGAGATCCCCCAGCAGATCCCGCCGGTCGGGAGAGAGAGCGCCGAACATCCCGAAGTCCAGGATCCCGATCCGGTCCTCCGGAAGAACAAGGATGTTGCCCGGGTGCGGATCTCCCTGGAAAAATCCGTGGACGAAGACCTGCGACAGGATGCTCCGGGCGCCCAGTCGCGCTACCTCCGGAGGTGTGGTTTTGAGCGACGGAAAGGATTCGGTATCCCGGATACTCACTCCTTCCAGGTACTCCATGACCAGGAGAGTTTCCGAGCACCATTCGGAATAGAGTTTCGGAATCACGATGGACGGGTCGTTCATGAAATTTTTTCGTGCCCGTTCCATGTTCCGGGCTTCATGGTTGAAATCCAGCTCGTTCCGGAGGGTCCGGATATATTGCCGTGCCAGGGTGCGGGGACGGAATGGCTTTATATCCTCGACGGTCCGTTCGACGAGGTCCGACAGGAAAGCCAGAATGCGGAGGTCCGGTTCGACCATTTCGAGGATGCCCGGCCGTCGGATTTTCACCGCGACGGTTTCTCCGGTATGAAGGCGCGCCTTGTGGACCTGGGCGATGGACGCCTGGGCGACCGGCTCGAGGCTGAATTCGGAAAACACGTTTTCCGGGGGGGTATTGAGGGCTTGTTCCACGGCTATTTTGATCTGGTCGGGAGGAACACATGGGAGATTGTCCTGAAGTTTCTGAAATTCCAAGAGAAATTCGGGGGGGAACAGATCGGCGCGACTGGAAAGGATTTGCCCCAGCTTGATGGCTGCGGGGCCCAGTTCTTCGATCGCCATGCGCAGTCTGACCGGACGGGAAAGGCTCTGGGGAACGGAAGAGCGGGACAGTTTTCGTCCCAATGAAACCAGGGGCTCCAGCCGCAGAAAACCGACGACGTCCTGGAATCCGTACTTGACGAGAACGGTCAGGATGACGCGGAGTCGCCTGGTTTCAGTTGTGGACCATATACGGGAAATCGTCATGCCAGAGTCGGATTTTCCGGCTCTTCCGGTCTCCGGTCCTTACCCAGGGATGGCTCCGATCGTTGTGATGTAGAGGACAGCCGTCTGGTGGGGAAGACCCAGGAGATCCGTAACCTCGTTGTCATAGAACCCTCCGATGCCGCTGGCTCCCAGCCCCAGGTGAACAGCGGCGAGGTTGATCCGTTCTCCGATCTGTCCCGTGTCCATGTGAAGCGTCCGGTAAACGCGGTCTCCATACTGGACAACCAGCGATTCGAGGTCGGCCGTCTGCACAAGCACGCAAGCAGCATCCCGCCCGAGATCCTGGGACAGGACGCATTCGTAAATTTCCTCCTGGAAATTCCCCGCCTTCATCAACGTCAGGGATCCCCCCCGGGGATCGTAGGCGTAAATTCCGGAAGCCAGTCCATTGACATTGTTGACGATCAGCCATGAAGAAAAGAGGCCCGGCTGGAAGAAATGCTGGACAGGAAGGGTTCCGGACGGTTCAGGGATGTCGATCTCCCGATAGGAAAAGGAAAGGATGGAAGACAGCTGGGAGAAGTCGATCGGCTCGCCCGAAAACTGGCGTCCCGAACGACGCGTCAGAAGAATTCGGGGGATCTGGCTTTCAAAGTCCTGCATGTCCGGTTCCAGCTGGATTGGTTCGGATGCCCGGGTAAACCGGCTCAGGGATTCTTCCCGGTCATCTTTTCCGGAAGCCGGTATCCGGGGGTTCACAATCGACGGCGGTTGGGTCCCGAGGGAGGAGAATTTGTGGAGATCCCGGAAAATGTCTCCCGTTTCGGGGTGTTCGGGTGGCATATAGGGGAAAACCACGGGTGACGGGTAGAAAGGGAGAGAAAGGCTCTCTTCACGGACATCCTGGAGGCGCACAAGCGGGACAACGACCAGAACGACCTCTTTCCGGTCGCCGAGGAACAGAAAAGAATTCATGGCCTGGTCGTTGAATCCGGAAAGAGGATAGGGAACAAAACCGGTCTGGTAGGACATCAGGACGAGGTTCCCCAGCAGGTGGCCGGTATCCAGGAGGATCCTCCGGTACCCTCTCTCACCGTAACGCCAGGCGGACCGGTCAAAGTACCCCGAGAGGATGAGGACCGCATGGGACTCTTCGATGGAAGGATGATCGAAGGTCCAGGCGGAAAGACGGGGCCAGAAATCGCCTTCGTACAGCGTGGCAAGGGTGTGTTCCTTGCCGTTGTAATGAAATATGCCGTCGGCAATAAAAGGAAGGTCACGTGTGGCGAGGTAGACTTCTGCCGGGTAGAGGCCGCCCGCTGATGGCGCCGCCCGGAGGAGGGTCTGTTCCGTTCTGGGAGAATCGATGATAGCGGTCACACCATAGGAAAAGAATAGGAGTTGTGACAGTTCGGACAGTCCCCAAGGGTAGGGAGGCTGTGGAGGGGCCTCGGGTAGGGGCGTCCGGGTAAACGGGATGAAGTTGAAAGGAAGAAAAGGAGTCAGGCTGATCGGGTTGTCGGACTGGTAATCCTTGAAAGGTGCCGGTTTGGAAGAGAAATCCAGGGACTGGAAGCGGTGGATGGTTTTACGGTCATATTTGGTATCTTCATGATAATATTCTGCGCATGATTCGTTGGAAGCACTCAAAACTTTACTCCTTCATGGAACGGGGGGTTACTGCCGGGCAGGTGACAGGTGGTATTGTATCACGACTTTGCGGGAATGGTGTCACCTGTTTTGATATTCCCTTCTTCCCGCCGCCGGAGGAATGCTCCGGTTTTCCTGTGGTAGGATGAAAAACGCAATCGGGGACAAGGCTCTCCGGAGTCACAATCTCTTCACAGCGGTTCAGACAGGGGGTAACGCTCAATGATCCAGCAGACCGTCGAAGATCTCAGGGATTATCTTCGTCCGGAATGGGTGTCTGTTTTCGAAATTCCGGATTTTTCATCCCGCATGGGGCGGATTCGGGGGGAGATCCGGCCGGCCCTTCTCAAGTTGTCTGGCCGACTGGCCGAAATGCTGAACGCATCCGGGGGGCCCAGAGCGTGGTATCCCCATGTGGCGAGCCATATGCGACGGCGCGTCAATCCCCCCCCGGAAACATGGCTCGCACTCGGCCCCAACCGTCGGGGTTACAAGGCATACGCCCATGCCGGCGTCTTTATCGGTGGACGGGGGCTTTCCGTCCGTTTTGTCCTGAAGGACGAAGCTATGGAGGAACGGCAAAGCCTGGGGCGGTGGATAGCCGGGGAAAGCCGGGCGTTCGCAAAATGGAAAAAAAACGCGGGAGATGTCAGGGATTTCGCACAGGTTCATGACGATCCTCTGGCGACACCCCCGTCACCGGAATGGGATCCGGTGACGTTTGGAAAACGGCTGGAGACCCTGAAAAGCGCCAGCCTTGATATCGGTTATCTGGTCGGATCTTCCGAACCACTGACAGATATCGTCCGGAGAATCCGGACGTTTGATCCCCTTTACGAAGAAGCCGGGAAAGGATCCTGAAGGGTGATGGTTTCGTTCCTCTCCGAACCCGTCGAGACCATCACCACGGGGACGCCGGTTTTTTCCCCGATCCATCGGATATAAGACTGGGCTGCAGGAGGAAGATCGTCGAAATTCCGTATTCCGCGGGTGGACGTCTTCCATCCGGGAAGATATTCCAGAATGGGTCGGGCAGCTTCCACGTCTTCCACATGATGGGGAAACTCCGAGACGACTTTTTCCCTGATCCGGTAGGAGGTGCAGACGGGGATCGATTCCAGATGATCCAGAACATCGACCTTCGTCAGGATGATGCCGGTCAGGCCGTTGACCCGCGCGGCATACCGGACGGCCACGAGGTCGAACCACCCGCATCGTCTGGCTCTCCCGGTCGTTGC
>Ga0207433_10007302_pt1 | contig 18571 bp, 15 predicted proteins | sample YelNatPaOPGAMG01_FD_187559 | JGI IMG/M metagenome (GOLD analysis project Ga0207433, IMG submission 187559) | Hot spring thermophilic microbial communities from Obsidian Pool, Yellowstone National Park, USA - OP-RAMG-01 (SPAdes) (version 3) | ecosystem: Environmental > Aquatic > Thermal springs... | reverse complement strand
CTGCCCGGTCGCATACGCCGGGGAAGTGCCGAACGGCACGCCACTTAACTTATTGGTGTTGACATCGTAGAACTCGACCTCCCCGATCATGTTGTAGTTGTCCAACGTGCCTTCCCCGCCCGTGTAGTACCGGAGATACCGGTAACTGTTGGCGTCGGTGACGCCCAACTCCTGCCAGCATACGCAACCCGGTAGGTTGGTCACGGCGGCCAACGTGACAAAACTCTCGTTGTTGATGGCGATGTCCTGGTAGTGGATCCGCAACCAGCGCCCGCCCGGCTCGGTCACTTGCGTCAGCCGCTGGTTGGCGTCGTAGGTCAAGGCATAGACGTTGCCCAAGCTGTCGAGGAAGCTGTCCAGTTGATAGTAGCCGGTGTATTGGGTGAACTTGTAGCGCCAACCGTTGGCGCGGGTCAGCGTGAAGACGCTGCCATTCTGAGTGAGCTTATCGGGATTCGATTTCGTGCCGGTCCACGTTCCGCTGGCGTAGGTATAGGTGTGAACTGTGCCGCTCGGATAAAACAGAGTCAATTTGTTAGTCGCGGCCGTGACCAGTTCCCATTGGTAGTTGTGCTGCCAGATGTGGCCGTGCCCAAACCATTTGCTGCCCTCATTCAACCGGCTGTGCCCCGTCCGCTCCCACACCAACTGATGTTCGCCGACGCCGCCCCACACTTCGAGGTCGCGCACATGGCGCTGCGCGTCCCCGGAAAACACATGAAACCGATTGGGCGTCTCACTTTCTTCATCACACTCAGTCAAACATGGGTCATCGCATGACGGAGTTGTTCCATGTTGGTTGTCGTTGTTGCAGCCGGGCGGTGTTCCGGTCTGCGTCTGACCATTGGTCGAGAGCGTCAGCGTCACCGCCATCAGAAATGTCACCATCACCAGTCGCAGTTTCATTGTTTTTGCCTCCTTCTCCTCGTTCTACTTTGCCTCGGCCAATTGTGGTTCCGGTCCGGCCCAGAACTGCACCGTCTTGGTTTCCGCTCCCTTGCGCAGCGTCACCCGCGCGATGCCCGTCGCCTCGCTGCCGGTAAACACAAACCGCATCGCCCGCTGCTCATCGAGTGTGAGCTTCAGAACCCGCTCGCCTTTGGACTGCGCTGGCTCGACAGCGCCTTGCCCGACCATCGCCAAACTTCCTCCGTCTTCCACCGCCGCCACCACCTTCTCCCCCGGCGACCCCTGCGGCCACGACACCGTCACCGTCACCGTCTCCTGGGGTTGAATGTTCACCCGGGGAACAAACGTGTTCACCTGATTCAACTGCAGGTTCCCCGTCGTGTGCCCGTCCGCCGTGGTGACCGACGCCACCGCTTCCTCCCCCGGATGCCACAGCGGTGTCGGTATCCCAGCAACCCCCGGTGCCGCGCCTCCTGCGGTTCGGCTCGTGGCACGGGCGTCCCGCCTGTCTCCCGCCAATGTTCCCGCCACCGCTGTCACCGGTCGCGTGTCACCGGCCGGTCGCGATGGGAAATCGCTCCCACCACCGGCATCCGGCACGGACGCGCCGGCGCGCGTCCCTCCATCGGCTGCCGGAGCCTTCGTAGTATTCGGGACCACTCCCGATCCTTGCCGGTGCCACAACAGCGCTGCTGTCGCGATCACCACCGCGACCACACCCAAGACCAGAACTAGTTTCTTCATCATCATCTCCTCCCGGAGGGACGCGCTTCGGCGCGTCCGCTGCCGGTCGGGCGCGCGATGCGCGCCCCTCCGTTGTTATTGGACCGGCGGCTGCGGCGTCGGTTGCACCGGCTTCTTCTTCGTCTCTTGTTTCGGCGGGAAGGTGCCGAGCCGAAACTCAGCCCGGACCGCCGTGTTCGCGCCCTCGCGGGCCGGCCATTGCAGGTTCGCCGCGTTCTGAATCGTCAGCAGCCGCTCGTACAATTCGTTCGCTTGCGCGTTCCGATCCTGGGTCGCGCCTTTCTTCCCAGTCTTGGCCGTCTCCTGCGTGTCGTCGGTCTGGTCGAGCGCGGTGATCGCGTCGCTCAACGCCTGTGTGTCCGCCGCGAGCCAGCCCTTCGTCTGCAACGCCGCCGCGTTGTCCGCGTTCTGGCACGACGCGAGAACAATCCGCGCCCGTTGCAACACCGCGGCGAGGTCGGCAGGTTTGTTGATGCCGACTTGGAACTCGTCGCGCAGTTTCACGTTTTGGCCCTTGAACGCCCGCTTGGCCGTGTCACGAACATTGCCCAACAGGTCTTGCACCGCATGGAGTCTGGCGTTTTGCTCGCGCGTCAGGGTGCCGACATCCCCACCGGCAGCCTTCTGTGCCGCGTCTTCGCTGGCGACCGTGGCCAGCAGTGACCGGGTCTCGGCCACATAGTTGGCCGGTAACCGCGCCCCCAAAGTTGCGGCATGCGCCTCCGCCGCGTCACAAATGGCATCGCCACCCTGCAAGAGGGTGGCGAGCGGAAAGTTAAAGGACAGTTTCGTGGGCATGGTGGTCTCCTGTGGGTTTACCCGCCAAGGCGGGGTTCGGGGTTCTGGGTTTTGGCGCAAAACGCGCAACACACTGCCAATACGTGAGATCGGTGAACTTCGGGGCGTTCCGGGTGTTCTTCGGAGACAAATCGGCGTCGTTCGGAGCCGGATCGGCGGCCTTCGGAAGAGGTTCGGCGTTCTTCGGAGCGTGTGCCGCGTTGTTCGGTGCCAGTGCGGTGGGCTTCGGAGCGAGATCGGCGTTGTTCGGAACGCGCCGGGTGTCCTTCGGAGAAGCCCAGGCGGCGTTGGATATTGGCGCGGCGAAGTTCGGAACGTCCTCGGCGGAGTTCGGACGGGAAGCGGCGAAGAACAAACTCGGTGCGGTGCTGTTCGGACGAACTGCCGGCTTAGACGACTGGCCGGTTGGCCGTTGCGCCGTTGCGCCGTTGCGCCGTTGCGCCGTTGCGCCGTTGCGCCGTTGCGCCGTTGCGCCGTTGCGCCGTTGCGCCGTTGCGCCGTTGCGCCGTTGCGCCGTTGCGCCGGAGATATTGACTTTCGCGCTTCACCGTTTCCAAGCTCACGCGCATGATACAGAGCAGCATCGCCGTGTCAAAACAATTCCGGTCGGGACAAACAATTCCGGTCGGGCGCGGCGAAAAACTCTGCGTTCGTGAGCGCGCAAAAGCTTTTCCTTTACAGGGTGGAGGTGCCCGTTATAGTGAAATTGATGGCCGGTCCGGGATTACAACAAGTGCAGCGATTGTCGCTGCAGCAGATCTTGGCGCCGCAGTTGCAGCAGAGGGTCAGCGGGGTCAGCTCTCTACACTTGACGGAGAGGATTTGAGTTGAGTGGGTTTGGCGCACAGGTCCTCGTTTTCGACCGCTTCCTGTTCGAGGCGTTTGACCATTTGGGCTACTCCGCTGCCGTTCTTGTAACCGGAGGCGCGGAGGACGTCAACCTGAAACGCGTTGGTGCCGCAGCCGGAGTACATCTGGGCACTGCCACATTCAATCAGTCGTTGGCATTTTGAGCGAAGCGAAAGCCGAGCGGAGCGAGACACTGTTGTCGTGTGCGGCAAATCTCTGTCTTTCTTCGGAAAGGCGTGACGCAAACGGCCAGACCCTTCCCCTTCGCGGCTCAGGGCTTCGGCAGGATGCTCCGGGGGACAGGCCGGGTGATGGTGGTCGTGTCCAGATGCGCGCTTGTTTGGGTGCGATGACCTACGCCGGACAACCGGCCACGGTGAAATGATGCCGGGGGTCGTCGTGCCAGTCTGGGGTGCACTGCAAGTTTTGGGCTGGTCCGGAATTGTAGGGCGCAAATCCCTGTCGTATAGGGTTCGCGCCGTGCCCCTACAAAACTTGCGGTGCGCTCCGTGCCAGTTGTCGGTTTGTCCTGCTGGCCAGTCGGCCGAAGCAATCAGTGGGGTCGCGGCCATAATGGGCGCTCCGATTTGTCCAAAGCGGTGTTTCCTTTTGTAAGGTTGATCGTTACTATCAAGCGCTTCTCAATGAAAAAACAAATACTGATTTGGTTGGCGGCCTTGTCTCTTGTGTCGCCACTCGGCCGGGCAGAGGCAACTCCACCGGCAAAACCGAATATCATTTTCATTCTCTTTGATGACCTCGGTTACGGCGAACCTCCGAGTTACCGGGCTGATTCGCAGTTCAAGATGCCGCACCTCGACCGGTTGGCGAAGGAAGGAATGCGGTTCACGGATGCCCACAGCGCGTCGGCGGTCTGCACGCCGACCCGGTATGGCGTCTTGACGGGCCGGTACCCGTGGCGCATTGGGCAGTTCGGCGTGCTGAGTCACAAATCGCCGCCGATCATACCGGCGGACCGGTTGACCGTGGGCGGGCTGATGAAGTCGCACGGTTACGACACCGCTTGTTTCGGCAAATGGCATCTTGGGATGAACATCGTCGGAGAAAAAGTTGCCAACGGGCCGGTGACGCGCGGGTTTGATGTGTTCTTCGGCTATACCGAAGCGCGCAGCATCGGGACGTTGATCGAGCAGGACAAGGTCTTGACCAACGTCGCGCCGGTGGAAGCCGCGCCGCTGATCGAACAGAAGACGCTTGCCTACATTGATGAACACGGCAAAGCGGAGAAACCGTTTTTCCTCTACGTGCCGCTGAGCCAGCCGCACACGCCGCATGTGCCATCGCCCGAGTTCCAAGGCAAGAGCGGCCAGCAGGATTACGGCGACTGGATGATGCAGGGGGATGCGACGGTTGGGAAGATTCTCGCTGCGTTGGAGCGAAACCAGATTGCCAGCAACACGCTCGTCATTGTCACGAGTGACAATGGCGCGGCCGGACGTGTTTATCCGCCGTTGCGCGGCAGTAAAACCCAGATTTGGGAAGGTGGCCACCGCGAACCGTTCGTGGCGCGTTGGCCAGGGAAGATCAAACCCGGCACTACGTGCGACGACACGATTTGTCTCAACGATCTCCTCGCGACCTGCGCCGCCATCGTGGACGCGAAATTGCCGGACAACGCCGGCGAGGATAGCGTCAGCATCTTGCCCGACTTGCTGGGCACGGCGACTGGCCCCGTGCGCGAAGCCACGGTGCATCAGTCGCTGGCGGGCGACATGGCCATCCGACAAGGGGAGTGGAAGCTGATCTTCATGAAGACCGGCGCGAGGGAGCTTTACAACCTGAAAGCCGACTTGAGCGAAACGAAAAACGTGGCCGCCGAAAATCCGGAAGTGGTCGCGCGTCTGACGGCATTGATGCAGCGGTATATTGATACCGGCCGCAGCACGCCGGGCGCGCCGCAAAAAGGCCGTGCCGGTTTCCCGACGCCAAAAGCGAAAGGTAAAAAGGCCTCGGCTGAACCCGAATAGGAATCCATGAAGAAACTTCTTTGCGTCTTGTTCCTCTCGTTGGCGGTCAGCCTGCCGGCCGCCGAGCCGGCCAAACCCAACATCGTGTTCTTTCTGGGGGACGACTGGCGACCAGACTGTCTGGGGGCGCTCGGTCACCCGGTCGTCAAGACGCCCAACCTCGACAAACTGGTCGGCAACGGCTTTGTCTTCCGCAACGCTTACGTGCTCGGTTCACACAGCGGCGCGGTTTGTTTGCCCAGCCGCACCATGATCCAGACCGGGATGAGTTATCTGCGAAAGGAACGCACCTCGCCAACGCTCGCCCAGACGGTGAAAGCCGCCGGGTACGCTTCGATTCGCAGCGGGAAGTTCAGCAACGGCCCGAAGAAACTCGACGACGAGTTCGACCGCAATCTCGACGGCAAGACCGCCGAGGGCCACGCCGACAATCTCATCCAGTTCATCAAGGACAATGCCGGCAAGAAACCGCTGTTCCTCTACATGGCGGGAAAAGAGCCGCATGACCCGCAGTTCGCGACGGAGGAGTATTACCGGCGGTACAAACCGGAAGACATTCCGTTGCCGGTCAACTTTCTGCCGTTCCATCCGTTCGACAACGGCGAGATGACGGTGCGCGACGAGCAGACGTTGCCGTGGCCGCGCACCAGGGAAAGCGTCACCGGCAAACTCGCCCGCTACTACGCCTCGATTTCGTATTGGGATGAGCACGTCGGCCGGGTGGTCGCCGCGTTGAAGGAGGCCGGGCAGTTCGACAACACCATCTTCATCGTTGCCGGTGACAACGGCCTCTCGCTCGGCGAACACGGACTTCTCGGCAAACAAAACCTCTACGAGTTCGGCGGGATGCACGTCCCGTTGATCTTTGCCGGTCCCGGGATCAAGAAGGGCGAAACGAAGGCGTTGGCGTATTTGTACGAGGTGTATCCGACGCTGTGCGAGCTGGCCGGTATCCCTGTGCCTGCCGGGCTGGATGCGAAGAGCCTCGCGCCGGTCATCAGAGGCGAGCGGGCGAAGGTGCGCGACTACTTGTTCACGGCGTACAAGAATTGCCAGCGTTCCCTCCGCGATGACCGGTGGAAGCTGATCCGGTATCCGCTCATCAACAAGACCCAGCTCTTCGATTTGCAAGCCGATCCGCATGAGCTGAATGATCTTGCCGGTTGCCCTGAAAACACCGAAAAGATCAAAGAATTGCTGGCAGTGTTGGAAGCGGAACAACAACGATACGGCGATCCCGCGCCGCTGACTGTGCCGGACCCGAAACCGGCCGCATGGACGCCGTCTACAACGCGAAAGCGATGGAGCGAACGATGAAACGAATGAGTGGGCTGGTGCTTGTGCTGTTGTTGGGGTTGGGAATTTTTCCGGCAACGGCGGAGGAAACGAAGGCGCAGAAGGATGCGCGCATGGCGTGGTGGCGCGAGGCGAAGTTTGGGATGTTCATTCACTGGGGCGTGTATGCCGTGCCGGCCGGCACGTACGACGGCAAACCGATCGGCGGGATCGGGGAGTGGATCATGAATCGCGGCAAGATTCCCGTGGCCCGGTACGCCGACTACGCGAAGGAGTTCAACCCGGTGAAGTTCAATGCCACGGACTGGGTGCGACTCGCCAAGGCGGCCGGCATGAAATACATGGTCATCACGGCGAAACATCACGATGGCTTCGCGATGTTCCGCTCGCAGGCCAGCCCGTACAATATTTACGAGGCGACGCCGTTCCGCCGCGACCCGCTCGCCGAACTGGCCGCGGCCTGCCGCAACGAAGGGATCCAGCTCGGTTTCTATTACTCACAGGCGCAGGACTGGCATCATCCCGGCGGCGCGGCGGCGGGCGGCCATTGGGACAAGGCGCAGGACGGCTCGATGGATGAGTACATCGACAAGATTGCGGTGCCGCAGGTGCGGGAGCTTCTCACCAACTACGGCGAGTTCCCGGCAATCCTGTGGTGGGACACGCCGGTCGGCATGAACCCCGAACGCGCCGCCAAACTCCACAAGGTCGTCGCGGAGTTGAAGCCCAACATCATTCTCAACAACCGGCTCGGCGGCGGGTTCAAGGGCGACACCGAGACCCCCGAGCAACATATCCCCGCGGCCGGCTTCCCGGACCGCGACTGGGAAACCTGCATGACGATGAACAACACGTGGGGATACAAAAGCGACGATCACAACTGGAAGAGCACGGAAACCCTGCTCTTCAACCTCGTGGACATCGTCAGCAAGGGCGGCAACTATCTGCTCAACGTCGGCCCGACGGCCGCAGGCGTGATTCCCGAGCCGAGCGTCGAGCGGCTCCGGGCGATTGGCGCCTGGATGAAGGTCAACGGCGAGGCGATCTATGGTGCGCGTCCCAGTCCGTTCGGCGCGGAATACGGGCCGGCCACAACGGCGAAAGACAACCGTGGCCGGGAGCGCACAAGCAACACCGCCCGGGCCTGGCGCTGCACGCGGAAAGACAACAAACTTTACCTCCACATCTTCCAGCGCCCCGCCGACGGCCGGCAACTCGTGCCGGTCACTAACGCGATTCGGGCCGCGTACCTGCTGGCTGATCCCGGTCACAAGTTGCCGGTGACACCGGTGCCGGACGGCCAGACCGTGGAGTTGCCGGAATTCAAGCCGGGCACGATCGCCACGGTGGTTGTCATCGAACTGGATGGCGCACCGCAAGTCACCGCCGCCGGTCGGAACTCATGAAGACGCAGGTTCTTGCGGTTGTGCTCGCCCTGGCCGGGGGCGCCGTTCGCGGCGGCGAACCCCAACCGCCGCCGAACATCGTCTTCATCCTCGCCGATGATCTCGGCTACGGCGACGTGCGGTGCCTGAATCCGGAGCGAGGCAAGATTCCGACACCCAACCTCGACCGGCTCGCGTCGCAAGGCATGGCGTTCACCGAGGCGCACTCCAGCTCCGCCGTCTGCACGCCGACCCGGTACGGCATCCTCACCGGCCGGTACAACTGGCGGTCGCGGCTCCAAAAGGGCGTGCTGCATGGATACAGTGAAGCGTTGATTGCCGCCGACCGGCTGACCGTTCCGAAATTGTTGAAGCAACACGGCTACACGACGGCGTGCATCGGCAAATGGCATCTGGGCATGGGCATTCCGAGGGCAACAAACGAATTGGCGGTCACCGAGGGGCCGACGACACGCGGGTTTGATTATTTTTTCGGCATCAGCGCGTCGTTGGACATGCCGCCGTTTGCCTTCATCGAGAATGACCGGCTCACCGAGGCGCTGACGGCCACGAAAACGTGGGGGCGCAAGGGCCCGGCCGCGCCTAGTTTCGAGGCGGTGGATGTGTTGCCGACGCTGACGCGCAAAGCCGTGGAGTTCATCGGCAAGACGAAGGCGCCGTTCTTTCTCTACCTGCCATTGACCTCGCCGCACACCCCGATTGTGCCGACGAAAGAGTGGCAGGGCAAATCCGGGTTGAGCGCCTACGGCGATTTCGTGATGGCAACCGACTGGGCGGTGGGCGAAGTCCTGGCGGCGCTCGATAAAGCCGGTATCGCGGATAATACGTTGCTCATCTTCACCAGCGACAATGGCTGTTCACCGTCGGCGAAGCCTCAATTCCTTGAAGAGCACGGCCATTTCCCCAGCGAAAAGCGTCGCGGTTACAAGGCGGACATTTTTGATGGTGGCCACCGGATTCCGTTGATCGTGCGGTGGCCCGGCAAGGTGAAGTCCGACACGAAGAGTGACCAGTTGGTTTGTCTCAATGACTTGATGGCGACGTGTGCTGAGATCGTCGGCGCAAAGTTGCCGGAGAATGCCGGTGAGGACAGTGTCAGTTTGTTGCCGGCCCTGCGGGGCGAGATCCATCCGCGGGCGGTGGTGCATCATTCGATCAACGGTTCGTTTGCGATCCGGGAAGGACAGTGGAAGCTGGAACTGTGTTCGGGTTCCGGTGGTTGGAGCGCGCCCAAGCCGGGAAGCGAGGAGGCGAAAAGGTTGCCGGCGGTGCAGCTTTACGACATGAGCAAGGATGTGGGCGAGCGCACCAACGAATACAAAGACCACCCGGAAATCGTGACCCGGCTGACCAAGCTGCTGGAGAAATACGTGGCCGAAGGGCGCAGCACGCCGGGCACACCGCAGACGAATGATGTGGCGGTGGATCTCTGGAAATTGGATACGAAGCCGGCAGTGAATCCTCGGGTGTTCGATGATTACTGATCTGGACGGGTTTGGATTGCCTTGTTGATTTCTAAACACCAGTTGGTAGCGTTGCTCACGCAAATGAGAATTTATCTAATTGGCGCTGGTGTGATTGCGCGACTGCACGCAGCGGCGAGCCAGCACCTACCTGACTCGCAAGGCGTAATGTTGTCGGTTGCTGACCCCAATCCCGCCGCGCTGCAAGATTTTCTGAAGAACAGTCCGCAAGCCCGAGTATTTTCGGACGCGCGCGCCATGCTCGCCGAACCAGCCCAACCCGACGACATCGTAATCGTCGCGACGCCCCCATTCACCCATTACGAGTTGAGCTGCGCGGCGATCGAGTCTGGACGCCACGTTTTGTGTGAGAAGCCGCTCGCGATGACGAGTGGCGAAGCCCACCGGATGCTGGCCGCGGCTCGCGCCAAGCAGCGTCTGCTGGGGTGCTGTAGTGACCGGTTTCTCGGCATCCCGACGACCGCGGAGGCAAAACGTCTAGTGCAGACTGGTGCGCTCGGCAAACCGTACCACTTCACATTCGTTCAGCGTACCCAACGCAATCGAACCGGTATTGAATACCAACCGTCTACCCGGTGGTTCTTGGATCGCTCGAAGAACGGCGGCGGCACGGTCATGGATTGGGGGCCATACGATTTTGCGACAATCAACGATGTGCTCGCCCCGGTCCGCGTCGAAGTTCTCACCGCGTGGATGGCCAACCCGACGACGGCACCCAGTTGGCCCGCCGACATGGTGTTCAACGTCGAGGAACATGCCGGTGCCAGTCTCCGCTACCACCTGGGTGACGGCACGGTCGTCGCGGTCACGTACGAGCGGGCGGCGTGCACGCACGGTAAACCGCTGTCAGGAGTTGAGATCGAGGGTGAGCGCGGGGCGGTGCGGTGGGATTGGCTGATGACGTCGGGCAAAGGCGAACTCACCCGATCGTTTGACAAAGATGGGAAGGTGGAATCCACCACGGCGGTCATGACCGACGAAGGCGGTATTCATCTTCACCATAAACCGCTTGTGTATTTTGCGCGCCGGATCCGCGGGGAGGCGTCGCCGGCTTTGATCAATGAACAGGCGGTCTTCAACTTCTGTTGCCTGCGCGCCGTGTATGAGTGCGTGGAAACCGGCCGGGCGCAAACCGTTACCTGGGGGGAAAAATTGTGAGCTACCGGGTTTTCGCGATGGATACGTACTTCTATCATTCGCTCGGCGCGTATGAATTCGACGCGCGCTGCGAGATGTTGAAAGAGTTGGGCTACGACGCCACGTACCTGACCGCGTGGAGCCAGGCCGCGTGGGATGATGTCCCGCGGCTGGCGGGGGTGAAGGCGAAACATGGGCTCGATGTGGCCGGCGTTTACGCCACGCTCGACATCACTGCCAAAGAGAACGATAAAATTCTCCGTTTGGTGGAAGGCTTGGAGGGCTGCACGCAGATCGAGCTCAGCCTTCGTGCCGGCGACAAGACGCTCGCGCTCTCCGATCCGGCGGGTGACGCGGCGGCGATCCGCTGGCTGAATCAGTTGCTGCCCATCGCGGAGCGGCGGGGGATTCACATCGCCCTCTACCCGCACATCACTTTCTGGCTGGAACGCCTCGAGGATGCCGGGCGCCTCTGCCGGCAACTCAACCACCCCAACTTGCACACCGTCTTTCCATCGTTTCACTGGTATGCGGTGGATGGCACCAAGCTCGCCGCGCGACTGGCCGAGGCGAAGCCGTTTCTGAATTCGGTCAACCTCTGTGGCAGCCGACGCACAGGGAAGAAGGACGGCGGCTTGCCGGCCACGATTGAGCCGCTGGATGAGGGTGATCTGGATAATTTCGCTGTCTTGGGTTTGCTCCGGCAGAACGGCTACACTGGCCCGATTGGGTTTCAAGGTTACTCAGTTGGAGGTGATGTGTACGGCAAACTCAAACGGACACTCGCGGCGTTCCGCGACATGGAGCGCCGGTTGGAACAGCACCCAAACTGGGCGCAACTGCGATTCGCCTGAAAAACATCACCTGGATGATGTGCCGGTAGATATTTGGAAACTAGAAACAATGCCCACGGTGGACCCGCGGGCGCTGGATGATTATTGAGGTATGACAGATTATGAATGATTTACGTATTGGAGTTTTAGGTTCTGGTGGACGCGGTAGACTGGCGGGGCGGGCACACAAGCCCGGTGCGGGCAGCGCCGTGGTGGCCTGTTGCGATATCCGCGACGAGGTTCTGGCCCGGGCGCGCGAGTGGTACGGGGGCGGGGTCTTCGTGACGAAATCCCCGGCGGAACTGTTGAAGCAGAACCTTGATGCCGTGATGATTTGCACACCGGACTTCTTGCACGAGGAACACGCCGTCGCCGCGCTCGAAGCCGGTATTCCTGTCTATCTGGAGAAACCGATGGCCATCACCATTGCCGGGTGCGACCGGGTCCTGGCGACGGCGCGGGCCAAGGGCGTGAAGTTGTTTGTCGGGCACAACATGCGGTACATGACGATCTTTCGGAAGATGAAGGAGTTGATCGCCAAAGGCGCGATTGGCGAGGTGCGGTCGGTGTGGTGCCGGCACTTCATTTCCTACGGCGGCGACGCGTATTTCCGCGATTGGCACGCGGAGCGGAAGAACACCACCGGCCTGCTGCTCCAGAAGGGCGCGCACGACTTTGACGTGATGCACTGGCTGACCGGGAGCAACACGACCCGGGTGGCGGCGTTCGGGAACCTGTCGGTTTACCATCGGTGCGCCCGGCGCGCGGAAACCGAACCCGGCAACCCGCGGTTCAACGCCGCGCACTGGCCGCCGCTGCAGCAGACCGGGTTCAGTCCGAAAATGGACGTGGAAGACCAGACCGTTGTGATCATGGAGATGGAGAAGGACGTGCTGGGGTCTTACCTGCAGTGCCATTTCACGCCCGACAGTTGCCGGAACTACACGGTCATCGGCACGGAGGGCCGGCTGGAAAACATCGGCGACAGCCCGACCAGTCCGATCTTTCTCTGGAACCGCCGCACCGACACGTACCGGATGATCGGCGACGAGGTGCATTATGGCGATCCGGTTGCCGGGGACAGTCACGGCGGCGCTGATCCGTTGATTGTTCACGAATTCCTGCAATACATTCGCGGTGAGATTACATCCACCACGGCGACGCCCGAAGCCGCGCGCATGGCCGTTGCGACCGGCTACATGGCCACCCAATCCCTGCGCCACGGCGGCCAGCCCTACGATGTGCCGCCCTTACCGGCTTGGAAAACATGAGCAAACATCTCATCGGGCTGTGGTGTGTCATGTGGTTGCCGGTTACTGTCGGTGCTGAAATGAAAGTCAGGGTTGACCCGGTCCCACGGCAGCAACGGATCGAAGGATGGGGCGCGTCGTTGTGCTGGTGGGCCAATATCGTGGGCGGTTGGCCGGAGCAGTCGGTGGATGAAATCTGTGACTGGATCACCGGGGCCGATGGGTTGAACATGAACATTTTCCGGTTCAACATCGGCGGCGGCGATGCGCCCGGTCACGAGCACATGCGCAAGGATGGCGGTGCGATGCCGGGGTATCGCCCGGCGGCCGGCGCGCCGTACGATTGGAACGCCGACGCCAACCAGCGCCACATCCTCCTCAAGCTCAAAGCCCGACGCCGGGATGCCATTTTCGAGGCGTTTGCCAATTCGCCGCCGTGGTGGATGACCAAAAGTGGCTGCGCCGCCGGCAACACGGATGGCGCGAACAATCTCCGGGAGGACTGTTACGATGATTTTGCCGACTACCTGACCGAGGTGGTCCGGCATTACCGGCAGGCGCACGGCGTCGTGTTCCGCACCTTGGCGCCGATGAACGAACCGGATGCCGGATGTTGGCAGGCGCAGGGCGGACAGGAGGGCTGCCGGTTCACTGTGGATAAACAAATTCAGATTCTCCACGAAACGTACCGGCACCTGCACCGCAAGGGACTGCTGCCGGTTACCCAACTCAGCGCGATGGACGCGAGCAATCTCGATCATTGCCTGGCGGCGCTCCGGGACTACGTCCCGCGGCAGGTCATCCCGCACATCCGGCAAATCAACACCCATTCCTATTTCGGCTCGCAGCGGCAGGAACTGGCGGCGCTGGCCCGGCAACTCCAGAAACCGCTCTGGCAATCGGAAAGCGGCCCGCTCCACGTTCAGGAGACCGGCCTGGCCAATCACCTGGTGATTGCCCAACGGATCATCACGGATTTGCGGGAGTTGCAGCCCGTCGCGTGGTTGGACTGGCAGATCATGGCGGAGAATGATCCGCGCTGGGGACTGATCGTGGCCGATTACCAGAAGAAAACTTACCGGAAGGCCAAGTCGTTCTTTGTCCGGTCGCAGTTCACCCGGTTCATCCAGCCCGGCGACACGATTCTCGAAACCAGTGAAACGAACTCGGTTGCCGCCATCAGCCCCGACAACCAACGGCTGGTGGTCGTTATCTGCCATGCCGGTGATGCGACTCTCCCGGCGGTGATTGACCTCTCCCGGTTCCGCGAGATCCGCGGCCCGGCCACGGTTCATCAAACCACGGCCCAATTGGATTGCGCGACATTAAATCCGGTGGCCGTGATCGCCAAAAGGCTTTCCCTCACGTTGCCGGCGTTATCGGTGACGACCTTGGTGATCCCGGTGGAGTAACAGCAGTGTTCGATGATGAATGACTTCGACTTCGCCGCGATGATTCAACCGGTGCCGGCCACGGCCAAGTTTGCGGATCCGGATTTCAATATCTGGTGCGGGGCGGGCATCAAGGGCGATGACGGCAAGTATCACCTGTTCTATTCGCGTTGGCCGCGCCCGCGGTCAGCGGTTCGACAAGCCGGTCTTGGATGTGAGCGCCGACGACAATGCGCCGGATTCGTTGATGACGTCCAATCCTTCGGTCACGTTACGGCCCGATGGCGGTGTGTTGATGATTTACAAGGCGGTCGGCAAGAAGCGGCCGCTGCCGTTTGGCGGGCCGGCGGTGCATTGGGCCGCGAAGCGAAGTTCAACGCGCTCGAACGTCCGCAAGTCCTGTTCGAAAACGGCAAGCCCATTGCGTTGTACTGCGCCGCCGCCGACCGGGAACGGCGCGACGGAAGTTTCAATCTGCAGATTCCGCTCAAAGAGCCGTAGAGATATTCCATGGGAAAGAACCACTACCTCCTCCTCCTGATTGGCTTGCTCCTGAATGGTTGTGCCACGCGTTACGGTTGGGACTACAATCTCACAAAACGCTGCGTTCGATCAGTCTTGCCGGCCGAAAGAAATTTTTACTCCGACATGACGGATGGTTGCGGGGGGCATTCCTGGATGGTCAGCGTCACTTCACAAAAAGCCTTCCAAAACAATCCGGAACCGAGCGGTCAGGCCTTTCCCATCAATGCCCCCGGCAGCCCGGTCCAGCTCACTTGGGCAAACGTTTCGGGAGGCAGAAAAGAAGTCACGTTGACCACTGACTTCATCAACAACACACACCCGGCAACGGAGCCGGGCTACTTCGTGTTTTATCAGTTCGGCGACCACAAGAAACATGGCGGCACGCAGGTGTGGCCGGATCCCCGCAACCTGCGATTGCGGTTCAGCGCGCGGTATCGGGAAGTCCTGCCGCGGGGCGAGGACTTTGGCCGGACACGGTGGATGGCGATGATGGTTGCTTACTGGACCGATACGAATGGCAATCGTAAATCGCGAATGATCGAAGTCATGCCCTACATCTCCGCGAGTTGGAGAAACTCCCGTAGCGCCATTGACCCCGCTCACGGGGTCATCAATTACATCCCCGGTGATCGGCGGGAATATGTCGCGGTGTGCGGAGACGTCTTTGGGCAGACCACGCAATCGGTGGACGGCAGTCGGTTTCAGGACTACGACATCAACTGGGGTCAAGTGATTGACTACCTGACCTCGACGCCGGTCATCTCGACGCGGAATCCTGCGCCCGGTCGAACCTACTTGACGCCCCCGGGTCCAAGAGCGGGGGCCTCCGTTGTGGCGGTGACACTCGCCACGGAAACACACGTTCGCGGTGACCGGACCAACAGCGCCTTCAGCGAACTCACCTTTCGCGGCTTCCGGGTGGACGCTCTCGACTAGCAGCGTCATTGGTTAGAAGTCGCCGCTGTCGCATGGTTGCAGATGAACTCCACCACGGGCGTTGGGTCGTCAAGGCCGTGGGGGTGATGGCCGATGCCGGGTTTGTGAATGACTTTGATTGTGCCGCCGAGCGCCCGGTAACGTTGCTCGACGATGGCGGTGTTTTCCGCGACCGGCACGACATCATCGGTGTCGCCCACGACGTGGATGATTGGGATACCGGCTGTGGCGAGCGGCGCGAGTTGGTCCACGGGATTCTTTGTGTAGGCCAACGCCTCGGCTTCGTCCTTGAAGCCGTAGTTCTTGATGAGCGCCTCCCACTCGCGTTTGGCTCCCTTGCCGGTGCCTTTGCCGGCGGGCCAGCTCTTGAAATCGCAGACGGGGGCGTCGCCGTAGATGCAGGCGACTTTGTCGGGGTTTTCGGCGGCCCAGTTGTACGCGTACAACCCGCCACGGCTGATGCCGATGAGCGTGCCTTTTTGGGCGAGTCCGTGTTCGATGAGCACTTTGTAAAAGGCGTCGAAATGTTTCAGCGCGGCCAAGCAGCCGTGAGTGTTGCCGACGACGATGTGGACGTGGTGAAAACCTTTCGCCAAGAGCTGCAGGACGCCGGTACGCTCGGTGAACGCATCGGGAAATTCCATGCACCAAGTCCACGGGTTGCCGGGCGCGGGCTGTTGGGGTTCGACGATCCATGCCGGGCAGCCGTCCGCGGTGAAGTGTTGACGGGTGAATCCGTGCCAGTGATCGGTTTGTCCTGCCGGCCACGCGGGGGCGGTCCCGGCGGGTGATCTGAATGGTGTCATGGCGACGAAGAGCGGCCAACCAAACCCGTGCCGCAGGCTTTTGCCGGCGCGTTTCCCAACGCCCCCGCAAGGGCGTGGCGACAGAAAATCACTCGGTGAGGCGTTCTCACAGGCGTCCGATTCGGCAAAGATGGTGTCGCATCGAGGGTCTTGTATACCCTGTCGCACGAGCAGCCGCAAGTCAGCCGGTACGATTGCGGGAGCGCCTCTTGCGCACTACCACCATTCAATCAGTCATTGGCATTCTGAGCGAAGCGACAAAAAGACCTGACAAAAACGACCGAGACCCTTCCCCTTCGCGGCTCAGGGCGGCGGCAGGACGCTCCGGGTGAGAGATGGTCGCGTGGTGGCAATGCCAAGATGTGCCGCACTGAATCGCCCCGCGATTTGCGGTGTTGGATCATGGCAAGGTGTCAGGTAACATCCCGAACCCTTGGAAGGAGATTGGAATATGAACGGACGCAAGTCTCTCGAAGCGGCAGTGGCCGGGTTGGTGGTGATGGCGGCCGGTGCGTTTGCGCAGGCGGCAAGACCGGCCCCGCCGAACGTGGTTTTCATTCTCGCCGACGACCTCGGCTGGAGCGACACGACGCTGTACGGGACCACCAAGTTTTACGAGACGCCAAACATTGACCGGTTGGCCCAACGCGGCATGACGTTTGCCAATGCCTACGCGGCGAATCCACTCTGCTCGCCGACGCGCGCCAGCATCCTGACCGGGCTGTATCCGGGACGCATCGGAATCACGACGGCATGTGGTCATGTCCCGGAGGTGCAGTTGGAAGCCCGGTTGGTGGCGAAAGCCCAGCCGTATCAAAAAGCGTTGCAGGTCAGCAGCGCCACACGACTGAAGACGGAGTATTACACCCTTGCCGAAGCCTTCCGCGATGCCGGCTACGCGACCGGCCATTTTGGCAAATGGCATCTGGGAGCGGAACCGTTCAGCCCGTTGCAGCAGGGTTTTGCCGTGGATGTGCCTCATTGGTCGGGACCGGGACCGGCTGGTTGCTACGTCGCCCCGTGGCATTTCCCCCAGTCGCTGCACTTTGTCGGGCAGCCCGGCGAGCACCTCGAGGATCGCATGTGCCAGGAGGCAATCAAGTTTCTCAAGGAGAACAGGGGACGGCCGTTCTTCCTCAATTACTGGGCCTTTTCCGTGCACGCGCCGTTTGACGCCAAAAAGGATTGGATCGCCAAATACCGGGCGAAAGCGGACCCGAACGATGAGCAGCGGTGCCCCACCTACGGCGCGATGGTGCAGAGCCTCGATGAAAATGTCGGACGCCTGCTCGATACATTGGATGAGTTGAAGTTGACCGACAACACCATCATCGTGTTCTTCTCCGACAACGGCGGCAACCGGTACGACCGCGTGGACGGCATTCCGGTAACCAGCAATGCGCCGTTGCGCGACGGCAAGGCGTCGAACTACGAAGGCGGCACCCGGGTGCCATGCGTCGTCGTCTGGCCCGGCAAGGTCAAGCCCGGCTCGCGCAGCGACGCGTTCCTGTCGAGTGTGGACTGGTATCCGACGCTGCTCGAGATGACCGGGGTGCAGCCGAAGCAAAAGGTGAAATTCGATGGCGTGAGCCAGGCGCCGGCATTGCTTGGTGCCGGTATGCCGCGCGATACGGTGTTGACCTATTTCCCGCACTACGTCCAGGTGACCGGGGCGCGGCCGGCGACATCGGTGCGCCGGGGCGACTGGAAACTCATCCGCTTCTTCTGTGACAACCCCGATCAGTCCGACCGCTTCGAGCTGTACAACTTGAAAGACGACTGCGGCGAAACAAAGAACCGCGCCGCCGAGAAGCCCGAACTGGTGAAGGAACTCAATTCGTTGATTGACGATTTCCACAAGGATACCGGCGCGCTGATCCCGGCCAAGAATCCCGCCTTCGATCCCACGGTCGCGATGCCGCCTGTCGGTAAGCATCCTCCAAAAAAAACAGCGCCCAAAAAACGTCCGGCGTCTGATCCCCGCACGGAACTGGAACGCCAAAGTGACCAAGGACTGAACGCCCGATCGGAACGATGAACAGAATCACGACTCTCATCCTCACCGGCCTCCTGCCGGCTAGTTTTTCTCCAGCCCACGCCGCGGAGACGAACACCGCCAAGCCGAACATCATCGTCATCCTCACGGATGATCACGGCTATGCCGACTTGTCCAGCCAACGCCAGCTCCCCGACGTCAAGACGCCGAACATCGACCGGCT
>Ga0207433_10007295_pt1 | contig 18577 bp, 18 predicted proteins | sample YelNatPaOPGAMG01_FD_187559 | JGI IMG/M metagenome (GOLD analysis project Ga0207433, IMG submission 187559) | Hot spring thermophilic microbial communities from Obsidian Pool, Yellowstone National Park, USA - OP-RAMG-01 (SPAdes) (version 3) | ecosystem: Environmental > Aquatic > Thermal springs... | reverse complement strand
GATCAGGTTCAACGGCCTTTTCTGCTTCCTGCGCGAAAGGGATGAGAAGATAGAACGCGGGGTGCTTACCGGCGGGACGGAGCTTTCGATGGCCTCATATAAGCTCACCTCCGATAAAGCTCAGTATATGGCAAAAGTAATGGCTGTAGACCTTAAGCAAGCACAGCTCACCCTGGATAAAGAACTCCCCACCGATTTTATGGGGCAGATCGTATACATCAACCGCGGCGATTATTCTCATAACTCGCCTTATTATATAAAATCGGTGAACGGTAAAAACCTGGCGCTCGCGGAGGACCTTGTGCTCAGTCGCGGTCAGATCGGGACCGAGAAGCCAGTTTCAGCCGATACGATCATGAACATCGTCCCTCTGCCGAGGGCGAGAATAGTAAGCTGGAAACCGAGTGGATACTTCCGGGGTAAGCTCATAGTAAACAACAGGACCGGGGCATCGTCGAGCATAATCGACGTAAACGATGATTACCTCAGCATACGCGTGCATAACCCAGGCGCTTTCAAGCCCGGTGATGGGTTCACGATCTATGATGTGCAGGTGGGAGATGAGGTGAAGATCCCGGTATCGGTTAGCGATTAATCATCCATTACGGATCCTGGGGGTAAGGGCTGGAGCATAAATCAGGCCTTTACCCCCATGGGCATGCTATTTCATCAATCCAACCGTCTGAATCCTTTTATACAATCGCTGTTAGCCTCGAACAGATCTTTAACCATTGATTTGATCTCGGAAAGCGAGCATACGGCGGATGTGAGCGGATCGTAGGCGACGGCGTGGAAGATCGCGGTGGGGTCGGCGTCGAGAGCTCCCCGCACAGCAAGCTCATCGCAATAGGCATTCTGAGTGTTCAGGATAGCAAGTTGAGGAGGAAGCGGGCCTACGTGAGCCGCGTCGAATCCTCTCGGTGAGGCGAGGATAGGAACCTCGACACATGCCCCGTCGGGAAGGTTATCGATCAGCGACCAATTGCGGACGTTACCGTTGAAGGTGAAACATGTCCCTTCTCCTATTACGGCGTTGAGGATATAAGCCGCATATTCCCCTCCTCGAGCAAGGCTGACCGGATTCTTGAGCTCGTTTTCGATGCGCTGCCTCATCGCTTCATCTTCATCAGGCGGTGGCGCCGTTCGACCCATGCAGTAAAGGCCGGGATTCCAGCCGGTGCCATGGGTGCAGTACTTTTCTATAAGATCGGGGCGTTTGCGGAACCACGCGCAGTATTCGGAATTGTGCCCGCTGGATTCGGTCACGTAATAACCGAGGTGCAGGAACATCTCGTTGCGGACCTGCTCGTGATTGTAGATATCGGGCTTGCCGATGGCTTCACGGATCATGGGATAGGCGTCGCTGCCGCCGCGTTTGAACTCTAGAAACCACGCCTGGTGATTGATCCCGGCGCAGAGGAACGAGATTTCATCCATCGGAGCGCCAATCCACTGAGCGAGCATCCCTGCGGTCCCCTGGACGCTGTGGCAAAGGCCGACTATCCGCAGGCTAGGGAATGCCTCCTGCATCGCCCGGCAGAGCATAGCCATGGGGTTAGTATAGTTCAGCACGACAGCCTCGGGGCAAAGGCGCTCGATGTCCCGGCAGATATCCAGCATAGCGGGAAGGGTGCGTAAGCCGCGGAATATACCCGCGGGCCCGCGCGTATCGCCCACATTTATGTCCACGCCATATTTCATGGGTATGACGTGGTCGCTCCACCACCGCGTGCTGCTGGTGAGGCTGATCGTGATAATAACGGCATCAGCATCCGAAAGGACTTCGGCGCGATCGGTGGTGGCAGAAATTGTCGCCGGGTAACCGCCCTCCTCGATGATGCGGCTCACCGCGCGCCGCGCAAAGTCGAGTTTCTCGGGGTCCGTATCGACCAGCGCAATGTGACTGTCGGAGAATGCAGGAAATGTAAGCACATCCCTTACCAGGTTACGGGTGAATATGAAGCTTCCTGCCCCGATGAACACAATCTTCTTCATTACGCTGCTCCTTTGATTTTATGTTATTTCCCCGTTTCCAGCTTATACGCGCTCGCGGGAGATATTTTAGCCGGGATCGTCGCTAGGTGAGTAATACCGTCTTCTGAGTAAACTTCGAACTTTCCTTCGAGCGTTTTTTGCGGGAGTTTAATGACTACCCTATCCGGGCCAAGAGCGCCGGCGGGCTCGTAGCGGGCGCCGTCCGAAGCGACAAAAACGATTTTCTTCTGCAGCCAGCGCGCGAAGATACGATTGCGGTTGAGCTCGGGCACAGCGCCTGCTCCGTAGAGAAAACCGAGCACCGAATTGCCCTTGGTCACCCATCCTATAGCGACTATGTAGCGGTCTGCATCGCCGAGGTTGTTTACGAGGTCGCGCTGCGGTTCAAATGTCATGCCGTCGCTCGATAGCGCATACCAGAGCTGGTTTGTATTCATGTGGAACCCGGCGAGATATACGGATTTACCGGCGACCTTAAACTTCTTCACATCATTCACACATGCTCCGAAGCGCAGCGAGGTTCCGTCAAACGTAAAGTTTTGGCCGTCCTTCGAGGTGGCGCGGTAAGTCTTGCCGAAGTCCTTGAAGTTGTTGAAATAGAGGCGATAGACCCCATCTTCATACAGGATCACGTTCATGCCGTTGATGTCGGCTGTTTTGTATTGGTCGTAGCCGCTCACCGATATGATATCGGAGAACTGGGCGGCGTAGGGAGCGGGAGAACCGTTCCAGTGGAAGCCGTCCGGGCTCGTGAAGGTCGCGGGTTTATTGAGGCCATCCTTATCAGGGTAAGCGGTGCACATTAACCGGTAGGACCTGTCGGGAAGCCGAAGCGCATTCACGTTGCACACGTGCTGAAAGACGCCGTGTTCGATCATCGTAGCGCGGTCGGAGAAATCGAGAAAATTCTGGGTGCCGACGGAATAGATGCGGTCATTACCGGTATCGACCCCATCCCATGCGCCGTAGAACACTCGCCAGCCGTTCTCGGTCTCGACCACCGAGGGAGCGTAGATATTGCGGTAGAGACCGCGAAGCCTCGGAGCGAGCAGCGGTGAGCGAATATCGGGGACCCAATTGAGCGAATCCGCTTCCCAGAGAGCCGGGTTGAACTCACCCGCTTCGACCCCGAGAATCTCGATCGTACCAAGCTCAGCCTGCCCTCCTATCGAGCGTATCGCAATATTCGCCATGCACGAAGCCCCCATAACGGTGATAAGCAAAGCCGCCAGAGCGGCGAGTGCAACAATTTTATGCATTACATAACCTCCTCAGCCAGCCAGCTCCGGGAACCACATTTTGATTTCAGTCGCGGCGGTTTCGGGCGCATCGGAACCGTGGATAAGGTTTTCGCGCATGCTTATTGTAAGGTCGCCGCGGATAGTGCCGGGGACAGCGTTGAGAGGATTGGTGGCGCCCATGGTGGTCCGCATCAGTTGTATCGCGTTTTCACCTTCGACTACCATCGCAACCACCGGTCCCGATGTGATGAACTCGACGGTCGGCTCAAAGAAGTCTTTGCCCTTGTGCACCGCATAATGCTCCTCGGCAAGCTCGCGAGAAGGGGTGAGCATCTTCATAGCGACGATGTTAAAGTTGCGGCTCTCGATTCGACGGATAATCTCACCTGCAAGCTTGCGCCGCACGGCGTCGGGTTTAATCATTATAAAGGTTCGTTCCATTCACTGCTCCATTAATGATTTGTCTCTGAGAATATACCAGAGCCGGGGAGATAAGGCAATGCTGCCGGAAAATTATGAGAGATTCCTTTTTCATCAAATTGTAATTTCGGAAGGGACTTTCCAGGCTTCGTGGAACTCCTCTTTGGTGCATATCCTTTCAGAAAAAAGATCAGATATTGGGAAAGGCGGACCTTTAGATGAAGAAGATAGGCTTCATAGATTACTACATTGATGAATGGCATGCAAACAACTACCCGAAGATGATTCGGGAGAGCTCTTATGGCGATAAGTTCGAGGTCGCGCTAGCTTGGGAAGAGATCAGCCCGGAAGGCAAAAAGCCGATCGATGAGTGGTGCAAGGAGCAGGGCGTTGCCAAGGCATCGAGCATCGAGCATATTGTGGAGGAGTGCGATTGCATCATCGTCCTTTCACCGGATAATCCCGAGCGACACGAGGACCTTTCGAAGCTCCCGCTCTCCAGCGGCAAGATTGTCTACGTCGATAAGCCGTTTGCGGCATCGCTCGCGGAGGGCAAGCGGATGGTGGAGCTGGCAAAGGCGCACAAGACCCCGCTGATGTCCTCCTCAGCTCTAAGGTTCGATTCGACGATCGATGAAACGCTGCAATTGACCAAAGAGCAGCCGGCGAAGTTCGTGACCACTCGTGGTCCCGGTGAGTTCGCGCTCTACGGCATCCACCAGATCGAGCCGCTCGTAACGATCCTGGGGACCGGCGCAAAGCGGGTGATGCAGTGCGGAAATGCGACATCGAGATTGATGGTAATCGATTATGGCGACGATCGCCGCGGCGTAGTCAACATCATTCCGAACCATCCGTTCCAATACAGCGTAAGCTACGGCGATGGCGGCGTAAAGGTGGTCTCCGAAATGCAGGACTTCTTCCCGCGCTTCATCGACGCAATGCTGGCGTTCTTCGAATCGGGCAAGCCCACATTCCCGATCGAGCAGACACTGGAGATAACCGCCTTGATCGAAGCCGGCAACACTGCCCTCGGCAAGCCGGATCAGTGGGTGGAAGTGCCGCGGTAGGCCGATAATCGATAGTTTATAGTTGAATGAAGGGGCCGAAAGGCCCCTCTTTTGCTTTTATTCGGTCAGAGATGTTCCCATCCGGCAGTTAAACTACCTCGAATCCCGCGGCGGTGAAGTGCTTATCGTAGGCGAAGGCTTTGGAGGCACCGGTTCGCCGCATAATTTCATAACTTACGCAATCTACTATGCTTGGTCCGTGCCTGCCTGATGCCATCATTGCGCTTACACTTGCTGCGTGGACGCTCCTGTCTACCCATTCTACGGTCAACGCAGGTAGAATAGCCGATTGGAACTGCAGCACTACCGATGCATCGAATCTTTATCCAGCACAGCGATTGCCCGGCGTTTGATCTCTTCTCGATCGGATGTGATGTTTGATTCGAGTATCATATCTACCCCACGTCTGACCAGTTCGGAGATCGAGGCTTTTTGCTGGGCGGCTATTGCTTTTAGCTTTCTTGATTGTTCTTCAGTCAGTTGGACTTGAGTGCGTACCATAATATCGTCTACACTGATTACATGATCCACAAAGTGATGTCATACGTTCAGCGAGCCAGCCTGGCCGCAAGCTCCTTTAAGCCGTCCGAAAGTCTCGGAGCCGCGCGGAACAGAATATCGCTGTCGATAACATATATACGCTTGTGCTTTACCGCGCTCGTATTTCGCCATTCCGGGCTTTTCATAAAGTAATTTACATCCTCCTCGCGTCCCACGATGATCACATCCGGGTTGCGGGTAATTGCAATCTCCTTGGAAAAGGTTACGAATCCCGGCCGGGCATCATAAGCGATATTCTTCGCATTCGCAAAGCCTATCATCTCGTTTACAAACGTCTTCGGTCCCGCGGCCCACAGCGGGCTATTCTGGACCACCACCAGAACCTTTTTCGGAGCATTCTTCGCACTATCCGCCTTTACTCCCGCAATCGTCCTTTCCATGCCCCTGCTTACCTGCTCCGCTTTCCTGGGCATACCGGTGATTTTTCCAACGGTACGCACATCGCGAGCAACCTCACCGATAGTCTTCGGGTCGATTGCGAAGACCGTAAGCCCCATATTTTCCAGGCGAGAAATGACGGTGCTGTTGAGGGTGGCATGCGCAAGCACGAGATCAGGCTTAAGCGCGACCACAGCCTCCGCGCTCACGGTCATATCTCCGATCTTCGCCTTTTTCTTCGCTTCGGCGGGATAATCGCAGTATTTGGTGACGCCGACGATCCTGTTCTTAAGGCCCAGCGCAAAGAGAATTTCCGTATTGCTTGGGGCAAGAGACACAATGCGCATCGGCCTGGATTTTATAAATATTTCCTTGCCTCTGGCATCTTTCACGCGCATCGGATAGCTCGCGTATGCCGAGACAGATAAGGCGATCAGACAAATTATTGCTGCCGGGAGTAATAACGTTCTTTTCACTTCAATTCACCTATCAAATTGCTGAATGGATGTTCTCTGCGAAGCTTATCGGCCCATTCCGCCTGCCGCTCGCGAAAGAGCAGCATCGCGTCATTACGCAGGCGCCGATTGCTATTCCCCGCGGTCCTGCCGACCACCCACGCCTGCGAATCGCCGCTCGATGGGCTCCTGTGCGCATAGGTGCGATTGATGGCAATCGTGAGAGAGTGCAATCTGTCCGAAAGCTCCGTGCACACCTTCTCCAGCCGGACATCTCGATCCTCTCTCGCCTTTTTCAATAAAACTCGACACGCCGACTGCATAAGGTCGATAGCCTGCAGCATCTTAGTGGAATCGGAGGGCTCGCAGTTGAGGATCTTATCACCCATCTTCAGGACAGATATCAGCACCTCGTTGGGGACTGATTCGTCTTTGGCAAGCATCTTCCCGGTATGGCAGATGATGCTGATTTCCGGCCATTGCCACTGATCCGCTGGCTCGCGATAAGTGGCATAGAGCCGCATAATACCCTTGCCATTGCCTTTATCAATGCACCTTACAGCGCCCGTTAAGTCATCTTCTCGCTGCATTACCGAAGCCTGCAGGTAATCGAAGACCGGATTGGAGGGGGCTTTCGCCTGTCCTTCCCTGATGTAGCTTTTGACCTCTCCCGAATACCTGGGATCGAGGTGATAACATATCCACTGAACGTGATAATAAAGCCGGGTGAATTGAGGATTGATGCGGTAGTGGACGCCTCCCCTGACGCGTAGCCTCCAGATATCGTTGTAAAATCCTACCCAGGGGCTCATAGCCTGCCATATCATCCAGAAGCCGAGCGCAATGCTGAGGAGGATAATAAGCGCCGCCGATCCCTGGATCAGCGCCGCCCACGGCCTCCATTTTCTTCCCGCTTTCCGGGCGCGGCGAGTTTTTTCAGTTGAGTCACTTCCCTGGCGGTTAGATATCGGAATTCGCCTTCTTTCAGGTTTTTGATCTCGATATTTCCTAGCCTTATGCGCGAGAGCTGCACGACGGGATAACCAAGCGCCGCGAACATGCGCCTGACCTGTCGCTTTCTTCCCTCGTGTATAGTGACTTCAACCGTACTCGTGTTTGTTCCCTGCGAATAGGATATCAGCCGGACTTGCGCGGGAGCGGTAATGCCGTCTTCGAGCTCGATCCCCCACTCCAGCGTCGTCATATCCGATGCCGTTATCCGTCCTCGCACCACCGCGCGATAAGTCTTATCGACCTCGTGCGAGGGATGCGTGAGGAGCTTGGTGAAATCGCCGTCGTTGGTCAGGATCAGCAGGCCCGATGTATCGACGTCGAGCCGGCCGACCGGGTAAAGAAAGGTGTCGATGCCCTTTACCAGTTCCAGTACCGTTTGCCTGGCGTGCGGGTCCGAGCGCGTGCTCGTATAACCCGGGGGTTTATTAAGGAGGATATATACTTTCTCAGGAGCAGCCTTAACCGGCTCTCCGTCGAGAGTTATAACATCGCGCTCGGGGTCAGCCTTGGCGCCCAGTTCGGTTATAATCTTACCATTGACCGCGACCCTACCGGTAGCGACTATAGCCTCGCAATGGCGACGTGACCCTACGCCTGCGGCGGCGAGTATTTTTTGCAAACGCTGTTCCATATCTGCCACCCATTACACACGCCACCAGGATGCCGCAATATCTTATCAGCGACATCGCTCGCCGTGCCATACTAACCCCGACATCATCAGCCGCTTTAAGATCCACCGATCCCATTTCGACGCCATCAACAATCGCCTTCACCTCACCGAGCTTTGCGCCTTTTGTAATCGGGGCCTGCGCATGGATAAGTTCGAGCTTAGTTACGATCTTCGCGCCCGTTCTAGGCACGGGAACTTTGAGATCATGCTCCGCGACCAGTTCCACACTGGGCTTACCGCCGCCCTTAACCGGTTCGCTCGTTACAGCCTCGTTCGCTTTTGCAACTGTAACTGATTCGAAGTTATTGAAGCCATAGTCCATCAAGGCCATGGTGTCGTTAGTCGAGTTATTACTCCCGAGCACCGTCGAGACCAGCCGCCACCCATCGCGGGTCGCGCTGCCTACATAACAGCTCCTGGCCTGCTTAATATAACCGGACTTCACGCCATCAGCGCCGGGGTAGTTCTTGAGGAACTTCGAGCGCGTGTATACAGCCATATCTTCTTTGTTGAGCGACCGGCTCAGAAGGTAGTATTTCCTGGTGTTGATCGCTTCGTTGAAAATCGGGTAACGAAACGCGTATCTCGCCATCAGGCACAGGTCATACGCGCTGGAGTAATGATGCGGATCGTAGAGCCCATTCGGGGTGACAAAGTGCGTGTCTCTGCATCCGATCTCGGCTGCTTTACGGTTCATCATCACCGCGAACCTCTTCGTATTGCCCGCTATATGCTCAGCCGCCGCAACCGCGGCATCATTAGCCGAACGTATGAGCATCCCGGTGAGAAGATCTTTCACCGTGATCGTCTCACCCTGCTTCAGGTGCAGCGAGGTATACGGTGTATTCGCGGCATTCTTGCTCACCCTGATCTTATCCTCCATCTTACAATGCTCGATGAGGAGGATCGCGGTCATTATTTTTGTCGTGCTCGCATTAGGCCGCCTGGCATGCGCATTCTTAGCATAAAGCACACGGCCCGTATCCACGTCCATAAGGACCGCGCTCGCGCCGCCCACCACCGGAGGAGGAGAAAGCTGAGGCACGGACGGCTGCACGACCCTGGTTCCCGCCGGTTCTTCCTGCGGTATCTGCTGCTCGACCTTCGCCGGCTCAGGGCTGTCCAACCGGAGCGTTATATCATTGCTGTCCGCAGCCGTAACAGGAACGGACATCACGAGATAGAGTGCAATTATCCCCGCTGCAAAACTCCTGCGGCTAAATAGCTTATTCAACTGCAATTTATTAATCGGAGCCGACTGAGCATCCCGCCCGTTGAGCCATTACCCAACAGATCCGGCCGCAATGGCTCCTACTCCTCGCTATTATGATCTTGCGACCCCGTCTCACCCTCTGCCGGTTCGTTTTCGATGAGTTGCTTTTGGGCTTCCAGAGCCCTTACTTCCTCAACGGCCAGCATATCGATATCCGGCAGTTCCGATATGTCATTCAAACCAAAATATTCGAGAAATTCGGTCGTCGTTGCATATAATATCGGGCGACCAGGAGCCTGCTTTCGCCCGGCTTCCTGCACAAGTCCACGTTCTATCAATGTTTTAATTACCCCGTCGACCGAAACGCCACGCACAGCCTCTATCTCAGGCATGGTGCACGGCTGGCGGTAAGCGACCACCGCAAGGGTCTCGAGCGCGGCTTTCGAGAGCTTCTTCTTGGCCGGCTGGAGGATCATCGCGCAATAATCGCCAAACTCTGATTTGGTACAGAGCTGATATCCGCCCGCAACTCTCGCAAGCTGCAGCCCATGTCCACCCTCAAGGTCTTCTTCAATAGCCTTGAGCGCATCTTCCACCCGATCCTCTTCGATCTCCAGAGTCTCCGCCATCTGCTTCGCGCTCATCGGTTCGCTAGCGACGAAAAGCATGCACTCGATCACGTGCTTGAGCTTGCCGTTTTTATGCGGAGGCGCCTCTTCATCCGGTTTGAACTCCGTCTCTTCAGATATCTCGACCGCGATCAGGTCGGATTTATCAGATTCGTCCGATTGATCTGTCTCGGCTTCGGGAAAAGGGTTTCCCGAAACAACGGGGGCGCTGGAAGCATCCTGAACGACGACGTAACCCGGCACCGCCTCCGCCAATTCGCTTACCGACACGTCGGCAAGCGACTCAGCCGTCACTACCTGGGAAACTTCCGAATATTCAGCATCCGATGCTCGATCTCTGTTAGCTTCCATTCGACTCCGTCAAGGGGATGATTTTGATAGGCGCGAAGGCCTTTTCCTGTCTTACTTTCACCTTGCGCTGCTTTAGAAGCTCCAGCAAGGCGAGGAAAGTTATTACGATCTCGACTTTGCTCCGATCATCTTCAAAAAGATTCTCGAAGCTGAGTTGTCCTGATGATTCGGTAATTCTGCGCCAAATTTCGCGCATTCTCATTCTTACGCTGACCTTGCGGCGCTGGATGCTGGTTACCTGCTCCTCGCCCACATCCGAAAGTATGCTCTGCAGAGCAGACAGCAGGTCTACGGCGGATATATTCGAGAGGTCGAACTTCGGTTTAAGGTCGAACTCGACTTCGACCGCTCCCCTCGTGAACACCTTCGAACGCTCAGCCTCACGTTCTTTGAAGATCTCCGCGGCGCCCTTGAACTTCTCGTATTCTATGAGACGTTCGACAAGTTCCAGCCTGGGATCGATTTTTTCTTCTTCAGGTTCTTCCTTGGGGTCTTCAGGCAGCAGCATTCTGGACTTGATTTCCAGCAGCGTAGCCGCCATCACGAGCCACTCCCCCGCAATATCGAGGTCGAGCGACTCCATTATTGCTAAATACGCCAGATACTGCTCGGTTACCTTCGCGATAGGAATATCGTAGATATCGATCTCATTTTCGCGAATCAGATGAAGCAGTAAATCGAGCGGACCTTCAAAAACTTCCAGAGTGACCTTATAGGGGCTTTCGTCCGTCTGTAAGAAGTTCACTTCCGGAGTCTCCGATCTCAGCCGGCAATCGCACCGGCTCGTTTTCAAACCAGGCCAGGTGTGATGTGCACTTGCAGTCACTCGACCCGAACCCTTTCACAGGGGTCCGTGCGCCGTCCATCGCGAGTACGGCTTCGCTGAACTCACATTCGAGCCGTGCCGAACTCTCATTAATAGCATAGCGTATTATTGAGCTTCTCTCAAGTAGGTAATCGATGTGCCAGTGAAATCGTTTGATCTTTGAGAGGTGGCGGGCGATGCGCGCGTCGATTCCGCCCATTGCGCTGCCGGTGTAGACGTAGTACCCCGCGGGGAAGTTAAACGTTCCCAGCTTCCCCACGGAGATGATTTCATCACGATCGAGTTTTATAAGGAGTTGATATGTCCCTTTTCTCATAAGCCCGATGAATTCTTGCCGGGCGCGATCGTAAAATTAACAGACCTCCACAACTTGCCTTCAAAATAAAGCCTGGCTGTATAGGTTCCCGGCCTGCTCAGCTGGTCAGGGAATTTAAGATTAAATTCAAGAGCGCCCTGCTTGCGTTCCAGCTTCGATCTTAAGACCTGTGTACCTACCGCGATTGTTCCCGCGGGAGCCACCTCAACCTCGGCTTCAATGGGCAGGTTCAGCGTAGCGTAGTCGAAATGCAGGCATGCGCCGTGTTTACCGTCGGCATTCATAAATATGACTTCACCAGGCTTGCCGACCGTAGTTTCGCCGGAAGAACCCATCACAAAAGGCACGACGTAGAGATTATTAAGCGCGAGCGTGCGGAGCTTGTCTTTCGGCATCTTCGCTCCGTAACCGTTCAAGCGCGATTTTAAATCTTCTTTTGTCACCTCTCGAATCGCCGCGAAAATCGCATCATCATCCATGTCCTGATGTTCCGCTATCTTCGCCAGAATCGCGGGAATGACGCCCGCCCCATGCCGATCGACCAACCTGCAAATTTCCGCCGTGGAAAATGAATACAGCGCGTTGGTCGCATCCGTATCGGGCTGACAGGGCGAATCTATCTCCCACTCACCCGAGGGCCAGGACAACGGGCTGATCCGCCGCTTCATTGCGTTCGTGCAGTAGCGCCTGCAATTAGCCAGCCATTGCCGGGATATTTTCTCACCAACATATTTCTTGATACATTCCGCGGCGATGTAATTGGCTACTCCTTCGGTAAACCATCTCCTGAACGGCGAGCGCAAGCCGAGATCGTTAACAATTCCCGATTCCACGACTTCATGCAGCGCCGTGCCCGATCTTACCGCCGCATCCCTCTCGAACATCTCGAGTTGATTTACCTGCGCCAGGGCTTGCGAGGCGGCTTTGGCGGGAGATCGTTCGGAGATTAGGAGCGGAACATCTTCAGGTCCTGTCACCTCGACCTTGCTTAGCCGAGTTGTGCCTTCGGCCTGTTCGAGCATTATTCTAGTGGACACGGACAGCATCGGCACGCTGAGCTTCTGCGTCGCGGGATCGTAGTTAAACCCTTTGACTTTTTGACCCGAACTCAGGTCATTCACCAGTACACCGGTATCATACAGCCGAAAGCGGCGCAGGTTCTGCTCTATCGCTATCTCCTGCGGGGCTGAAGCAATTTGCGTATCGATAACCTGCTCCATCGTCTTGCCGGGCTCGTTCATGCCAAGCTGTTTTGCAATGAAAGAGAGAATATCGTCCCGATGTTTTGCAACAGCATCGATCTGCTCCTGCCCCTGGCCCAGCGGACTGCTCTTCAACCGCTTCACAATTCCAGGCAGCAGATACCGCGCCACTTGCTCTTGATCGGGGTGGTAGAAGATAGTGATTCCGTCGGCTTCAATGTTCTGCCACTCGCTGTCCTTAAGGTCGGCAGCTTCGCCGGAAACAGCGAATAATGCAAGCAATAGCGCTACCACCACAAAAGCAACCCGCAACCGTCCCATATAGCCCTCCTCGATTATACGAATAGACCGTTGAGGCACTACAATTGCAGCTTCTTGCCCTTCATCGATATAGGTTGATCATAGTATGCCCAGAAGTACGAAAGCTTAGATACTTTACATGGTGGAATCTAACAGTGTGGTTTTAAGAAGAGGCTAAATAGACGTGCAAAAGGGGCAGCCGGGATGACTGCCCCCACTCAATTATTGCACGATGAACTTACTTGCTATCGCCAGCAGCTTCGCATAATCGACCTTGCCTTCGGTCTTAGCCACGAGGATCTTCTTGACCGGCTTACCGTCCACAACAGCCGACTGGACCTGGTAACCATACATAGCGTCCCCCGTACCCTGCATAAATATCGCTATGGTTCCCATGCTGGACTGTCTCTGCCAGAAAATTCGGCTCCACTGTCCGACGGGGATATGCTTTGCATAATAGTCGGAGACATCCGCTTCGGTGGCGTTCTTGGTGACCTCTACCTGCATTACCTCGACCCGCTTCACATCTTTTATCGCGGCAGTGAGGTCATCAGGATTGATCTTCTCAGCGAGCGATCCCATCTTGCCGGTCATCATCGGCAGCATGGCCTTTATCATCGGTATAAGGTCCTGATTGGAAAGGTCGACTTCCATGGTGCTCTCGCCGCCAGGATAGATCGGAATGTCGAGCGCCGGTTTGTCCGCCGCCATAACTGAAGTGCACAAAAGCAGTGCGAAAGCGATCAGCGCGATGCGAATTTTCATTTGGACAGCTCCCTTAAGAGGAATAGTTACAAAGTCTCCCGGAATATACCCGGAAAAGCGTCTATCCTTCGCCTGTGCTCAATTTCTTAGACGCGGAGCAGCACTCGCAATTGCCGTTGACTCTATCGCGCAATGTAACAGCCAGCGACAGCCCTGTTATTATAAGCTGGCTCCAGCGTTCGCTGCTCTCCCGTCCGTGCCATTTTCCATCCGCGATATGAGTCGGAAAAATCCGTTTCTCGGGTTTCAACACGCCCGTCAGCGCCAATCCATGCTCCACATCGGGCATCACTCCACCGAGCGCACCCCAGAACACAGGCGAATCTACCCCATGATACGCTGCAATTCCCACTATTGTTGCCGCAAGGAGCGGAACTTCAGCTGCAGGAGAGAGATCGTTATGAGGAACGGCGTCTGCGATAGCGTGAGACACTACCCCCGCAAGGAAAGCCGCACTTTTCTTTTTGAAAAACGAGCCGACAGCCGCGCCGATGCTCGCATGAACCGCACCCAGCATACTATTTGACTCCACAGAGCTGTTTATAGATCGATACGACACGCTTCACATAGGCCTGCGTCTCGCGATAAGGCGGAACTCCACCATGCTTTTTCACGGCGCCGGGACCGGCGTTATAAGCCGCGAGAGCAAGAGCGAGGTCATACCATGTGAGCTCACTCCACTCCTTATTCCCCGACATCCGATCGAGCATTCCCTTGATATAGCGCACCGAACCATAGACATTCGCCACGGGATCGTAAGCGTTATTGACCCCAAGCCCCGCGGCGGTGCTGGGCATCAACTGACCGAGCCCCTGAGCTCCGCAGTGAGATGTAGCTTCGATCCGGAAATGCGATTCCGCTAAAATAACCGCGCACACCAGCCTCGGATCGAGCTTATAACGATAACTGAACCCGAGAACACTACGGGCGATTGTATCGGCCTGCTTATCGGACAGACGGCTGTTGAATCTTTTAATGGCTCTCTTATAAACGCCGACGAGCTGTTCCGCGGTAATGTGATACTGGGGCTGGGTATCCTTCGCGGATGTTGTTGTAAGATTACTGGGAGACTGGGTAACCTGCACCGCGGGCTTAGGTTTTGCTTTTTCCTCGAGCCTGGAAAGCTCCACTTCATAGGTGCATGCAACGAGCCTGAGGTCACTAAGCGAGCAAGTGGAGCGCTCACCGATCTTCACGAGGCACGCGAGCTCGGTCCCCAGGCTATCAACCGGAGGAGCATCGGCGCTTATAGTGAACGACCCTTTATCAGGGGTATTGATGATAAATCCGCACGTATCGCCGCACTTATAATGCCCGGACATCGCGCCCCTGATCTCGAAAACCTTGCCGATATAAGACGGCGCATCCGCTTTGAGGGTCTCATACGGGACCGACGTCGCATACTGCCGCCTCAGTGCCAGATACTGCTTAACGTTAACCGGCGCGCATTCGGCAGCCGATGCGATCAGGATAAGGAGCAGCGGGATGATTATGTAACTTTTGAATTTCAAAACCACATTCCCCCGAAGCACACCTTTCCCTCACGACTCCCAGACTCCACAAGCTCAGGCGTCACATGCCCATTCTACCGATGCACCCGCACCGGTGTCAAATCATCCAACCGGCTAGAGCTTCGTCAGCATGTAGACCGAGCTGAGGATATCCGAGATAACCTTCGTAACCGGCGCCACTCTCTCCCACTTCTTCGCGGTCTCAACAAGCCCGGTGTTCGGCACCACGATCATATCGCCGGGCTCCACGCTTTTTACCGAAGCTTTCGGCAGCGCATCGCCGTTCGCCCTCACCACTATCACCTGGCTCGTCGCGGCATCCCTCGCATAACCGCCCGATCTTTCAATATAATAATCTGCCGTCCGTCCCGGTCCAGCCGCGAACGAATGCGGGTGCATTACCGATCCGATAACCGTAACCACATCGGTCTGCTTGGGAATAAAGACCCTGTCTCCGCTCCTCATTATTATATTATCGGGCGAGTTCGGGTCCTTAACGGCTTTTGAAAGATCGACAGATATTCTCGCGCTGCTCATCAACGGCGCAAGGTCCACATTGGTCGGTGTGTTGGCAGGAAGCTGCAGGTCGGCCACGGCAGCGCCCATCGCGCTCGGTTCGACGGTTTGCGAATTATCGGAAGCTCCTGAAGATAATGCTCCCAAGACATTTGCGAGTGACGATCCTGAATTATTCGCCGGAAGCGTTCCCGAAGCCCCTGAATTAACCGCGCTTGTATTATTTATATTGGCATTTACAGGCTGAGGCATCACCAGCGTTTTGTAGCCGGAGTTGTTGGGAACCTGTGGTTGATTCTGCTGCGGAGATTGCTGCTGTCCCTGCGACTGAGCTTGCTGCTGCCCCTGATTTTGACCAGCCACACCGTCGGCATGCTCTAACCTCTCATCAGGAACAACCTCGCCCGGCTGCACCTGCTGCCCTGAAGGAGCTATGAGCTGCTGCAATTGCGGCGGCACATTCATACCGAGCTTAGCCAGTTCCACCAGATACTCTTTTCCGGCGAATATACGAGCCGTAGCAAGGATAAGATCGGCATCGTGCTGCTGCTGGGCATTCTCGAAGCTGTCTTTCTGCCTGAGGAAAAGCATTCCATGCAAATCGGCATCATTTGTAAGCCCGCCCGCCCGCTTGATAATATCCGACAATTTCTCGTTATTATCCGATAAAGCGTAAGGTCCTGGCCGGGCTACTTCACCGGTAAGATATACGACAGGCGGAGTGCGTAGGTAGGAATTGATCGCTGGTACAGTGAGAACATCCCTGTCTTTTAAGAGTATGTCCGGATCTTTGGCAGCATTCCCAGCCTGGAGAGCTACACGCGTGACTTCGGTCGCCGCTCCGGTCGATCTGGCAAGCTCGCCCGTGTCTCCGGCTTCCGGCAGGAGCCCGCCGGCCATGAACAGGAGATCGCTGACCCGCATGTTCTCCGATCTCTCATAGGTTCCCGGACGCTGCACAGCTCCCTCGATACGCACGGACCTGTCATGCCAGCTCACATCCGAATCCGAGCTGATCGTCAGTTCATCGCGATCTTTCAGCTCGATGTTAGCCGTCGGATCGCCATTGAGCGCGGCCTGAAGGTTTACCTTCTCAAGGATCGACGCATCCGACTCACTGCGCCGTACCAGGTCCGCTCTCTGCAGATGCGCCTGAGGTAAAACACCTCCCGCCGCGGCGATTGCGTCGCTTACGCGCATACCCGGTGTGCGCTTATAAATTCCCGGCTTGGCAACCGAGCCCGCTACGGTGATCAACATAGGACGAAATACTACCTGATCGGGGCTATAGATAAACACCCTGTCCAGCTTATGCAGCGGGACATTTTGTTCCGGGTCCAGTTCCAGCGCCTTGTCGAGATTGAATGATACGATCTCCGTACCCTTTAACGAATTGATCCGCAGTATGTCAGCTCTTCCGCCGTATACTTCTTTATCTTGAGAAACTCCCTGCGCAAGCTTGATCAGATCAGCTACACGCATCTTATCGGAATAACCATAAATACCCGGCGAACGCACGAGCCCGGCAATGCTTACCTCGTTTGTGCGATCGGGAGATATGGATGTAACATTGACCTCGTCTCCCGGCTGCAGATGGAACGTGGTCTTGCCATTAGCGCCGTTCATCGGCTCCGCGAGCAGCGCTTTATATTCCCCGTTCTGCACGCGCTCGACCTGGATTGTCTGCGTATAACCCGTAGGTTTCGCGCCACCCGCCAGCTTGAGCGCCGCCGAAAGCGTCAACGGGAAATCCGCCTCGAACCGCCCCGGCCTTATGACTTCTCCGCCGATCGAGAACGTAGGCCCTACCGGCGGCACAAACAAAAGATCTCCGTCTTCAAGCATCGCATCCTGCTTCTTCGCTCCGTTCAGCAGGAAATCGTAAAGGTCTATATTGCGCCTGGGCTCGCCGTCTCTTTCGAGGGCGATGTGCCTGAATGTTCCGGCTTTAGTCGGACCACCGGCTTGATACAGCGCGGAAGTCACCGTAGCCATTCCGCTAAGGACATAAGTTCCCGGACGCGCAACCGCGCCGGTCACCTGGACGCGTATGCTGGTCAAATCTTCGACAGTCACATGGACCTGAAGCTGTTTGAACCTGGATGCGACCTTAGCCTTAATAACTCGCTCTATCGCCGCCACCGAGCTGCCCGCAACCGTAAACCGGCCAAATGCAGGCAGTTGAATTGCTCCTCTCGGATCGACGGTCAGATGGTAATCGTTCTGTTCGCCTATACTGCTCGTTACTAAAACGCAGAGCTTATCTCCCACTCGGACGCGGTAGTTCCGCGGTACGGGCTGCGGAGCAGTTTCCGGCAGACGAGCCGAGTTGCTGAAGAAGTCCATGCCAAAAACGGGTGTCTCATCAGCCCACCGTTGTTTAAGTATCTCCGTCTCCATCCGCAGCTTGAAAACTTTGTCCTGAACATCTGATCGCTGGACTTCAGCCAGCGGCGAGATAGCCAGCGCCGCGAGGCTACGCAGCTCATTATCAACTATATCCAGGTCCTGGTTCACCCGATTCAGATCTTCCGCGGGGGGCGGTGCGGCATCCTTGCGCATATCCATGATGCGCGCATCGAGAGACGAAACGGCATCTTTGATCTGCGCGAGAGTGCCCTGGAACTGTTGCTCCGATTGCTGCACTTTCTCCGCTTGGGTAAGCTGAGGTTGAGCGCCGGTAACCTGCTGGGCGCCGGTCTGCCTGAGGCGAGATAACACTCCGCTGAGCCCGGGATTAATCGAAGACGGAATCTGGACCGGGCTCAGGGAATCGCTATTATTCTCGTTAGAGGAAGAACCGTTTTGGCCCATGGCCGGAATACAAAAGAGCGAGACGATCAGGGCTGCAGCAGTGAGGGAGCGTCTGAACGTGCTCGCCAACGCGGACACCGGGCTACCGGCGTCGTATGCCGAAGAGCGTTGCATAGGGATATTCTCCTTGTCCCGCAGTGGAACGGTAAGCAAGAGTGGGCTCGAGCGCTACAGATGTCTCCAGCGGTCTCATTCTACCAACTGACCAGTTAGCTGTCAATATGATTGGAGCAGGGCGAACGCATCTAATCCGGCAGTTAGGGCTGCGTACGGCGTGAACGTAGTTTACATGAAGTTTCATTGCTGCAACACAGGTACTTCTGAGTGAAT
>Ga0207433_10007293_pt1 | contig 18587 bp, 18 predicted proteins | sample YelNatPaOPGAMG01_FD_187559 | JGI IMG/M metagenome (GOLD analysis project Ga0207433, IMG submission 187559) | Hot spring thermophilic microbial communities from Obsidian Pool, Yellowstone National Park, USA - OP-RAMG-01 (SPAdes) (version 3) | ecosystem: Environmental > Aquatic > Thermal springs... | reverse complement strand
TATAGAAAAAGCATACAAAAACCAAATAGTACTGCAATAATCACTTAGACAGAACTAAAGATAAAGCGGGCGCTACGTCAGATATGCTTTCAGGACATTACTTTTCTTTTTTACCTAAGGCTTGGCAGAAGAAGAGGTAACTGCCAGCCATGCCTGTTGGGAAGTTGAACATTATGGATAAGGCGCTTAAGCTTGGGAAGACATCTGCGGCCGGCGGCTTTCAACTTTTCATGGGGAAAACGCTCTCGACGATCATACTTGCCGTCGGTACAATCGTCCTTGGCATATTTATTCTGCCCAGCGACTACGGTTTGTACGCGGTGGCACTTATTCCCGCGTCCACCGTGCTTCTGTTCCAGGACTGGGGCGTCGGCTCAGCCCTCGTTAAGTACTGCGCGCAATACCGCGCCATGGGCAGAGAAAGCGAGCTGCGCAGGATCATACTTGCAGGCTTAGCCTTCGAAGCCTGTACAGGTTTGCTCTTAACCGTTTTTTCCTTGGCAGCCTCAAGCATCGTGGCAGGCATGGTTTTCGCGAAGCCTGAAGCCGCGTTTCTAATCGCCATCGCCTCCGTGTCCGTCCTTGCGTCCGCGCTGCTCGTCGGCGCCCAATCCGTTTTCGTGGGCTTCGAACGGATGAGCTTGGCAAGCATAGCCATGCTCTGCCAGGCAGCAACGCAGGCGGTGCTCTCGCCGCTATTGGTTTACATGGGCTACGGCGCACTCGGCGCCGTGATCGGCTACACTGCAGCCTCAGCAGTTACAGGCGCCGTTGCCGTTGCTTTGCTCTACACGGGAATCGTGCGAAAGCTTCCATGCAGCCGCGCAGATGGCGTGTCTATGCGAAGAACGCTTGCGCCTCTGCTCAAGTACGGCGTCCCGCTTGCCGTCGCGTCAATTCTCTCGGGCGCGCTTACCCAGTACGCGCAGTTCGTAATGGGCTCCGCTGTCGACTTGGCGTCGATAGGTAACTACCGCATTGCCAGCAACTTCGCTGTGCTGCTTACCTTCTTCACGATTCCAATAAGCACCGTGCTTTTTCCAGCCTTCTCAAAGATTAACCCTGAAGACGAGCCGCAACTGCTCAAAACCGTCTTCGCGTCTTCCGCGAAGTACACCGCGCTTTTCCTCGTTCCAGCAACGGTTGCCATGATGACACTTGCGCACCCGCTTATCGCAACGATATACGGCGAGAAATACCCGTACGCACCGCTTTACCTCGCGTTAGGCGTCGCAGGCAACCTTTTCGCGTTGTTAGGAAGCCTAAGCATGAGCAGCCTGCTCACGGGACTGGGCGAAACGAAGCTTCTTATGAAGCTCAACCTGCTCACGCTTGCAATCGGCATCCCCGCGTCGACCATTCTAATCCCAACGCTTGGAATAATCGGGCTGATCATCGCCGTAACCCTCGCAGGCGCACCAAGCCTACTGTTCGGGCTACGATGGGTCTCACGACGCTACAGCGCAAAAGCGGAACTCACATACTCCGCCAAAGTGTTCCTCGCGTCAGCCACCGCAGCTATACCCACATACACGCTGGTACAGTACAGCCGACTCGCCGTTTGGGTCCAACTCTTCACAGGCGCAGGAAGTTTCCTCCTCGTTTACCTAATAGTTGCCCCGCTCGTCGGCGCACTTACAAAGTCGGACATCCGAAACCTCAGAGCAATGTTCTCCTCCCTCGGCATCATCTCAAAACTAATCAACTTGCCGCTTGTGCTCTCAGAAAAAATCGCGTACTTCACAGCCAATTACCCGCGAGCCAAACCACAGGCTTAACAATGCTCTCGCTACACCGCATGCCCCAAGGAAACGCCTAAGGAAGAAAAAAACATATGCAACCTCCGACGCACAGCGCCACACCAAGCACACGTCATTGGCTACTGCGCATGACGCAAAAGCTGGCGCGCGCCATCAACAGGTCAAAACAGTTGATCCTGCTCATAATCCTCGTCGCCACATTAACGACCGTGCTCAACGTTTTAATCGCCACCTGGCTGAGCCGCTCGTCAAGCACACAGGTATACACCTTTGGCACAGTCCGCGTCACAGGCGTCGAGGCGTATGGCGGCGACCTGAAAACCGTAAACGACACTGCCGTAGTAGACTGGGGAACAGTAAACGCTGAGCAATCTAAAACCGTTTCCTTCAAAGTGCGTAGCATAAGCAACATACCCGTAAAGCTCACCTTCAACGTTACAGACTGGCAACCCGAAGACATACGCAAATACATACAAGTCACATGGAACTACTCTGGCGAAACGCTCAACCCGCAACAAGAAACCCAATTAAGCTTCACCCTTAAAGCACCGTACACACGCGAATTCGCAGAGTACACCGCAAAAAACAACGTTCAAACCTTCAACTTCACAATACACATACAAACATCCACACCATAGCCCAAACCGCCAATCCAAAAACTCAGAAACCGCAACGAAACAAAAAACCACCACATGAAAACAGCCGCATCAGAACCAAACGCGCAAAAGAAGCCAACATCACGCAAAAAATAAGCCGTTTATGACGCCTGACACAACGGCTATAAGCTCAAACACGCAATAGGAAAGATACGACTTCTCAAAATAGCCTGGAAGGGAGCTGAAAGAAAACTTCCCATGTCCCTCTCGAAAACGTTTCTATACAGCTCAGGCAAACCTGCCCGAAGAATGAGCAAGTTGCAACCAGCAAGCTTAGCCACCGCCGTAGCCCGCGTCATTCGCAAACACCGAAAAGAAGCTTTCATACTGCTCGCTGCCGTGCTCTTCACTGCACTAGTTAACTTCACAGTACGTGTACTTTCAAACGAGTCGCCTGAAGCAGCCGTAACCAGCGTCGGCACAGTTTACGTCACAGGCGTCGAAGCGTACGGAGGCGACCTGAAAACCGTGAACGGCGCCCTCGCCATCGACTGGGGCACACTGTACCTTGGCGAGTCAAAAAGCGTCTTCTTCTACGTCCGAAGCATAAGCAACGTGCCCGTACGCGTCACACTCGAAGTAACAAGCTGGACACCGACAGAAATATCACAGTACATGACGCTCTCCTGGAACTACAACAACGCTCAAATCGCGCCAGGCGAAAACCAGATTCCAGTAACACTCACGCTTACAGTGCCAGCAACAATGGAATTCGCATCATATCTGATACGCAACAACATCCAATCCTTCGCCTTCAGCATACGCATATACTCGACAAAAGCCTGAACCAAAATTGTCGTTTGCCATCCCGTTTCGGCTACCACGCTAATTCACAGGCGCGGCTGCCTCGCCACTCTAAAACGATAATAGCGAACAACGGAATGCTTTCTTGTTGTTCCTCACGCATCGTGCGCGCGCTAAAAGAATAGAACAAATTGCAAGTTTTCTATAACAATCCTTCATGAAAACTTAAATACGTGAAAACCGTATTTATTAAACGTAACGTGAAATTTGAAGGAAGGGAGAAGGCTTAAAATGAAAAAATCACACGTCATAAGCACTGTTTTAACTGTTGCATTAATTCTCGCCTTAAGCGTAAGCCTCGCACATGCAGCTTGGAGCTCATTAAATTCCGGTTACGCCGTCACCTCCGACTATCATGGAACACCTGTTCAAATAGGCGAAAGCGTCACCGTGTGGGCTGGAACCACAGACTCAACAGTGTACAAGGTAAAGTTCATTTGGAAAGACGCTTCTGGAACGATACAAAGAACCACAGAAGTATCACCCTTGGCACCATATACTGCTCCAAACGTGCCCACTGGTGTTCCATCAGAAATAAGTGACTGGGCGAACAATCACCCGGGTGATACCGTATACTATGCTAGCGACAGTTTCGGTCCAACCTCAGCAGGGGACTGGGGCGTCCAAGTTCAGTTTTTCGCACGAGAAGGCAACATACAACAGCAGGACATAGGCGCGATCAGAGCTGCATCGTTTGAGACTTTCGAGGCTATACCCGATGTTCCTGTAATCGGGTCCATAGGCGCCATCGCCGCGATGCTCTTAGGCTTCGGGGTTTACCTGCGAAAAGGGAAAAGCGCAGGCGACAAAAGTTAACTGCTCTCCACATTAAAGTTTCCCCTTTTTTGCGACTTCAACGGAGAATTCTGTAGTTATTAATTCATCATGGCATGTCACAGGAAACTTTTCAGTAAACATGGCAGTGTACTCTTTCATATTTCATGTTCTTTAGTTCGCACCCTTTGAGATCGCGCTTCCGCCAAGAATTCAAAGGGCGAACTTGCCTTCTACCGCTTTGCGTTAGACCTGACGCTCAACCGTCATGTACGCATAAGCATTCACATTCCCGATGGTTTTCTTAGCTCGCGCCAAATAGCGTATTTTTCAGAATAAAACCAGAAAGTGCATCGTCAACACAAGTCTGCTCGCGCTTGTTCTGTACCTAATGGCTTAGCATAGCTCACACTGGTGGTCCGTTTTGTTCGAGGCATAGGAGTTACCTGAAAACTGTTAAGACGCGGGGTATGGTTAACTCTTGAAGATGCAAGTCCTTCTCAAACTGAAGAACTCTGTGCGTGCAGCCAAAAGCTACTGGGATTATCTTTTCTTAGCAGTTTCTGTAGCCTTGCTGGTCTTTTTTGTCTACTGGCATGATATTGAGGTCCTTGTTAACGAAGCCTTGCAGAGTGAAGCGCTGAACTATGTGTTAATTGTGCCCTTTTTCGCGGGCTATTTGTTCTACGCTCAGCGCCGCATGGTCTACGCTACTGTTCAGCTTGACGCACGGCGTCCTCAGGCGCGAACTAAATATGTGAACACGCTTGTGGGCGTGAGCTTTTGCTTGATCGCTTTTCTCATCTACTGGTATGGTACGTACACGTTTCACCCGTTGGAGTACCACCTGCTTTCGCTTCCCGTCTTCCTCTTAGGCGTCATCCTGATTCTTTTCAACATGAAAACCTTTAAGACGCTTCTTCTTTCAACATTGTTCCTCCTGTTCATCATGCCTCCACCTGCGGAAATCGTTTACGCGGCGGGCGGGGCTTTGGCTAGCTTCAATACGCAGGCTGCCTACTTATTGCTGCGCACATTTGAGCTGCCCGTTACGCTTTCAACAGTTTACGGCGCTCCCACTTTAACTCTTGAGGCACAAGTCAGTGGGCCGACATCGTTCACCGTGGACCTGCCCTGCTCAGGCGTATACACATTGATCGCCTTCACCATGTTCGCCGTGTTCCTAGCACTCGCACTTCCCGCTTCATCTAAGAGGAAAGCTGGAATCTTCATCGTGGGCTTCAGCCTTTTCGCAGTGCTCAACATTGTGCGGATAGCCTCAATCGTCTCAGCGGCCTACTTTTTCGGCGAACAAGTGGCTCTCGTCTTTTTCCACTCTTTTGCAGGACTGCTGCTGATAACCATAGGCATGATACTGACTTTCCTGATAGTCGATAAACTCTTCAAGAAACCGGTTTACCCAAAGGCGCAGCCGCTTCAAACCTGCGAAACTTGCAGGACAAACCGCCAAGAAAACATGGATTTCTGCAGCGAATGCGGACGTTTCAGCGCCACTGTGCGGAGGAAGCTTTCGCGTAGCGTATGGACAAAACTGGCGCTTCTCGCCATCGGCTGCTCAATCGCGGCACTTACAATAACTGCACCAGCCTTTGCGCTTGCCCAAAACTCTATAGAAGTTACTTCAGGATGGGAACATGCTGCAAACGTATTTCCTACAGTGCCAGACTACACGCTCAAGTTCTTGTACCGCGCTGCAAGCTTCGAGAAAATTGCAAAACAAGACGCTGCGCTAATATATGCCTACTATTCGAGCAACACTTCAGCGCCAACAGTCTATGCACTCATTAACGTTGCAGACAGCATCTCAAACCTTCACAGCTGGGAAGTCTGCTTCATAACGTACCAGACAGCCCAAGGTCAAAACCCCATTGTAACCGTGCTAGACTCGAGAGACGTGCAAATCTTAGAAAACCCACCGCTAATCGCTCACTACTTGACGTTTGAACACCCAGACAACTACACGCAAGTAACGCTGTACTGGTACGAAAAAGCAACGTTCCACATAGGCATAACCGCCGAGCAAAAATATGTACGAATAAGCCTCCTGATACGCCTTGAACAAAACAGAACCGACTACAAGGCGCTCGAGGAAAAACTGTACAACTTCAGCAAAATGATAGCTGAACATTGGGCGCCACTGAAAACCCAGACAGCGCTCGCACTAGGGATTCCCGCGCAGCAACTACTACTTGCGTTATCCCTTGGTTTTGTTATAACCGCAGAAACCGCGCAGCGCTCAACTGAATCTAGAAAAAGGTCAAACAACTTAAAAATCTTCAACAACACAGCTACACTAGAGGAAAAACTCATGCTCCAAACAATTCTCGACTTGACTGAAGAAAAGAAAGCCTTTACCACAAAAGAAATTGCTGCAGCCTTAAGCCGAAAAACCGGAAAACCTGTAAACCTTGACAAATTGCTCGAGAACCTGAATCAACTTGAAAGCTATGGCTTTATAGACAAGGACGTGGTTTCACGCGGAAACCAGCCTGTCCAAGTATGGAAAAACCGGCTGCCCAAATGATGCCTAACAAACATAGTGAAGTGCAAATTCTCTGCAGACACGACAAGCCTTTCGCACACGTCGTCTTTCCCCGCGCATGATAGAACATTTACGCCATTGTTCTATAACAGCCTTCCATAAACAATTAAATACGCCTGAAAAGATCATTATAGTTGAAACGGGAGAAGGTCGTTCTTTGAGCCGCTCGACTGTGAGCATAATCATTCCAGCCTACAACGAGGAGGAAACAATAGGCAAAGTTATAGCTGAGACCATTTCGATAATGAACAGTCTCGGCCTGCCTTACGAGATCATCGTGGTCGACGACGGCTCAACCGACAGAACCGCACAAGTGGCTTCGCAGCACAAGGTAAACGTGCTGTTCAACGGTCGAAACCGCGGGAAAGGCTACTCCATCCGACGCGCGCTGAAGCATGCCCGCGGAGACATCATAATCACGCTTGACTCAGACGGCGAGCATCAACCGAAAGAAATCCCAGACTTGCTTGAGCCGCTTTTCAACGGCGCAGACATCGTAACGGGCTCAAGGTTCATGCAGCGCAAGAAAAAGCCGACTACCGCGCTGAACAGGATTGGCAACTACTTCTTCAACACCGCGATCCTTTCTTTAACGGGGAAACACGTGACAGACAGCCAAACAGGCTTCCGCGCCATGAAGAAATCCGTAATCGACAAGCTTGAACTTGAAGCCGAAGGCTACGAAATCGAGACAGAAATAACCGTGAAAGCCCTCAGAAACGGCTTCACCCTCCATGAGACCCCGATATCCTGTGAAAAAAGAAAACACAACGGCTCAAAAATCAGGATCGCTTCAGACGGCGCAAAAATCCTGCGCACCATAATAAGAGCCCGCTTCAAACCTTAACAGCCACCCGCAGACCGCGGTCCACGTGTCGCAGAAGCATAGATGGCATAAGCCTATACGCTTTTGGCTGTTATGCACTTAAGCCAAATTGCATGTAGTTAATATTCCGAAACCTTAAAGAAAGCCCTGCCGCAATTTAGGAAGTAAAACACACTTAAACCAAAGAGGACTCTGATTGAACAGCCAAATCAGCACGCAGAAGCTTGCAGCAGGCAAAACCGCTGTTGCCTTTCTGCTTTTAGGCGTGCTCTCCCTCATATTCGCAGTTTTCTACGCTCAACAGACGCTGGCCTTCATAGGTTTAGGTCTAGCCTTCTGGGGCGCACTTTTCCTCTTAGTCACTTCTACAAGCCGCGTCGAAGGCAACCTCATAGCCAACGCTGCCGCTGCTTCTTATCTGACAGCTGACCGCGTCCTCCGCAGCCTTGGACACGCCGAAAAAGCCTACTACATACCGGCATACCCGCGAGATGTTTACCTCCCAAGCCACCTGAAAGGATTGAAAGAAACAACCGTGTTCATATGTGCAAGCAACAGCACTGAAACGCCTGCTATAGAGGAAATGGCTCGAGGACAACTCTTCATAAAAAAGCCTGAGGGCGCGCTAATCGCTCCGCCAGGCGTGGGCATACTTGAACGAGCCGAAAAAGAGCTTAAAGCCGACTTTACAAAGCTTTCAGTCTCAGACCTGTGTGAGTTGCTGCCCCACGCTTTCGTGGAAAACCTCAACCTTGCACGTGAGATGCGCTTGAACGCGGAAGGCAACCATGTGACGTTGACGCTTGAAACACCCGTGTACAGGGAACTGTACAACGAAGGCTACCTAAGCCTGAACCTGCTGGGCTGCCCAGTTGCCAGCGCCGTAGCCTGCGCCCTTGCAAAAGCCTCAGGCAAAACCGTGACGGTGCAAGAGTTCCAAGCGTCCCCTGAAGGCGTAAGTGTTCACGCGGCTTACCAGATAGTGGAGGGCTGAACGTAACGTGGATTTTCCATTGTCCGCTTCAGAAATAAGCCTCTGGATCGCCGTTACCGCGCTGATCCTGCTGGTCACATCTGAACTCATATATGCTTCGTCAGACTTTGCGTCGCGGACACTGGTGGACAAGAAACGGCTTAGGTACGCTGCCATCGGCATGGGCCTCGCGTTTCTGGCAACCGTGGTTATCCGTGTCTTCCAGCCTTTCTGAAGCGAGCCGCGCTTTTTCATGTGGCTTCCGCTTTTAGCCTGAGCAGACTGGAAAAAAGGGGAACGTTGGGCGTGTTCACGTCGGCTACGACGTGCTTGTGCCCGTGATTACCACGTTAAAGCTGAAGGTCGTTAAGCTGCCTGTGTTTGATGCGACTGTCAGCGTAAGCGTGGCTTGCGTTGAGGCTCCAGCGTTCAGAACTGTGTTTTCCTTGTTCCACTGTAGCGTCAGGTAGCTGTTTGCGTTTGACGGTGACCAGCTGCTGGTGCTGAGGCTTAATGTTATGGGCACGGTGCCTGTGTTTTTGACGTATATGGTTTGTGTGGCGGTTGCGCCTGGGTTAAGGGTTCCCCAGTTTATGTTTGTGCATGGCTGTGTGCATGCGCTGTCGAGGTATATGCTGACGTTGACTGAAGCGATGTTTCCCGTTGAGGGGACGGTTTGTGAGACGCTGAGTAAGCCTGCGGTTGTTACGGTTAGGAGTACTGCGGCGGCCGCGATGGCGAGTAGGGCGTTTGCGGGGAGTTTTGGAAGGTTCATGGAATGTCCCTCGATTGTATTGAGTAGCGAGTATTAACAGTTAATAAACCTTATTGTTGAAACGAACAACACAAATACAAAAAAGGAAAAGCTTCACTGTACACAAAAACCAAAGTCAAAAAGCATAATACCACATTTCACCCTAAAAGCTCAATCCCTGCACAAGAGAATTCAAAAAAGATCCCACAACAATCCCTAAGACGAACCCACGCTTTCAGTGGTTACACATGCGTTGAGGCGTAAACCTAAGAAGGCCGCTTTCAACCCTTATAACCACATGCCGTAGCATTGGATAGTGCCACGGAGCATACACTTCTTACATCCGTGTGCAGCCAAGTGTGCAGCCAGCTGAAAATGCTGGTGCTTGGCTCACACCTAAACGTGATTCTCAACCTGAACGTGAACGCGTCAGTCTTGCTCAGAGCAATTTGCGGCTTAATTTGCTAAATCTGGCACGGTGAAAGCGTTTTCTCACACGTGTTGATTTCAAGGCTACTGCGTAATTGAGTGATGCGTAGAATGAGCAGTCTTTCCAGCGCAACCTACGACTCGCGTTTCTGTCGGCGATAGATCAAGAAATGGTTGCGTATGGACTTTTCAGCTTTATTCTTCTGTTTTTTGAGCGTTTCGCCCGCGTTTGAATCGAAGTTTCGCCGTCAGTATTTTTTCGGTTGCAAACAGGCGCGAGGCGATGTACATGATGGCGACGGTGAATGCGGCAACGTAGATTATGCCGTAGACCGTTATGGCGTAGTCGCCTAAAACAACGGCTTTGGCTGCTATGATGGGGTGACTGTATGGAATTGCATAGACCACTGCTTGCACTATTGGCGGGAGGGTTTTAACATCCAGGTACAGCAGCACTAGTGCAGGTATGAAGATTAACGGGTAGATGTAGCCTACGAGTGCCTGTGCACCGCGTACGTCTTCGGCGAAAGCTGAAACGATCACGGCTAAAGCCAGCGCTGAGAGCAGCGTGACGAAAAGCGATGCGCCTAGAAGAACGTAGCCAAATGTTGACGGAACAAGTCCAAGTTGTTCAAGGTTCAGCGAGACGCCTGTTTGAATGCCTGAAGTCACGGAGCTAAGCATGTAATTGTAGCCAACCATGACGGCTACGGCGGCGACGCCTGCCACGACGATTGTGCTCGTCAGCTTGCCCATCAGTATAGCGAATCGGTCAACAGGAACAGACAGAAGGGTCTCCAGCGTTTTCTCCTCTTTCTCCATGGCCACCGACGTGGCGGCGATCTGCATGGCGTACGTGAGAAGGATCATGATGGTGATGGGCAACGCGATCGTCTGCGACATTATCAAGCCTGAAAGCGTCGACGCGTCTACGCCCTCGAAAATTTCACCCTTAATCACCGTTGAAGCCGAAGTGTAGACGACGTCGGGCGCCACTGCCCGGTTGAAGCCGAAAACGAGGTTTCCAACGGTTGACGTGCCCAGGCCCGAAAAAACGCTGCTTCCAGAGTAAACGCTATAGACATTCACAGTTGCGCGTACGTTAAGGTTGCCTGCTTCATGCTGCGTCACGTTTGCGGTGAAGCCTGAAGGAATTTCGATAAACGATGTACTGTTATGCTGCGCCAACAGATTCCGCTCCAGCACTTCCCGAGGTGTCAACCCTGAAACGACGGTGACTTTCACCGCGTTGCTGAGGTAACTGATGAAAGCCCTAGACCAGTTTCCACCATCGTTATCCACTATGAGCAGCGTTGCATGAGCCGTCTGCTCCTGCGCCGACTTCACCGCGTAGCCGAGCACACTGCCAAGCACTGGAAAAATTACAAGAGGCACAAGAATCATGCCTAAAAGAATCTTCGGGTCTCGGACAAGCTCCTTCAGCTCTTTAACGACGATTGCGCTGAAACCGTTAAGCATAGCCAACCGCCCTCGCGAAAACCTCCTCAAGGTTCGCACTGTGAAACTGCGCTTTAAGCGCTTGCGGCTCACCTTCCAACACGACATGTCCCTTGTTGATCAACGCTACACGGTTGCAGAGATACTCAACTTCAAGCATGTTATGACTTGAAAGCAACACTGTCACGCCGTAATCCTTCACGTAGCGTTTTATGATTTCCCTAACATGGTACGCATGCAACACGTCCAAGCCGCTTGCAGGCTCATCCAGAACCGCAAGCTTCGGTTTACTCATCAAAGCCCGCGCCACAAGCAACCGGCGCTTCATACCTTTACTGTAAGTTTTAGCCTTATCCCGCAGTCGGTCGCCCAAACCGCAGATGTCTGCCGCCTCGCTGACCATCGCCTTGACCTCGTCACGGCTTTTCCCCGTAAACCGCGCCATAAACTCCAAGTACTCCCAACCAGAAAGGTTCCGGTACGCGCCTGCTTCTTCAGGAAGGTAGCTGACGACACGCCGCACCATCGCCGCCTGCCGAACCACATCCAAACCAAAAACCTCAACGTTGCCTGAAGAAGGCAAAAGCAAAGTGCAGACAATCCGCAGCGCCGTTGTCTTCCCAGCACCGTTAGGACCGATAAGCCCATAAACCTCGCCAGGCTTAACGCTGAAGCTTACGCCGTCCAACGCGCGCACACTGCCAAAAACCTTCACTAAAGAACGCGCAGCCACAGCCAAACTCAAACCGTCAACACCCGCAAAACTTCACTGTTCCGCCGATAATATAAAGCTTAACAGCGCGAGTTCGGACGACGAGGCTGAAATCCTACGCAAAGCAAAAATCACAAAACAAAAGCTTCGAAAATAAGGTAGGGTTTATATCGAGCTTTCTGCTTCTAATCCATAAAGAGGTTTTTATCATCATGTCACGTAAACCTTGCGCACCCCGTTCGGGAACTCGCAGAGCGAAGCAAGACGTAAAGCCAACAGCTACAGTTCTTAGAACACTGTCTGCGGGAGAAGCCTTCCATTTTTACAGGGCAATCGGACAACCACTCAACACGAGCGCGTACAGCTTGGCAGACTTCACAGCGAAGATTGCAAGCGTAGAGGTGCAATCGCTTGAATTTCACTTTCAGAGACGCGACTTCGAAAACTGGATCCGCAACACAATAGGAGACGCTGAACTCGCGCTTGCCATCAGTAACCTGAACCGAGAACTTCGCGGTGAAGCTTTACGAAACGAGCTTAACCGAATTGTGAAAGACCGCCTCGCTAAACTCGCCGCGGGTGCAACGAAGCAAGAAATCCAGCGTTAACCACGGCTTAACGCGGCGTTTAGCTCATTGCCGCGTTGGCTTCGAGAACCTTTACTTCGTGAGAACTTCGACAAGTCTTTTTCGAAGAAGTTTCGCTGTTGGCACGCCTATGACTGCGCCGACGAGGATCTGCGAGATGTTTCCAGGCACTTCCGTGAGCGCCGCCCAGCCAAGTTGAAGCGCAAAGAACTCAGCCACGAAGTATCCCACAACCATTTCAGCGCCGGCGACAGTGACTGCGACGATGTCACGCCACGTTTTTGTTCTGCGCGATAATAAGCCAGCGAGGACACCTTCAACACCTTTTATGACGAGCGTGAACGGTGAAAAGTAGCCGTAGCCTGAAGCTACGTCGGCTATGGCTGAGCCTATTCCTCCCGCTAAGCCGCCTACGGCTGGACCGAACGTGAGAGCGCTTATGAAAACCATTGTGTCGCCAAAGTTGATGTACCCGCGGGTTGCAGGATTAGGAATTTGGATGATGAGTGTTGCAACGGCGACAAGCGCGGACATCACGGCTACTCGTGTTGCGAGGATTAACGTATTATGCTTCGTTCTAGGCTTGGTCTTCACGTGTTTTCCTCGTTTTCAGCTTTTGGTTTACGGCTAGTGACAGATAGTAAAGTTACAACTATACTATTTAAACCTTGCACCAGAAACTTCACCGCACCACAAACGCGCCGTAAAACCCCAAGGCCATACACCGAAATAATCCGGCCTAACCCTCACAAACGCGGCGCCAAAGCAATTTGTCTCCCCGCGTCTCAATGCATCAGAGCTTTCAACTCGTCAAAAGCTGCAAGCGCCTTCCGACCTTGCTCCGTAAGCTTAAACAACCTTTTCCCCCCTTCGCCATAGCTGACTACAAGACCTTTACTTGACAACTCGTTCAGATGCTGATACACCGCTGCCCGCGTCATCGTCCGACCAAGTTTCTTCCACAACTCGTATCCATACGCGTCCCCACGGTCGAGCATACGCAGAATCTTCTCCTTCGTACTCATACCAAGCGACAGACCGACAGTTTTACGCTTCTTCGTCAAAGCCTCTAAAACATCTGTCGCCTTCAAGCCGCTACTCGTGATGAGGCATGCAACACTACAGTCCGACGAAACCGCGCCTTCACCACGAAGCTTCTTCAACGCTGCAACCGTGGCTGCGCTGGCAGGCTCGGCAAAAACGCCTTCAAGCTTCGCAACCTGAAGTTCAGCCGCCACGATTTCCTCGTCTGAAACCGTGAGCGCAAGCCCGCCTGATTCAGCTATGGCTCGCCTAGCCAGCTCAAACTGCAAGGGTTCACCGACAAGTACAGCCAGCGCACGCGTGGACGCCACACAGCGTCCCTCCACTTCGGCGCTGCCGTGCTTCAAGGCTGAAACGATTGGCGCGCACCCTTCAGGCTGAACGCCCACCATCTTAGGCAGTGACGCTGCAACTCCAAGCTTATGCAGCTCCATGAAGCCCTTCCAAACTGAATAAATGGTTCCGCCGCTTCCCATTGGTACAACAAAACAGTCTGGAACTCCCCATTGCTCATAAACCTCGTAAGCAATCGTTTTTTGAGCTTCAACCACCAGCGGATTAAGCTCAGCCGTAGCTTGATACCAGCCTGACTCTGAAGCCAACGCGATTGCCCTTTGTATCGAGTCATCAACCGTCTGACCACACTCTTCTATGTCCGCGTCGTACGCGAGCATCTGCGCAAGCTTCCCCACGTCAACAGCTTTGGGCACAACCACATGGCAAATAAAACCGGCTTTGGCAGCGTAAGCCGCTAAAGACGCGCCCATGTTTCCGTTCGTGGCGCACACCGCCGCGTCGAAACCAAGGTCGACGGCGTGCGACGCTACAAAGGCTGCAGCGCGGTCCCTGTATGAATGCGTAGGATTACGCGTTTCATCCTTCAATAGAACCGTCTTTGCGCCTAAAACCTCAGCAAGCCTGTCCGCTTTGTGAAGAGGCGTCCCGCCCTCGCCAAGCGTGACCGTGCTCCCCGTCTGCGGAAGCAAACGCCTATACCTCCAGAAACCCGACGCTCCGGAAAAAGCCTCGCCGCGCACGGTCGGTGGCTCAAACACACATTCAAGCACGCCTCCACAATTCTTGCACAGCCCCTTTGGAAGGAAGCCTTTAGAAACTGAGCCACACCGGACACACTTAAACTCCACGGAAACTCCCTAAAAACAAAGAATTCCGCACCCTTTTAAACAGGATCCAACATTTCATAGCACCTGCAAGACACGGACACAACGTATACGCGCCACCGTCCGATGCCGAGCCAAACCTCGCTCAGCGTCCCAAGTAGCGCATCCATGTTTTCGCTGCGCGTACAAGTTTAAAATACTTGGCTTACCAGTATACGCAGTGACAATGTTAGTCGATGACATAGGCAGTTTTCCGCTGCCATCCGCTATTAAACGCGAAACCTTTGAAGCCGCCTACCGCCTTGCAAGGAAGCATTATCTCGAAGGAAAACCTCTGCGTGAAGACGCTTTTGTCTGGCAAAACTTCGGCACGGTCACGCTTGAAGCTTTCAAGATGAAGCTTTCAGCAGGACTTGACGTGGCAAACTACCCGCAGCAATATGACGGCGTACGCCAAATCAGCGAAGTCATCCAGCAAGCCATGGAGAAAGGCACCTTCACAGTCGAGGAGAAACACGCCTTTCTCCCCGAGGTCCAGCTGATAAAAGAGGAAGCCAAACACCTGAGCGAAGACTTCAAACGAAAAATCCAGCTACGCGTATGCCTTTTTGGACCGCTTGAACTCTACCTGCGAGGCATAGGCACCGTGTACTACGCCGACGTCCTTAACGAGTACGCGGAAACCATCCGCCGCTTCGCAAAGAACTCCCTTCTAAACACCGAATACGTCGAAACGGCGGTCGTCTCACTCGACGAGCCAAGCTTCGGGTACATAAACATCGACGCGCCCAAGGACGACGTAGCTTCAGCGCTTGAAAAAGCCTTCAGCTTCAAGGGCGCAACAAAACAAATACACCTTCACACGCCATCACGGTTCGCAGAGCTACTCGCGGTTGAAGGCATCGACGTCCTTTCATTCGAGTACGCCGCTTCACCGAGAAACATCGAAAGTGTCTCGCCGACAATGCTGGCGGAAGTTGACAAGAAAATCCGAGTAGGCATCGCACGAACCGACATCGACGCGTTAGCGGCTGAACTGCAAGAAAAAGGCGTGAAAAACCCAGCTCCAGAACAATACGTTGAAGATGAAACTCAGATACGCAAAAGGTTTCTTGCAGCCAAACAAAAATACGGCAGCCTTCTGACATTCACCGGACCAGACTGCGGATTAGGCAGCTGGCCAACCCAAACCGCCGCCACGCTGCTACTGAAAAGAACCGTGAACGCGGTACGAAAAGCGCAAGATGATGCAACCTGAAAAAGCCAAAGCACTGAAAACACAGCATGAAACATCACATAAAAGTGACAAGTCGCCCGAAACAAGCGACACAGACCCTCAAAACCAGTAAGGCCGCATTTGAACAACGTTATGTAGGCAGAAAACAGCAAAACCTAAATGGTTCAAAATAGTAAGCGCCCAACCTTAGCGCAACCTGCAAAAGGTGCGTCGTCGATTTCCTCAAGCTATCTCAGATGAACAAAAACATCATTGTCCTGAGGATTACAAAGCTGATGAGTATCCTTCCCGCTTCATTTAGCGAACAAACCGTTAATCTCGTTCTTAGTGTACTGCGCCTTCAGCTTCGCGGTCTTATACGGTAAATTAGGGTAATCACTGTGGACCCTCAGAAAGTGGCCCCGTGCAAAACAGCCTCTAAGTCATGAAAACTAAACCATGAATTCATCATTGAGTAAACCTTTTGCTAACCCCATAGAGCAAAAACAGAAAGGAAGGGGAATGCGCGCGCGACGCCCAAAGTTTGCATAGTTTTATGACTTCGCCGCAAAGCACAAACTCGACAGGTGATACGGTACAGACCCGAACGGTACCATAGCATTACAGGCAATCAACAAACAACAGCCACAAAATCTGAGTTTTAATTCGATCTAAGCTTCATTAAATCAAAGCAATGTTTATTTGGCTTCACAGTACGGCCAAGGTTCGAACTTAGGCTTTGAGCTATTCCCATGCGGTTCTTGTTGACGATGCGTTGGCTCTCAGTAAAGAAATCAACTACGCGAAGTTATAATCCAAACTAAAACTTTAGGCAAGTGTTCTGAAAAGTAGTCTTCATTTGTTTCAATGTCGCGGCATTTCCAAACAGCTTTTTAAGGTAGGAAAGTAAGAATATACACGGTGACTCAATGGCGCAAAAAGAAAAGGCAGACGTCACAGTAGTCAGCGAGAAAGGGCAGGTTGTAATTCCGCAGGCTATACGAAAGAAGCTGGGGATAAGTCCAAAAACTAAACTGTTAGTTTACGGCTACGAAGACGCAGTAATCATGAAAAAGCTTGAAGTGCCCGACATAACCAAAGAACTCGAAGCCCTGTACAAAAGAGTAGACGCCAGAATCGCAAAATACGGCGCGCTCACGCAGGAAGAAGTGGAAGCGGAAATACAACAATACAGAAAAGAGAAAGCTAGAAAAGACGTAAAGTGAGCGCATGCATGTCGCAGTTTTCGACGTCAACGTACTAGTATCCAGCTTAATAGTAAAAGGCAAACCGAGAGAACTATGGCTTAAAGCAAGAGCCAACGAGTTCACACTGCTCCTATCCAGCCAGATTGTTTCCGAGTTTATTGACGTAATCAGCCGCAGGAAATTTACGAAATACGTGAAAGAGTACGACGTAAAAGTGTTCTTGGAAGCTTTGCATCAAACAGCCAAATTCACACGGATAAAATCAAAATTCAACGTAGTAACGGCAGATCCTGCTGACGACGTCATTCTAAGAACAGCGGTTGATGGCAAAGCCGATTGCATAGTATCAGGAGATAAGCACCTTCTTGCTCTGAAAGAATTCAGAGGAATAAAAATCTTAACCGTGGACGGAATGCTGAGTCTGCTGGAAGAAGAAAAACCACCGAAATAGGTCACTCGCCAATTTAGACGCGCGCGCCTAGTCCCAAAGCGAAATCAAAGCAGAGATAAGAGACTTCTAACGTTTCAAATCTCCCGCAAACCCCTTTTTCTTTCCTAGCTATTTCAAGTGCCTTTTACCACTATTGGCTTAATTTCGTAGACACGTAACCACATTACTCTCTGGAATTCTTTGCTCAGTAGACACATGATCTCGCATGGAACTATGTTGGTTCCGACCGATTTAACAAATGTCATAGAATGTCTGTTGATGTATGTCTTGTCGACCCTAAGCATTTGTTGCGGCATTAGGTTGAAGAAATCATTGAGCTGATTGTGTTTATTCTGGAAGTAGGATGCCATTTCTTCGTCAGTTACATAAACAAAATATCGTCGAATTTTGTCATGTGATGGGAAGAGAGTCAGTCGCATTATATCCATGAAGATTTTGCCAGCTTTTTGAGGTCTGGGTGCGGTCTTGGCACTTGGTATTGCTCTGTCGAATTTAAACTCAAAGACGAGTCCAAAGCGATTATTTTTTGGTGGAATATATGTGTCGACCTTAGCATTGGAGATAGAGGGATGAGGATACTCGAGGGCAATTTCCGAAGGGTGAAGATCACCATAATTTGACAAGCAGTAGAAGAATGTGTAGCGTATTGAATCCTCTGTGGTAAACGTACCTTTATGGAACCTATCTTCTAGCAGCTTGGCGAACTCTCGGAAAGCTTCTTCAATGAGCATCCGTTCCATTACAATTAATCTCCAACAACACCATTAAAATATACAACTTATGCTTTGTGAATGGGGACCGAATTTCACATGAGACAAAGGAATTGTTATCCGCATAACCCCATATTTTTTGTCTGCATGCATGCAAGAGGTACTACAAAAGTTATTGAAATTGCGTAAGGAAGTAGTACCACCATACGGCAGAGTAGGACCTGGTGACTACTATCAGGAAATATATTATGATCCATATGATAATCCTTTTGAATCCACTGATCTAGACTCGGCTGTTCATGTTAATTTTTCCGAATACACCCCCCTGTCCACGATTTGATCACTGCATGAAATTCTTCTCATCCTTTCTTGAAAACACTAAACATTCTTCTTGGAAAAGGTGGCTAAAAGAAGATTGTCCAAAGAATACTGGGCACCGTTATTGTTGTCGAAGCGCTATGGAGGAACATATCTAAACCTTCTTCAAACTATGAATAGGACAGTTAAGCTAAAACCTAGCTGCAACAAAAAAGGGAATTTA
>Ga0207433_10007292_pt1 | contig 18591 bp, 15 predicted proteins | sample YelNatPaOPGAMG01_FD_187559 | JGI IMG/M metagenome (GOLD analysis project Ga0207433, IMG submission 187559) | Hot spring thermophilic microbial communities from Obsidian Pool, Yellowstone National Park, USA - OP-RAMG-01 (SPAdes) (version 3) | ecosystem: Environmental > Aquatic > Thermal springs... | reverse complement strand
CGTGTTGAATAATATTAAGGATTTAATAAATTGCCGCATTGACTTGCTCCTGTAAAAACGAACAACTATGTCGAGGGAAAGTATTGAAAAATATTCTATAAGATATGCTGTTCTCAAGATTATTGCTCGACTCTGGCACAGCAAAATTTTTTACAGGAAAATTATTGTCATAGGCAAGGAAAACATAAACCCTGATGATTACCTGATAATCGCCCCGAATCATCAGAATGCACTTATGGATGCTCTTGCGGTACTTTTCACAATGAAAGGCCAGCCTGTATTTCTTGCAAGAGCAGATATTTTCAGAAAGAAATTTATTGCCTCGCTACTGTACTTTCTAAAAATCCTTCCTGTTTACAGAATCAGGGATGGCTTCAGTACCCTGAAAGATAACGAACAAATTTTCGAAAAAACCATTGATGTTTTAAAGCATAAAAACGGCCTTGTTATTCTGCCCGAAGGCAGTCATGAAGGTGTCAGGAGACTCAGACAACTGAAAAAAGGGATCTGCCGTATTGCATTTCAGGCAGCCGAAGCTTTTGACTACAATATAAAGTTGAAAATAATTCCTGTCGGAATTGAATTCAGCCATTATTACAGAATCCGGCAGGTGCTGACAGTAGTTTACGGAAAACCTATTGACGTATCGGAATACTACAATTCCTACCGCAATAATCCTACTAAAGCAATTAATGACCTGAGAGAACGGCTATCATCTGAAATGAAAAAAATAATGGTGCACATTGAACCTGCTGAAGACTATGAAGCTATTGATGAACTCAGGAATATTATAAACGGAAAGTACCATGACAGCATTAAAAAACCAAAACTTTTCAGGGACAGGGAACTGATTGAAAGACTAAACATATTACGAAATACATCTCCCGAACTTTACAGAAAAATCTGTAATCTGAGTCTTGAAATCAAAAAACTTACCAAAAAACTTAATATTGACTACAGACTGCTTGAAAGGAAAAATCTAACACTCTCTGCACTTATTACCGGAATAATGGCACTTCTGCTGTCATTCCCGCTTTTTCTTTATGGAGTAATATTTAATTTTATCTTCTATATCATACCTGATATAGTAAGGAAAAAATTTAAAGACAAACAATTTTACAGTTCAGTTATTTATACTTTATCCCTTTTTCTTGCAATGTTGTTTCTTCCTGTATATTTAATTCTTCTTCTTATTTTTGTTTCACCATGGTGGCTTGCTGTTGCATCGTTTGTTACAATACCCCTTGCCGGTATATTTGCATGGAATTACAGGATTTTCTTCCACAGGATGATAAGCAGATGGAAAATAAACCACTACATCAGACAAAAAAATTCTGATTTTATACGACTCAGAGAGTATTTTAATGAGTTATTCAGCCTCTATAATAGTTTATGAAGGATAATTTTGAAGGGAAAACAGTATGGATAACCGGTGCATCTTCCGGTATAGGCGAAGCACTTGTATACGCTTTTGCTGAAAGAGGGGCAATTGTAATTGCTTCCTCAAGAAACTCCGGGGGACTTGAAAGGGTGAAAAGGAACTGTAGCAGCAGATCTGATAAAATAATATGTATGCCGTTTGATCTTTCTGAACCGTCAGTAATGAATGGGATTGCAGCGAAGGTGACAGAAATAACCGGCCGGATAGATTATCTGCTCAATATAGCAGGAATAAGCCAGAGGTCAAGAATTGATGAAACGCCTCTGGATATTGACAGAAAAATTATGGAAATAAACTATTTCGGAACTATTGCGCTGACCAAAGCAGTTCTTCCTTATATGATAAGGCAGGGTGGCGGCTATATAGTTGCCACAAGCAGCATGGCTGGAAGGTTCGGCTTCCCTCTGAGGTCAGCATATTCAGCCTCAAAACAGGCTCTACACGGTTTCTTTGAGACACTCTCCATTGAAAACAAGAAAAATAATATAAAAGTTTCTATCGTTATACCAGGAAGAGTGAGAACAAATATATCCTATAAAGCACTTGATGCAGATGGGAAACCCCATGGTGTTATGGATCCCGGACTGAATAAAGGTATTTCCCCTGAAAAAGCAGCAGTGAAAATTATCAGAGGTATAATCCGGAACAGAAGGGAAATACCTGTGGGTAAAAGCGAACTAATAATGTTGTTTATCAGGAAGTTCTTACCTTCACTCTTCTTCAGAATTGCAGAAAAAATAAATCCTCTTTAAATAATTTATGTCTATGTCGAAAAATTTTATTATCGGGGGTATTCAACAAATAGGTATAGGTGTAAGTGATCTCAGAGAAGCATGGAACTGGTATATAGAAATGTTTGGAATTGATTGTCCTGTCTTCAGGGAAAAAGCTGAGGCCAGACTTATGTTCCCTTTTACAGGAGGTAAAATATGGGCACGGCATGCAGTGCTTGCTTATAATCTCCAGAGCGGAGGCGGTTTTGAAATCTGGCAATATACCAACCGCATCCCCGTTTATCCTGATTTTCAGATAGAAGCAGGTAATACCGGAATATACGCCTGTAAAATAAAAACAAAAAATATTGATAACGCATATTCATTCTTTAAAAAGAAAGGAGTGGAACTCTTAGGCGAACCCTCAGAAAATCCAGCAGGTGAGAAGACTTTCTTTCTCAGGGATCCGTTTGGCAATATTTTTCAGATTGTTCAGGCATATGACTGGCTACTAAGAGAAAACAAACCCACCGGAGGTGTTTACGGAACCATTATGGGGGTGACAGATATTGAAAATTCAAAAAGAGTCTATTCAGATATCCTTGGTTATGATAAAGTTATATATGATGTTACCGGGATTTTTCCTGATTTCTTCAGTTTGCCCGGGGGCCAGAAGATTTTCAGAAGAGTGCTGCTGAGAAGGTCAATACCTGTAACCGGGCCATTCAGCAAATTAATGGGAGTTAGTGAAGTTGAATTGATTTCGGGCGGTAACGGAAATGAAAGAAGAATTTATGAAAACCGGTATTGGGGAGACCCCGGTTTTATTCACCTCTGCTATGATATAAGGGGAATGGAAAATCTGAAACTTTATTGTCTTGAAAAAGGTTTTCCCTTCATGGTCGACAGTCAGCAGAGTTATAATGGTTCAAGTTTTGATATGGGTGAGGCTTCAGGTCATTTCTCCTATATACAGGACCCTGACGGCATACTTATTGAATTTGTTGAAACACACAAAATACCAATCATTAAAAGGTTCAGATGGTACCTTAAACTTCATAAAAGAAAGCCGGAGAAAAAACTTCCCGACTGGATCTTCAGACTGATGAGATTCTCAAAAGTAAAGAGATTCAAAGATTCATGATTATCAGAGTTGTTGTTTTCTGGCATATTCTTCGGCAAACCGGAGAACTCTCATAACATTTCCCCCCCATATTTTTTCAATATCTTTTTTAGTATAACCTCTTCTTACCAGTTCAACTGTAATATTTTTCATTTCAGCAACAGTCATGCAACCTTCTATCCTGCCGCCTCCGTCAAAATCTGTGCCTATGCCCACATAATCAATACCGATAACCTGGACAACATGGTCAATATGGTTTACGGCATCTTTCACTGTGGCAAGTTTTTCAAATTTATTCTGGGCTTCCCTGATTTCTTCGCGCATCTGCTGGCGCTTTAATTCGTCAAGAGTCTCCGGATTACCATATTTTTTCCGTATACTGCTTATAGCAGAATCAAGTTCAGGATTTGCTTCAGGTGATTTAAGATAATTACTCAGAATGCAAATCTGAATTACCCCTCCATTTTCCTTAAGAGCCAGAAGCATATCATCGCTCAGGTTTCGCGGGTTTTCACAAAGTGCCCTGCATGATGAATGCGAAGCAATTACCGGCACCTTTGATATTTTAAGCACATCATAAAAAGCTTCATCTGATATATGAGATACATCTACCATAATGCCAAGCCTGTTCATCTCTTTTACTACCTCTTCACCAAAGACCGATAATCCTCCATGTTCAGGACCGGCAGGATCAGTGGATGAATCACAAATATCATTATTCTTTGAATGGGAAAGAGTTATATACCTTGCTCCAAGATCATAATACTGTTTTATCCGTGATAAATCTTTTCCAACAGGATATCCGTTTTCGACCCCTATAAATACAGCAATCTTACCATCTTTTTTTAAACGATAAGCGTCTTCGGCTGTATATGCTATCTCTGCCATTGCGGAATTTTTCCCGACACTTTCATGAATGGTTCTGAATATTTTAAGTGCTCTGTTATGAGCCCTGTTATAGGAAGAATCATCTCTGGGCCCCTGTGCGGTAAAAACAGCAAAAAACTCAGCATTAAGCCCTCCTTCCTTCATTCTGGGAAAATCCACACAACCATAATCATGCTTTTTTCCTACGTCAAAACCTGCTTTCATAAGATTTAACGGAGTGTCACAATGTGTATCAACCGTTAGTATTGACTCATGGATTTTTTCAGCCTTTTTAATAATCCTGCTTTCCGTATCTATGCAACCTCCGGTTAGCAGCAAACAGGCAGCAATGAAACAAGACAAAAGTGCTCTAATCATATTTTTTTTTGCGAATTTACCAAAATTGAACCAGTAATATTTTTAAAATTACCTTATTATAATGAAAAAAAAACTTAAAAAAACTTAAAAAAAACGGCTGTCCGATAACGACAGCCGGATAGTTTCTTATATATGTTATACCCTTACTTTCCTGATGACTCAGTTAAATCTGAATCAAAGTTTTACTATCTTATAAACATTAACCATACTGCCCTTGAGGAGTCTCATGAAATAAACTCCTGAAGGCAAATCCTGAAGATTTATAGTTTTCTGAAGTACAGACACCTCAATTCTGTCAGTTTTAATAATTCTACCCTGGGCATCTAACATTTGAACCTGTACCAGTTTGTCGACAGCAGTTTCAAATCTGATATTAACAGATTCACTTGCAGGGTTCGGGTAAATTGTAACTGACACCGGAACTTCCAGATTTTCTTCAATTGCGGTTATAATAATTTTCTGTTGAAATCCATGTGTCAATATCAATGAACCATCCTGTGAAACATAAGTGGGAACTATTGTCTCACCGAGAGTCCAGCTTATAGAAATAGTGTTGTCCGCACTCTTATCATAACCACCTGCACTTGCGATAACTTCCTGCTTTACCTGCCCTGTGGCAGAAAACACTAACAGGGCACTCAATGTAATTAAAAGTAATCTTTTCATGGGTTCCCTTTTTTAATAAAGAACTTTGTTTATTTGTAAAATTAATTAATTACAAAACAAAAAGCAACATTTTTTTCAATATTTTCATTAATGGCTGAAAATTGTACACGAACTGACGGATTATGGTGGTGAATATCCGAAAATCATCTACAAATTATTTTTATTTAAAGACTTATGATATTATTTTTATCCTCAATAATTGTATTTTAATCCCAATGAGTATGTATTTTTAAAAAAATAGGGATTAAATTGCAAGCCTCACAGATGTTTATTGTCATCAATTTATGCGTGGTAAAGTGCATGAAAAAGATACTGACAGTGTTGTATTTCTTGTAAAGGAATGTATCAGGGGTAATCAACAGGCATATTACAGGTATTACAGAACAAGAGTGCTTATACATGAGGAGATGCTTTCTATCACAAAAAAACCAGGAAGAAAATGAAAAGAACAACAATAAGTTTTAAAACATTTCTGTGCATTTTATGCTTAAGCGACCTGACTCTGAATTCAGGTGCACAGTTTACACAAAAAAGAATATTTGAACGCACCGAACCTGTGAACCGTGAAACCATACTCGAAATAAGCAATAAATATGGCAATATTGAAATCACCGAATGGAACAGAGATTCGGTTTACATAAGAGCTGAAATAGAAGCAAATGCAACCAATCAGTCAAAAACCGGCAAAATGATAGAAGGCATTGAAATAGAAATATCAGCTTCCAGATTTCTTGTAAGAGCACAAACAATCTTTGACCAGACCCTCAATATGCTTCTGGAAGATTTCAAGGGAATGACAAATAAAATTATCTCTTATGATTCAAAAGTTCAGATCAATTATTTCGTTAAAGCTCCGGAATATCTGAGCCTCAGACTTGAAAACAAATATGGTGATATTTTTGCCGAGAATATAAAAGGTAACCTGAACGTGTCATTATCAAACGGTTCTTTCAAAGCACATTCTGTTGCCAGAATGTCGGATTTCAGGATGAGTTTCTGCAATGCAGTGATTAACAAAGCGGAAGATTGCAATATTGATGCCTCTTTCTCAGAATTTATAATTGATGAATCAGAAAACCTGAGGATAAAATCAATCTCATCAAGATACGATTTAAAATATGTCAGCACTTTAAATGCCGATTCACGGAGAGATAAATTTTATATCGGCACTATCGGTTCACTCTCCGGCAATGCTTATTTTACACAGTTCCGTATTGATAAACTACTTACAGAAACTAATATAAATTCTAAATACGGAGATATTACCGTGGAATCCATCGACAACAGTTTTAAAGAGATAAATATTATTGCAGGATATAACGATATCCGTCTCACTTTTTATCCCACAGCATCATACAACCTTAATATCAGGCATGTTAACTCGTTTGTGTCATTGCCTTCCGAGAGCCCGGGGATTGAGAAAAACGCTGTAAATGGAGAACGGAAAGAATACATCACTTCAGGAACCATAGGCCGGAACCCGGGTAACAGGAAAGTAAAAATTGATGCCAGCAGAGGTAACATTTATATCAAATAATTTACTGCACGATGCAACTATCTATTAATCATTACGTCATTTATCTGAGAACGGATTATTTAAAACCTGTATGAATTATCCGGAACCTTATTATAAATTTTTAAGACAATAATAAATATGCAAAAATCCACACTGCTGCTGATGTTTGTTATCTTCCTGCCATTTAATGATTTAACCGCCCATGGATTATATCATCAGGCTGGTATGAGAGCTGGATATACAGGAGGTATCTTTTGCTGAACTGTCAATGCCTCTGTTTTTCAGGCTGATGCCCATGTATATTGCTGTTTCCCTGTCGTACTCGTTCTGAAGACCAATTACAGCTTACTTTCTTATACGGATAGATATTTAACGACTCTCATATCGCCTTAAACCCTCATCAAGCCATTTAATATATTCCTCAATATTCATGTTTGCCGGCATAGTATTAATTACAGGATTGCCCTCATTGTCAGTTATTGCATAAAGGGGTATGGCATTTGTTTTAAATTTCTGTATTTCAATATCTTCATTTATTTTCCCGATAGTCTTTTTAATTTTGCCGTCAAAGGAAGAAGTAATCCAATCGTTTTCAGGAAGTTGTGTTCTGTCGTCTGTGTACAGTGCAATTATTACAAATTTTCTGAGGCGTTCAAGTACCCGGGGGTCTGACCATACTTTTGCTTCCATCAGTTTGCAGTTTGCACATGCATGTCCTTTGAAATCGAGCAATACCGGACGTTTAAGTTCTCTGGCACACGCAAGTCCCTGTTTATAATCAAAATATCCATAAAGGTCATAAGGCATCCGGAATTTATCCGCAAATCTGGGATTTGCACAATCGTCAGTAAGTTCTCCTGTGATTTGTGCAGCCGGTTGAATATTATTCTGGATTAATAATAACCCTGTGAATTGTGTTGATTTCTTCGGAGGAATGATTGAAGCAATGCCCTTAAGATCAGCTCCGAAAAGACCGAGAATCAGATAAATCACAAAAGAGAATACTGCAATTATCAGAAAAAGTCTGAAAACCCCGATATGTTTCAGTTCGCTGTCGTAAGCAAATCTGATTTTTCCCATGAGGTATAATCCTGTCAGAGAAAATATTATAATCCAGATAGAAATAAATATTTCCCGTGATATGATATTAAGTCCGTAAACGCTGTCGATAGTTGAGATAAACTTTAGACTGAATGCAAGCATCAGGAAACCAAGTACAACTTTAATGGAATTAAGCCATCCGCCTGATTTAGGCATTTTATTAAGCATGGCAGGGAACAGTGCAAATAGTGTAAAAGGAACTGCAAAGGCAAGTCCGAAGGCAAACATTCCGGTAACAGGTCTCAGAATATCACCTGCAGCCGCTTCCACGAGGAGGCCTCCCACAATTGGACCTGTGCAGGAGAATGATACTATCACAGTTGTAAGTGCAAGGAAAAATGAAGCCAGTGCACCTCCCCTGTCAACCCTTGAATCGGCACTGCTAACCCATTTATTGGGAAGTATAATCTCGAAAGCACCGAACAGTGAAACTGCAAAAAGAAGAAATAATATGAAGAAAATCAAATTAGGTATCCAGTGTGTACTGATTGCTGAAGTAAAACCTGCACCAGCGCCTGTCAGAGAGATTATTAATCCCGGTAATGTATATATCAGCACTATTGATGCCCCGAATATCAATGCATTCAGCACTGAGCCGGATTTTTTCCCCGTTTTACGGGTAAAGAAAGCTACCGTCATTGGTATCATCGGATATACACATGGGGTAAGTACTCCTATCAGTCCCAGCAGGAATGAACCGAGAAAAAATTTAAGAAGTCCTTTCTTGTTAACAGTGCCAGATGAAGGAAGTATCTTTTCTTCAGCAGATTTTTCTCCAATTGTTACTGAAAATTCAATGTCTTTTGGCGGAAGACAGGTTGCACTTGTGCAGGACATATATGTAACAATACCATTGACTGTAAAATACGGTACTTCAGAAACGATTTTCTGGCGGAATTCAGCTTTTCCGGAGAATGTTTTTATTTTTAAACCAAATGCCTCATCATACTTTTCTTCAGGTTCTGTTACTTCAAAAGGTTTGCCATCGAGTTTAAATGAAGAAGTGGTATCAAAAGTTATGGTTGTTGGAACAGGCCCTTCCCCGGGTAAATTCATGGAGTAAATGTGTGAACCTTCTTCAATGCTGGCAGTTATAACAATTTCATACTTTCCATGATCTTTTTTTTCATATCTGAAATTCCAGGAAACAGGGTCATGAATCTGAGCAGCAAGACCGTAAAAAACAGAAACAAGCAATATGATTATTATTGGTTTTCTCACAGGAAAATAATTTTTATTAAACAAAAATAAGCAAACGTTTGTTTTGGACCTGTTCTCTGAAAGTAGTTTTCAGGTAAGGTCAATTTCATTTTCGTAACGGTCAAAGAAATGGTATTCGAGCAGGTGATACGAAGGTACTCCCGATATTTTTAGCCAAATACCATATTTAAGGTTCCATTTCCAGTAAAGCGGGAACAGACCTTTTTTAAGATATGCTGCAATAAACGGATGAACCCTGAGGATAAGTTTCCGGGTTTTTATTTTTTCAACAATTCCTGAGAGGTTCATTTCTATTTCATCAGGCAACAGGATGGTAGATTTCACTTCTCCTGTGCCTTTGCATGCCGGGCATTTTTCTTCTGTGACGATATTCATTTCAGGTCTCACCCTCTGCCGGGTTATCTGCATTATTCCGAATTTTGTCAGGGGCAGTATACTGTGTTTGCTTCTGTCGTATTGCATTTCCTCTTTCATCTTTTCGTAAAGCAGTTGCCTGTTTTCCGGCGATTGCATATCAATGAAGTCAATAACAATAATTCCGCCCATATCTCTCAGTCTTATCTGGCGTGCGATTTCAGTTGCGGCGGCAAGGTTCACCTCAAGGGAATTTGCTTCCTGGTCGGTACCTGTTCTTGCCCTGTTTCCGCTGTTCACATCTATTACATGTAGAGCTTCAGTATGCTCAATAATCAGATAGGCTCCGTGCCAGAAGGAGACTGTGCGCCCGAAAAGTGCCTTTATCTGTTTGGTTACTCCGAAATGATCGAAGATTGGCAGGCTTCCATTATAAATTTTTACTATATTTTCCTTTTCCGGAGCAATTTCCTTTACATATTTTTTTATTTCATTCAGCAGAGCCTCATCATTGACATGGATGCTGTTAAATGAAATATTGAGTATATCGCGCAGTATTGCAGTAATTCTGCTTATTTCACCTATAAAAAGACGGGGTGCCTTAATATCTTTCCGGATACTTGTAAAAGCAGATTCCCATTTTTTTATAAGCTCTCTCAGTTCAGCGTCAAGGACAGCAACTTTTTTACCTTCGGCTGCAGTCCGGACAATAACACCGTAATTCTGAGGCTTAATGCTCTGAACAAGTGTTTTAAGCCTGTTTTTTTCTTCCTGGCTCTCTATTTTTGTTGATACTGATACTTTATTGGAGAATGGTATCAGAACAAGGTTTCTGCCGGCCAGTGAGACTTCGGATGCCAGCCTTGGGCCCTTTGTGGAAATGGGTTCCTTAATGATCTGTACAATTACAGTCTGGCCGACATTAAGTACATCACCTATCTTTCCTTCCTTGTCAATGTCAGGTTCAGGTTTTACTTTATGAAGAGGAACTGTTTTCCCCTTTTTCTGAACCGCTGAAAGGTAATATTTATGAAGCGACCGGAACTGAGGTCCAAGATCAAAATAATGAAGAAAAGCATCCTTTTCATAACCCACATTAACAAATGCAGCATTGAGACCGGGCATTATCTTTCTTACCTTTCCAAGGTAAATATCCCCGACTGAGAATCTGACATTACGTTTTTCCCTGTGCAGCTCTACCAGTTGTTTATCTTCCAGTAAAGCCAGAGAAATTTCCTCATCACCTGCATCGATGATTAAATCCCTGCTTTCCACTTTCCCTTATAATCTGAAATAACAAAATTATTCTTTCTCAGAAAAGAAAATACAATAAACCTAAAGACCCGGAGATCTTTAGGTTTATCATGTAGGTTCCGCAGACCACTAAAAGTTTTTTACTTTTTCTTATGCCTGTTCTTCCTCAAGCGTTTTTTACGCTTATGCGTGGCCATCTTGTGCCTTTTCCTCTTCTTCCCGCTTGGCATATACAATTACTTTTTTACGTGTGCTTTTACTTTATTAACAAACGACTTAGCCGGTTTGAATGAAGGAATGTTGTGAGCAGGAATAATAATTGTGGTATTTTTTGAAATGTTCCTTGCTGTTTTTTTAGCTCTCTTCTTGATTACAAAGCTTCCGAACCCGCGGAGGTATACATTATTACCATTTACCATTGAGTTTTTTACCGTTTCCATAAAAGCTTCAACGGTTTTCTGAACTGTCACCTTTTCAATGCCGGTGGTTTTTGCAATTTCGTTAACAATGTCTGCTTTAGTCATGTTTCTGAAGTTTTAAATTCAACAATTTATTTTATTAAAAGTTATTTTCAACCCTGCAAATATAAAAATATTATTTATTTAATTTGAAACACTTACATAAATTTTTTGTTTTTTATCAGTAGTGTCCGGATAAAATCAAGGGGATTCCTCCCTTTGGTCGGAATGACGGGGCATTTTGAAGGGATACGGGAAGGGGGGCGGTGCGGTTAACGCACCGCCCACCTTCCCCCTGTTCCATCCTTACAACCCGTCATTCCGAATGAGTCCCGGTGCAAACCGGGACGAATGAGGAATCCCATTATTTCAGTAATGTAGTTTAAAGTGACAAACATTCTTTATTCCTTTCCTGTCATAATAAGTGCAATACACTTTCTGAATAAATTATTATCCGGACAATAGTGATTTTTTATTTTTTATTACCCTCTAAAAAACAATTAAATGGTATTAAATCCCGGAGCAAGCTCTGGACATAAATTTACTGGGCAAGCCCCGGGAAATTAAACCAAAACTTTCCGTCCGCCGGCTATGTCGCTCGAAGGCCGAAGCGGAACGTGAAAGTGGATTAAAAATCTTATTTCAGGTTTACTGTATGAAATGCAACCTTTGGAGCACTTTTTTTCTTAACTTTACATCATGAAAAACCAATATTTATATTTATGTCTCTCAATAAAGTTATTCTCATTGGAAATGTAGGAAAAGATCCGGTTGTCAGGTATTTTGACAAAGGGGTTGCCAAAGCTACTTTTCCGCTTGCAACAAGTGAAGCCTACCGGAACCAGAACGGTGAACTTGTTACGGAAACTGAATGGCACAATATAGTGTTGTGGAGGGGTCTTGCCGAAGTTGCTGAAAAAACTGTGAAAAAAGGGACACAGTTATATATTACAGGCAAAATAAAAACAAGATCCTATGTTGACAAGGACGGTAATAACAAATACATTACTGAAATTCTTGCTGACACAATGTTTGTGCTCGACCGCAAACAGGGAACTGCGACAACATCTTCAGGGACTGGAGGAGAACAGGCTTCACCTGCTCCGCCACCATACAACAGTAACGGCAACAAAATTACCGATATAATTAAGGAACCGGAAAAGCCTGTTGACTTAAACGATAATGGTGACTATATGGCAAAAACGGAAGATGATTTACCGTTTTAGTCTAACCAAAACAACTCACAATTGGGAACTGTTAAACTTTTCTTTTATATAATATCTTTAACAGTTGTCAGGTTTGAAATATCCGACATCCGTATCATAACCGGTTTTGTCATAATTGCTCTTTTGCTCTTTTTTTCTGCCTGCATGTCGGCATCTGAAGTTGCTTTCTTTTCACTTGGCCCAAATGATTTACAGAAAATAAAATCAAAGAAAACAAGGAGCGCACAGACCATAATAATGCTTTTAAGCAAACCTGATGAACTTCTGAGCACAATACTTGTGGCAAATAACCTCGTGAATGTCGGAATAGTCATCCTCTCAGCTTTCCTGTCAGTTGAACTCTTTGACTTCAGCAGTTCGCCGGTAGCAGGATTTATTATCCAGGTAGTAGTCATTACCTTTCTTATTCTTCTTTTCGGCGAAATTCTTCCGAAAGTATATGCCACCAGAAATCATCATGCTATTGCTCTGTTGATGTCATATCCCCTTTTTATCCTCGGAAAAATTCTTAGACCCGTTACACTGATTCTTATCAAATCGACCAATTTCATAAAAGGGGAAAAATTAAGACATAAGCCCAAAATAAGCATGGAAGATATTTCTGATGCTCTTGAACTCACCTCCGGCAAACTTGAAGAAGAAGAAAAAATACTTAAGGGAATAGTTAAATTCGGAAATATCAGTGTAAGTGCCATAATGTGCCCAAGAGTAGATGTTACAGCCATTGATATTAAATCAGGTTTCCGCACTATTATACCGGTGATCATAGAATCGGGTTTTTCAAGAATACCGGTGTACTCGGGCTCGTTCGACAATGTTGTGGGAATTTTATATGCTAAGGATGTGCTGCCATTTATCGGCAATTCTGACTCATTTAAATGGCAATCACTGATCAGACCTCCCTATTTTGTGCCTGAAACAAAAAAAATCAATGACCTGCTGAAGGAATTTCAGATAAAAAAAATCCATATGGCTGTTGTAATTGATGAATATGGAGGAACTTCGGGCATTGTAACACTCGAAGACATTCTTGAGGAAATAGTGGGGGAAATATCTGATGAAAGCGACGAGGAAATACCTCTTTACAGGCAGATTGATAAAAATACATATATCTTTGAAGGCAAGATTTTACTTAACGATTTTTACAGGATTCTTAATATTGAAGAAGATCCGTTCAGTGACATAAAAGGAGATTCAGAAACACTTGCCGGACTTCTGCTTGAGATCACAGGGGAAATACCACAGAAAAATAAACTTATTGAATACGGAAAGTTTTCATTTTTAATTGAATCAGCCGACAAAAGAAGAATAAAAGAAATAAGAGTTACAATTAAAGACGATAATGCTTAAAATAAGGAAATCTGATACTCTCATTCCCATTTTTTTGCTGCTGATGGTTCTGGCGTGCAGGGGGAAAACCATGCCAAAACCGAGAGGCTATTTCAGGATAGATTTCCCGGAGAAACAATATATCCTGTATGATACAACCTGTCCCTTCAGTTTTGAATATCCCGTGTACGGAAAGATATCATATGATGTGGGCGATCACTCCGAGCCCTGCTGGTTCAATCTGGTTTTTCCCGACTTCAGAGCCACCCTGTATGTAAGTTATCAAAAAGTCAACGGAAATCTTCCGGTCATTCTGAAAGAGGCAAATGAGATTGTTTACAGTCATTCAGTAAAAGCTGATGCAATAACGGAGCAACCCTGGTATAACAGTGAAGAAAGGGTTTTCGGTTTACTTTACAATATCAAAGGTAATACAGCATCATCAGTACAGTTTGTTCTTACCGACAGTGTGAATCACTTCCTCAGAGGTGCCCTCTATTTTTCAGCATTGCCAAATGAGGATTCCCTTGCTCCGGTTATAGATTTTTTCCGGCAGGATGTAGTGCATTTTATTGAATCGTTCAGATGGAAAGAAACAAATTAATACCGGAGAAATGGGTTGCATAACAAAACATTATCTGAATAAATATTCTGTTCTGGGTGTGTGGAAAATAGAAGAAGACATTAAAACTCTTCTTGGTATGGTGGATCTTGACAGGGAGGACCGGAAAAAATTCCGGGAATTCAGGAGTAACTCACGTAAACTTGAATTCCTGAGTGTAAGAGCACTGCTTGCAGAACTTCTCGGTAAAGAAGCAAAAATAGTATATAATAAAAACAACAAACCGTTTCTGAGGGATGGAAGCCATTTCATAAGCATCTCCCATTCATACCGTCTCACTGCCATTCTTTTAAGTACCAACGAACAGGTTGGAATAGACCTTGAATATATGAATGCAAATATCTCGGCTTTTGCATCAAAGTTCATTAACAGGAAAGAAAAAATAATAAAAGAGCCTTCCCAGATTAAATATCACCTTTATCTTCACTGGTGCGCAAAGGAGGCTTTGTATAAAATATGCGACAAGGAGGGTATAAGTATGAAGAACAATATTATAATAGAGCCTTTTGACCTGAAAGATTCCGGAGAAATAAAGGGCAATGTTAAAACCGATAAAATAAACCTGAAATTCGATCTCTATTATACAAAATACGACAACTATGCAATAGTATGGACAAAAAAGAAAATACTATGAAAAGCGGCTTGCTGCCAGTAAAAAAATCTGTCGGACTTCTGCTTGATCCTGATAAAGCTGCAGGTATTTACCTTGACAGGGTGATTGAAATTGCCACCAGTCAAAAGGTTGATTATATACTGATTGGCGGGAGCATCACCTTCAGAAGCATTGATAAACTTATCACTTACGTTAAAGAAAAATGCAGTATTCCTGTTGTTTTGTTCCCGGGCAATCTTCTGCAGTTAAACACAAAAGTTGACGGAATATATTTTATTTCCCTTATTTCAGGGCGTAATCCCGAGTTGCTGATAGGGAATCATGTTCTTGCGGCACCCTTTCTAAAAGATATACGGGAAAAAGTTATTCCTGTAGGTTACATTCTGATAAACTGTGGTTCAATAACATCGGTGGAATATTTAAGTCAGACCGAAGCAATCCCGTCTGATAAAGGCGATATAATAATAGCCACTGCCCTCGCAGGTGAAATGCTCGGAATGAAAATGATTTATCTTGAAGGAGGCAGTGGGGCAAAAATGCCTGTTCCTGAAAAAGTTATCAAAGCAGTAAGGGAAAACATTTCAGTACCTCTTGCGGTTGGCGGAGGATTGAAAAATGCAGACCACATTTATAATGCATATAATGCCGGAGCCGATCTTGTTATTCTTGGCAACGGTTGCGAAAAAAAGCCTGTACTGCTTGCCGAAGCATGCAAAATAAGAGACTCTTTCAGATAATACTATCTTAAAATCAATTCATTTACAGGCTCACCTGTAGCGGCGTTGGGTAAAGGAATGCCACACATTACCGACAAGGTGGGTGCAATGTCAGTCATATTGATACGGCGGGTTACAGTTGCCCTGTTAACCGTCCAGCCATACCATATCAGCGGAACATGTGTATCATAATCATACGGAGAATTGTGGCTGGTAACATAATTGTCCGATTTTTCAACCCAGCCCGGACTTAGAACTATAAGTATATCACCTGACCTCTGTGGTACAAAATTATTTGCGGCCATGCGGATATATCCATTTGAGAACTGGCTGGTTTCAAATACTACCATCGGAAATGCAGCAGCAATTCCTGAATGCTGTACCAGAAATCTGGCCACCCTTTTCTGCATCTCTTCAATAGATATCTTTGCATCTTCAATCAATGTACGGTTGAGAAACACCTGATTCTGATAGTACCCTTTCACCCAGTCACCCTGACCATAAATTGCATTTAGATACATCTTCAGCAACTGCATGGCTTGGCTATTCCTGAAATATCCTGCCGGTATTCTGTTTTTCTCCAGCACTGCAGGTATTTCAGACACTCCGTGTGCAGCGGTAAAAAATACCAGAACATTTTTTTTACCAATTGTTCCGTTAAGAAAATCAAGAAGTTCGGCAATATCAGAATCAAGCCGGAGTATTGCATCTGCAGTTTCAACCGACGATGGCCCAAATCTGTGTCCTATATAATCGGTAGAAGAAAAACAAACCGACAGAAAATCTGTAATTTCATCTTTCCCGAGTTCTTCTTCCTTTATAAGCCTGATGGCAAAATCTTTTGTGAAACTATTTCCGAAAGGTGTTTCCCGAAGGAGGTAATAATCCTTTCTATTATTAGGAATGCCTTTTGAACGCATTTTCTTAATATCATACGGGAAGCAGCAAATGCCACTGAAACCAGCTTCAAAACTGTTTGAATCGGGTAAACAGTCAGAATAAGCACCTAAATCTTTCAGAGGTGTCCAGATATTATTAAGATATGATTCAGAAAGTTTCATAGAATTGAAATCATTCACCCATGCGGGAAGCTCAGTCATATACCATGAACTCGACATCATTGTTCCTGTGATGTCGTCGAACCAGTATACTCCGCTGGCTGAGTGGCCTACCGAAAGAATTGCAGAACTTTCTCTCAGTCCGGCCGAAAAAATCTTTGCTTTCCCTCCAGTTGACATGAAAAGCTCATCAGAAAAAGTGGATGAAAGAAGCGGGGCGGGAGAATGTAATCCCTGTTCAAAACTGCCACCAACAGGAGCGACTTCTCTATCCTGGGTACAATAAATTATCTCATTCTTTAAAGGCACATACCAATAATCAGATGTAATTCCATGAAAGGCGGGTTCAGTACCAGTAGATATTGTTGCATGCCCCGGTGCCGACTGCGTGTGAACATAATGAAAATTTGCATTCTTGAATGATGTACCTTCATTAATCATTCTCCTTATACCATTATCGCAAAATCGGTCACGTAACTTTTCAACCTGATCATACCGGAGCTGCTCAACAATTATTTCCACAATCAGTTTTGGCTTTTCAGGAGGTATATATGCAATCTGAGCCCACAACGAGGAACAGGAAAATATAAACAAGAGACTGACCGTACAAAATGACCGGTTTCTTTTCATAGAAATCAACATGCTCTTTTCAGTTTAGATTAAATGCCGTATCAACCAGATTAAGGTTGAAGCTGCAAAAATAGTTTTTTTAATTTCAGCAGCAATCCCTGTGGTGTTTTTTGGGATTATTTCCCTGTCGGAGCAGTTTAATGATGATGGTTTGCTACTATAAACCTGCCGGTGAATGAAATGCCTGATGCAGATCTGAATATCACGGTATAGGTTCCGGCCTTAAGTTTGCTCACATCAATAATAACAGGATAATCATTGGTTATGTAATTGGCCATTTTTATACCATTATTGTTTATTATTGTTACCTGCAAAGGCCCGGTCAGCAATTCAGGGAGTCTGCATTCAATTCTTGATGAAGCCGGGTTGGGGAATAACAAAGGTTTTTCAGGCATGGCAGAATCAACCGCTGTTGCTGAAGAATTCATCCTGACCAGCAGTTCTGTTTTCTGGCCGTTAATTACATTAACACCGGTGATGACAGTATCTTTGTATCCTCCTGCTGTAAAAGTCAGGTCCCAGATACCCTCCGGAAGAAACCTTATAAAATGGCCTGTGAGAGTATCGGAATAAACGTGTGAACTGTCTTTATCGTAGCCCTTAATGAATATTTTTGCGGGAACCGGCAATGAGGTAGTCGCATCACATACAATTCCATGCACACCATAAAGTGCATTTTCAAGATATCCGATAAGTGATTGTTTATTGTACTGCCACAGCAATTCTAATTGAGCGGCTGGTGTCTGTTTCACATCATCAAGCTCAATTGTTACTTCCCTTCCCTGCAGTTCCCATGTAATAAAATCCTGACGGCCACCATATATTATATACCATTCCGACCCGCGGGTAACCCCGTTATCATAATAATTCATATAACCCGGCCCTGAGAAAGAATGGACGGTATCAGCATATTTTCTGCTTATATAATAAAACCAGTTATGATCGGCATGATATTTACTGAGCCATCTATCCCACGGAAAATTAACAACTTCAAAACCTGAATGGAAATTAGCCGATAGTACAAATCTGTGTTTCCTCATGAATGCCATCATGTCGAGTGTTTCCTTTTCAGGGACTATTGCAGGATCCATTGGGTCAGGGAAATTCCGGTTAAGGTCTATTCCGTTGGCATTTGCCCTTACGGGTGATGAAATTACATTACCCGACCTGTAGGTACCGTCGGGGTTTGCGAGTGGATTTATCCATATCTCCAGATTATCCACCATGTTTTTTATCCGGACATCAGAACTGTAATTTTTCAGAAGGTAATCTGCCAGCCTGAGCATAAGTACATAACCTGCAAGT
>Ga0207433_10007288_pt1 | contig 18604 bp, 19 predicted proteins | sample YelNatPaOPGAMG01_FD_187559 | JGI IMG/M metagenome (GOLD analysis project Ga0207433, IMG submission 187559) | Hot spring thermophilic microbial communities from Obsidian Pool, Yellowstone National Park, USA - OP-RAMG-01 (SPAdes) (version 3) | ecosystem: Environmental > Aquatic > Thermal springs... | reverse complement strand
TGTGACCAATTTTTTTGTGCAGATTTCTTCGAGGGATATTTTGTCTCTTTTTTCTTTGGCGACTTTCATTGCATCTTGTAGAGTGACTATTCCCACTAGTTTTTTGGATTCGTCTATTATTGGGAAACCTGTGTGGTGGTGTTCGGCTATTTTGTCGAAGAATTCGTTTACCGTCGTTGTCGATGCCAATGCTATTACGTTTTTTGTCATAATTTGCTCCACTTTCATTTCCTTAAGTATGCCAATTTCGATCGGTGTTGGCTTTATGTAAAACTCTGCGGCTGTGGGAATCGTTATGCCTTCTTTCTCCATGTTTTTTGCCTCTTGTAATGCGTTGTTCCTTTTTTGGGTTGATATGTTGATCAGATGTGCCAGCGCGTCCGGTTCAACTGCTATTTCTCTAACAGTCAGGATTTCTTTTTCAACGGCTAAGTTGAGCAAGTCTTCGCCTTTTTTGGTTCTGACAATTATTATTGACCAGTCTTTTAGCGGAGTTGCCCCACCAACGCTTAAATCTGCAAGCTCAGATGTGAAGTCCGTGCATGTTTTGCAGCGGTTCATGATGTGCTGTTTAATTTCCGACATGGGGATTCTGAGTGTGCGATCTTCTGTGGTCACCACATATTTTTCTCCTTCCAAGTCAACATTCATAATTTCATTAGCTGCAACATCATGTTCTTGCAAAAGGTACTCTAATAGTCGGCCAAGTGAAAAGGTCCAGAGGCAGAAAAGTCCTATTGTTACTTCGAGACTATCGATAAGTTTGTGTTGCCAAGCTTCAAGTTTTCGGAGGGCGAGGACGTGGCATGGGATGCCGACGAAGGCTATGTGAATTTTGCCATGTTCAAAGACTGCACGTCCGAAAGCCTCTGCAACTGCGCATGGCATGATTTTTGAGTCTACGGCGGAAAGGGCATCGTCTGGCACGAGACCTATTAGGGGCTTAACTTTTACGGCTAGGCTTGGAGACACTTTTGAAACAATGGTGCTGTCGATGATTTTTTGGTTAATTGCAAAGTTTAGCAGAGCGTTTATAACTCCGCCGCTTTTTGTTGCCTCTCTTATTGTGGGGTTGGTAGCTTGTGCAAGTATAATTTTTCTGTAGCAGCCCAAAGCTTCCCTTCTGCGTGGTGCATCTGCAACGAATCTTAATGTTTCGTATAAAAGTGCGCTTGTGTGTGGGCATATATCATAACAAATTGGGCATGTGTCTAAATGTTCAGAACAATCGTACAGCCTACTTGGTTTGTCTGTGACTTTTATTGCGTGGATTGGGCAAGCAGCTTCACATGCGCCGCAAACTGTGCAAAAATCATGATCTATTACAAGCTTTTTTAAATCATCGAAAGCTATAAGCTTATTCTTGTTCTTCTCCGTTTTTCCATTCCCCCATTTAATATTTAGAGGCAGTTATGGCATAAAAGGAAACTGCTTTATCACAGGGTCTATAAGATTTAAAACAGCTGTGGGGTAGATGCCCAAAAATATTATTGTAATTGCAAGAATGAATATTGGGACAAGCGGTTTTTTTGGTTCTTTTATTTTTGCTTCAGCTTCTGCGTTAGGCTTTCTACCATACATGTAATTAATTAGCCTTAAGAGATATGCGGCTTGGATGACGCTTGTTAAGACACCTATGACGGCTAGCCAACTCATATTCGCCTCTATTGCAGACGTGAAAACTAGGTATTTGGCTATAAAACCTGCTAATGTTGGAACTCCGGCGAATGAGAAGGCAGCTAAAATTAGGGCTAAGCTTGTAAGCGGCATTTTTCTACCTACCCCAGAAAAATCATCTAAAGTTTTGAATCCCATACTATTGAAGATGCCTACAGCCATGAATGAAAGCGCTGTTGTTATTCCACCAGCAAGGAAAAAGTAGAGGTTCCCCATTATTCCGAGCGGTGTTACACTTGTTATTGCCACAAGGTTATAGCCTACATCTGCAATGCAAATATACGCGAATAGTCGTTTCACATTTCTCTCAGTCAAAGCAAGCAAGTTACCAACAACCATCGTTAATGCCGAGAGAACCGCAAACATGAAAGTCCACGGCAAAACTGTTGGCGGCGTCAAAATGTAAATGAGAACCCTTAACAAAACGTAGTAGCTTCCCTGGTCAACCAATGCTGAAAGGAAGGCTGAGGAAGAAGCTGGTGCCGCTGTGTAAGCGTCCGGAAGCCACATGTGAAATGGCACAACTGCAGCCTCTATCGAGTAGCCTGCCGCAATGAAAATGAAGGCGATTTCAAGTAAATGTTTGTCCGCGAGAACAGCCAAGGCATGTTTTACTGCCCAAAAGTTAAGTGTCCCTGTAAGAGCGTAAATCACTGAAAGTCCGTAAATTATGAAGGCTGAAGCGATTACTATCATCACCAAATACTTTAGTGTAGCATGCAAAGACCTTGCTGTTTTCTGGTATAGCATCAAGAAGCTTGAGCCAGTTGCTGTGGCTTCCCAGAATATGAAAAGTGTTAACAAATCGCCGGCGAGGGCTGTTCCTATAACGCAGCCAATAAGTATTAACATAACAGCGTAATAGCGTTCTGAAAACTTTTCGTTTGAATTTATGTAGAAAAGGCTGTATATGAGGGCTACTGCGCCGACGAGTGTGAAGATTATCGCCATATAAATTGAAACTGCGTCGACAAGGAACATGCTGGAGAAGATGGCGGAAGAACCCTCAATTAACGATAAGTTTAGAAAAGGTTGAAGTGGCGGTTCCGAGTAATATTTTAATGCTAGATTTGCCACTGTTGCGCCTGTGATGGAGAAAACTGCCAAAAACCAGCACAAGTTTAGAGTATTTTCCCATTTTTGTCTTTTTCTAGCGGCTTTAATTACCGGTATTGTTAATAGTGCGAACGAGGCGAAAACGATTACGGGTAGGGATACGTCTAAAATTTCTATCATTTTTTCGCCTCGTTAAACAAGACTTACGGTTGTTATGAGTTGTATGAAGAATGTGGGCCATACGCCGAGGACAACGACGAACACGGCTAAAATAATCATGGCTAATTTCATGAAGGATGGGGCGTCTGCGACTTTCTCATGTTTTGTTGAACCTAAGAAGACGTGGCTTAGAAATCGTAAGGCGTATGCCAGAGATAAAACTGTGGCTACTAGCATTAGCGCTGTTGGAATAAGGTAGAAGTTGTCAACTTTGATTGTTTGAAATGCCCCAACGAATATTAGAAATTCGCTCATGAAACATGCGAAAGGCGGTATTCCAGCAATGCTCAAAGCCGCTGTTGTCGATGTTGTAGCTGTGACTGGCATTTTTCCTGCAAGCCCACCCATTTCACGTATGTCACGAATTTCAAGCTGCTTCATAACTGCGCCGGCTGACAAGAAGAATAAGCCTTTGCTCACGGCATGGTTTACAAGATGTAGGACCGTTCCCGTTATGGGTTCTTGAGATGGAAAGAGCGAAAGCCCAAAAAGAACGTAGCCCATGTGAGCTATACTTGAGTAGGCAATTATCCTTTTTATGTCTGTTTCAACCAGGGCGATTAATGAACCGAAAAACGCGGATATAACTCCGAAAACTGTTAGTCCATGCAGAAATACGCTTCCGAATTCTGTTGCGCTTATTGCTGGAAAAACAGTTAACAATGACACCCGCAATATGGCGTAGGCGCCAGCGCCGATTATGACGCCGCTCAATAATGCGGACATCGGTGCGGGAGCTTCAGAATGGGCGTCTGGCAGCCACATGTGAACTGGAACTGCTGCCATTTTTACTGCGAAGCCAACCGTAAGCGAGAGTAAAATCCATTTGACGAGTTCCGGGTTGGTTGTCATTAATACGGTCTGCGCTTGGAAAATGTCCAAGTCGCCTGTAACCATGAATATTGCGCCTATACCTAGCAGAACGAAGACTGCGCCTGCGTGGGTGAATATGAAGAATTTGAACGCTGCCTTGTATGGCTCTTTGTATCCCCATCCGCCTATTATGAAGTAGGATGGTAGAAGCATTAGTTCCCAGCAGAAGTAGAAGAGCATTAGGTTTGATGTGATGAAAACACCTATAAGCCCCACTGAAAGAAGCGTTAAAAGCGCATAGTATTCTGCAAGTCCTTTCTTTTCTTGCATGTAGTTGATTGAGAATATGGCGGCTGTTAGAATGAGTATTAAGGTTATTATTGCCATTGAGAAGCTTATTCCATCAACAAAAAGTGTGAAGGAGGCGTGAAGAATTGGAACCCAATAGTAAGACTCAACATATTTGTGGTCTGTGCCGTTAAGAATTGTTGGCGCAAGTGTAAAAAGAAGCGTGATGTCAACAATGCATATAAAGGCTATTAGAAAAGCCGCTGTCTTCGCAGATTTTTTACCTAACAAATAAACTAAAAGCGTAGCCAGCGCAGGCAGAAGTAGCGTTAACAACAAAGTGTTTTGCATTTTCCTTCACCTAAGCATAGTGACTATTATCAATATTAGGATTATTAAAAACCCAACTAATGCTGCTGCTACATAATGCTCCAATGAGTTGGACCTTACCCTCTTAATTCTTGACGCTGATGTCATAGTCTTATTTGTTGCGATATATAGTAACTCATCAACGAAAATGTCTAAATATTTCTGGGTGCCATGAGCTAAACCCATAACGCCATTTCCAACAAGAAGAGGTAAACGATTAAAGAAGACATTTTCAGCATGTCTTAGACTTTTGGCGACCAGTGAAACACCTCCAGCAACAACCTTTTCGTAGAAGACATCAAAGAAATATCCATTCTCCAAAATTTTATTTAAAGGAGAAAACTTCCGCCTCACTTGTTCCATTAAAAGCGGTTTTTTATAATAAGTCAGGTAAACGCAAAAGCCTCCCACTAAAAGGGTGGAGAAGAATATCAAGGTTGATGAACTTAATACTTCATTTAATCCTATTTCCACGTTAGTGCCCATAAATTGTGCAATAGAGTTTCCAAACAGAGCAGCAACAGCGCAGAGGAAAGCCAAAATTCCAGCCGAGAAAAGCATTATTTTTGGCGCTTCGTGAAGGTGAAATTGTTTTAGATATTCTGATTTTTCACGTACATATACGAGCGTTATGACCCGCAAAGTGTAAGCAAAGGTAATTGCAGTAGACGCATAAAGCATAAGCGCAGCATAAAAACTTCCAGACGATAAGACGCTCTGAAAAACCAGTTCTTTGCTGAAGAAACTTATGAAGGGTGGTATTCCAGCGCGAGCCAATAAGACGATTATGCTGAAACTAAAGGTTATTGGCATTGCCGTGCGCAGCCCGCCCATTAGCCGCATATCACGTGTTTTTGTTGCGTGGATGATTCCGCCTATCAATAGGAAGTCGAGACCTTGAAAAAGAGCATGACTCAATAAGTGGAGCAAGCTTGCAAACCAGCCTAACGATGTAGAAGAAGTTGTGCCTAATGCTGCGAACATGAATCCTATTTGGCTGATTGTGGAGTATGCAGCCACGCCTTTTATGTCTGTTGTAGACATGGCTAATGTGGCTCCGATAAATGCTGTTATTGTGCCAATCCACAGGATGGTTGGCGACCACATTGGAATAGAAGCCGTTAATGAGTCGAAGAGCAGCATTAGTCTGGCAATTAAGTAGACGCCAGCTTTAACCATTGTTGCTGAATGCAGAAGCGCGCTTACTGATGTGGGTGCTTCCATGGCGCTGTAAAGCCAAGTGTGTAGTGGTAATTGTGCTGATTTTGCGATGGCACCGGCAAGCATAAGGAAAGCAGATGCCGTTAAGACTGGCAGAGGCACTTGCATTACGTTTTTAATAATGTAGGAGAATGAGAACGACCCTAAGCTCATATAGAGAAGACAGATTCCAGCTAAAAGACAAGCGTCGCCGATGCGGGTCATGAGGAAAACTTTGGTGGCTGAACGCACGGTTTCTGGGCGTTTATACCAGAAGGAAATTAGCGAGTAGGAGCAAAGTCCAACCATCTCCCAAAAAATAAACAGTTGAATGAAATTGTCTGACATAACCAAACCAGTCATCGAACCTATGAAGAGAAGCATAAAAAAGTAATATCTCGTTAAGCCTTCCTCGCCAGCCATGTAACCCAAAGAATAAACAGTTATAACAAGACCAAAGAAAGTGACTAAACATGCAAGCAAAACGCTTAACGGGTCAATGTATACTCCGGCGTTTATGCCTAAAGGCGGAATCCAAGAAATAGTTGAACTTGCGCTCTCCACAGTGTTAAAGTAAACATCTGAGACCATAGAAAATGCGAACACTACAGCGATTAAGGAAACAGCAACGGCGAAGTAATCCCTCGCTTTCTTGTTAAAACGTGCGATTAATGGCACAAGTAGACTGGAAAATGTCGGAAGTGCCCAAACGAGCCAAGGTGCATAAGGAAGCAAGTCATCACCTCACTTTTGAACTGCGCCATTTAATGCCATTTGCGGTTTCTTCGTGTCTTACGCCTTCTTAGCCCTTTTTAGCTTTCTGAAAATAGAACGCCCACGATTTAAATTTTGTCCAAAACATGGTTGCAATTAGGGTGATTTTCATAAGTTTTTGCAATTGTTTGGCATGCAGTTTTTATATAAGCTGTAAGGGTTTGCTTTGCGGTGGCGTCATGGACTATGATTCAGTGGTTGCCCTAGCAATTTTCATAATCACGCTTTATATGATGATACGACGCCCACGTGGCATTAGCCTAGGTCTAGCCGCTGGGATAGGTGCAGCAGCTTCGCTTCTGTTTGGGACAGTTACATTGAATGATGCTGCAACCGCCTTTGTCGACATTTGGGATGCCGCTCTAGCCTTCATAGGCATAGTAACCCTATCGGTGACGCTTGACGCCATGGGGTTTTTCAAATGGGCAGCCTTGAAGGTTGTTAAGTTGGCTGGGGGAAGCGGATTAAAACTCTATTTCTACATTTCCCTGCTCACAGCTTGTGTGAGCATACTTTTTGCAAACGACAGCGCGGTGCTCATATTAACGCCAATAGTTCTTGAAATAATCAGTCAACTAAAAATAGATGCTGACGGAAGGCTTGCTTACCTATTCTCAGCTGGACTTATTGCTGACACCGCGGCAATGCCACTTATTACAAGCAACCCAGTGAACATTGTAAGCGCTGACTTTTTCAAATACAGTTTCATTGACCATTTGATTTTCATGGGCCCTGTTGCTGTGGCAACAATAGTGAGCAGCCTCCTGTTGGTTTACTTTTTCTTTAGAAAGAAGGTCCCAAAGTCATATTCAATGAACCTTGTAGAAGCCTTAAATGCTGGGGGACAACCGATAACGCCTTCACTTTTAAGGATAAGCATAACCACACTGGTTACAATTGACATTGGCTATGTTTTAGCTTCTTTGAATCGAATTCCAGTTTCAATAGTCATATGCTCTGGCGCCCTATTCCTTTTGGCAGTATACAAAATCACACTAGAAGCGCATTCCACGCTGAAAGAAGAGCGAAAAGGCATAAGAAATCTAGTGAAGGAGATTAACTGGGACATAATCCTCTTCATGATAGGCATATTCCTAGTCGTTCAGGGGTTAAGGCACACTGGCGCCGTGGAATTCTTTGCATACCTTTTTACAGAAACCTTGTTCTTGCCATCAATTTTTTCTGTGCTTGTTCCCAGCCTCATTGTTACAATAGGCGCAAGTGCGATGAACAATTGGCCAATGACGATACTTGGGCTTTTGTCTATAAGACAAGCAGCAAACGCTACTAGCCTAGACGCGCGGCATTTAACAAGTTTAATATTCTCAAACATTATTGGAAACAATTTGGGACCGCATTTCTTTCCATTAGGGTCTTTAGCGATATTGATGTGGCTTGAAACTATGCGCCGAAAAGGCGTGACAATAAGGCTTACGGATTACTTGAAGGTGGGTTCTGTTGTGTCAATTCTGGAGGTCACAGTGGCATCTCTGGTTTTGTGGTTTGAACTAACCTTTTTGAATTTACGCTTGAATGTTCAACTATAGAGCCAAGTGATGCGCTGCCATCAGATCTTCTTGTAAGTTGACTTTTGTAGAAAGACCTGCTTCCTGTAAAGAAGTAGCTTATTGAAGCAGAAACCACTGTAGGAATTATAAAGCTTGGACCCACAGTTTCAGCAACTAGAGCTATGCTTGTCAATAAGCTCTTACTTGTTGCAGCCAGCATAGCGCTCATCGCCAATGTGACGTATAAAACCGTTGGTTCGAGCCCAATCATCTGTGCGTAAATAAGTCCAAGCGTTCCGCCAACATAAAGTGACGGGATAAAAAGTCCACCGCTTCCACCAAAATTCATCGTTAAACTTGTGGCTACAATTTTGAGAATTAAAAGTGCAACTAAAGTTGCAATAGACAACTGCCCTAACTCATTTATGGTAATTTTGTGAATAAAATCATAACCCAGCCCAAGGGCTTCTGGATAAAATAAGCCCAGTATGCCCAGCGTCAGTCCAACAAATCCGCTCATTAAAAACATTGGAAATTTTACGGCTAACCACCTGCTAACAGCATTTGTTCTATCTAAAGTTTCCATAAATACCAAGGCAACTAAAGCCGTCAAAACACCTATGACAATTGCATGTAAAAGGGCGGAGAACGTTGGTGGTACAGAAACCGATGATGGGAAAATTGTTTCTGTTCCAAGGGTTACAACCGAAGTGAAGTAGGCGGTAACCGAAGCTATTGAGGCTTGAACGAAAACTTCAGTTTCAACATCCCTCTTGTAGGGTATCTCAAGCGCAAGCAATATCGCAGATAGTGGAGCCTTAAATATAGCTGAAAAACCAGCAGCAGCACCGCACAAAAACAAGGTTTTCACCTCTTTTTGGCTCATTTTTAGCCTTCGAGTAATGACGGAAGAAAACCCGCCGCCAAGCAAAAGGCTTGGCCCCTCCAGCCCCGCGCTTCCGCCAAAACCTATCGTTATCAATGAAGCCAAAGTTTTGCTTGTAGTATCCCTCAAACAGACAAGTCCGTCTTTACAATGATATCTCTCGATTAGAAATTCGGTTCCGCAACCGCACTCCTTATTCTCAGCGAAAAGTTTTACGGTTAAGTATCCGCCACAGAGCGCGATAACTGTGGACACAATAATGAAAAACGGATTTAAATTTACGATTAAAAGCGATGCACAGTTCAATAATCTATAGATACAGACCAAGGCAAATATCCCTAAACCAATCACAAAACCCAAGAATAAAGGTAACAACCAATATCTTGCCAACTCGAGAAATCTTTCAAGACGCAGCCTCAAAATCTCCCCTCAATTATTCCTCTTGAATGAACTGAAAACAAGGGACACCCCTAATCATTCTTACTCTCGCCTCGTCCGCTTTCGGCTATTTCTGCTAGCTTTCTGATGTCGCATGTCCCATATTTCTTGGCAGCTATGACTAATAGTGCTAACACGATGGCTGTTACACATGTGTCCGTGGAAAAGGCAAGTATAAGAAATGCCTCGCCCAATGCTCTATCCAGCGAGGAAGCCAGTAAAACGAAGTTCATAGACGCGCCCATTGCAATCAATTCGATGGATATTAAAACTTTCACCAAATGACGCTTGGTCAATAAACCGTAAACGCCTATTGCAAGCAATGTTGCAGAAAGAATCATGTAATCCATTAGTTTTCACGCTCCCTTCCTTTCATGAAGAACTATGGCGATGCCCAGAACCACAGTCAATATCACCAAACCCTGCAATATCACGTCCACTGCTCTCAAATCCCAAAGCGCCCTTCCAAAAGTAACACCGGATGAAACATTAGCAGGAGTAACCGCAACAGAAAAGAAAATTGACGGAAACGCCAAAACCAAAGCTAATACGCCAACAAGGAAAACATTTCTTAAAGGCTTTTCTTTATTTGGCTTCTCGCTTAACATCTCCCCAGCTAAGAAAAGAACAGCCAAAGTACCAGCGCCTACGGCTAACTGAAAAACAGCCACGAAAACAGCATCGTTCAACGCATACAAAACCGTCAAAAAAATAAATGCGCAAGCCAAAGAAGCAACAGAATAAACTGCCTCATCAAGGTAAACGGCCAAACAAGCCGAAACAACCAATCCAACAGCAAGCAACTCAACAATCATGTTATTGGCTGCCTCCACTCACAGAGTTTTCCTTAGGTTTCACAACCAAGTCAGACTTATTAGTTGACGCAAGCTCAAAAATCTCCGAACTTTTTATCGCGTTTCTAGGACAACTTTCAGCACACTGGTAACAGAAAATACAGCGGTCTAAATGAAAAAGCGGTCTCATTTTACCTTCCACATCAACCATCTCAATAGCCTTCGCCGGACAATCCCTAGCGCACAACCCACAACTAATGCAAAGGGTTATATCAAATATTTGCCTGCCACGAAGACCAGCAGGAACTTTCGGCTTCACTTCTGGATACCTTCGGGTTGCAGGCTTCTTAAACACTTGAGAAATCACTTCCCTCAAAATTGGTGACAATTTAGCCATTTCCCTCTTCACCTTCACAATGGATTAAGCCACAAGCCCACACCGACAGTTACGGCAAGAGAAAGAAGCGCCAATGGCAAAAGCAATTTCCAGTTAACAACTAAAACTTGGTCGATGCGCAACCTAGCAAAAATACATGTCAAATATTCAGTAACCACTACGACTATTAGGAGTTTAAGCACAAACCACAAAGTATACCAGACAGCAGACAAGCCATAAAAGATAGGACCGTAAGGCCCACCCAGAAATAGTTCAACAGCAATCGCTGCACCTAACACCATTTGCACATCTTTGGCAAGTTTAAGAAAAGCCAACCGCCTACCAGTATATTCAGTTTCATACCCAGCCACTATTTCGGTTTCAGCGTGAGGAACATCAAACGGGTCTTTCTCCAACTCTGCTTGAAGATTGATTATGAAAAGCGCAAAAGTCCATGGAATTAAAAACGCAAAGGGTACATACTGCTTATTAGCTATGGCTGCAATGTTGAGGCTTCCAGCTAGAAAAGCAGGAGCTAAAGCAAGGATAAAAAGAGGTATGTCATAGCCTAAAAGCTGTGTTAAAACTCGAGTCGCGCCTATTGCACTGTAGGGGTTTGTCGAGGACCATCCTGAAAGGAAAAGCAAAAAGTTGGCAATGGAAACCAACGTTAAAACGAGAATCAGATCGCCTTCAAAATTTGAACCGGAAACAACGCTTGCCCCATCAATTGGCAAGAATGCAAAAGAAAAGACAAAGATCGAGAAAGAAACGATGGGGGCAAATCTGAAAACAAAATTTTTCGCGTTAAATGGAACTATGTCCTCCTTTGTCAGCAGCTTAATGAAGTCAGCTAGTGGCTGAAGAACCCCTACTGGACCAGTGTAAATTGGACCCATCCTGTTCTGCATTCGAGCTTCAATCTTCCTTTCAACCCAATCACAAAACATTGTAAACAGCAGTATGAAAGCGAAGCCCGGAAAAACCAGAACACGGAAAACAAAATTTAAGTCCAAACTCACTTTTCAATTCGCCTCTATCTATCTGTGCATGAGAAACATGGATCAAGACTTACAAAGCTGGCTGGCACATCTGCTACGTTGCCGCCCTCTGCGATGTGAACAAAAGAGAGAATGTTAGCAAACGTTGGAGTGCGCACTTTAACGCGCTCAGGATATGCCGTACCATTGCTTTTCACATAATAGAATAGCTCGCCTCTCGGCGCTTCCACACGGCCAATGGCTTCTCCCGTTGGCACAGTTCTGGGAACTCTAACCCTGTAGGGTCCAGTTGGCAGATGGTCTAAAGCATACTGTATTATGTTGACGCTTTCGCCAACTTCATCTAAGCGAACCATAAGCCTCGCCCATGAGTCTCCCTCATCGTAAGTGATAACGTTGAATGGTATCTCGTTATAAGCAGCATAAGGTTCATCTCTTCTAACATCCATGTTCACGCCAGACCCACGTGCCACAGGACCAACAACACCCAATTTTAATGCATCCTGTTTGCTCAGAACCCCAACATTTCTTGTTCGTATCTTCAATGTCGAGTCACTTTCAAAAAGATTCTTGTAAAAACTTAGCCTTTCCTTCAATTTTGTCAATTCTGCCTTAATTTTGGGAACATCTTCCTCCTTTAAATCTCTTCTCACCCCGCCTATGGTAATGAACGATGCGATAACACGATTGCCAGTAAGCGCCTCCATAATATCCATAATCAGTTCTCGATCCCGCCACATATAATGAAACAAAGTTTCGTATCCAATTTCAAGACCAGCATGACCCAAAAGAAGCATGTGACTATGAATCCTATTCAACTCTAAAATTATCGTGCGCAAATATCTTGCCCTAGGTGGTACGCTTACTCCCATAATTGCCTCAACCGTCTGACAGAAACAAGCAGCATGGCACGCATTACAAATGCCACAAATCCTCTCAACCAGATAAATATCCTGCAGATAAGTACGGCTCTCCGCAGCCTTCTCAATACCCCTATGAACATAGCCAATCCTAGGCTCAACCTCCCTCACAATTTCCCCGTCAACCCTTAAAGAGAACTTTTCAGGCTCTATTAATGCGGGATGCTGAGGTCCCAACACAATGTTTACCAGCCTTTCCTCGCTTGAAACATGCTTTTCATCCTTTGAAACTCCAAAGTTTCCTATTTTACTTGGAATGTTCGCCACGGAAACTTCCTTTCTAAGTGGAAAAACGTTCTCAGGCCAGTCTTCTGGAAGAATTAGCCTTTTAGGGTTTGGATGTCCCTCGAAGGTTACGCCGAAAAGGTCGGATACTTCCCTCTCATGGAAATTGGCACCTGGAAAAATATCTGTTATACTTTCGATTTTCGCGTCTTTTTTCGGCACTTCTGCCCCTATAGTAATTATAGTGTCACAGGTGCGAATGTGATACATTAACTCAATTGTTTCGCCGAGGTCAACGCCAGTAATTGCAGAAACACCGGCTTCGTTATCCTCCTGAAGTACAATCCTCACGGCGTCTTTGTGGGCGCCAGTTTGAACCTGAATATAACTTTTTCCAGGCTGCAAGGTTCTGGTTTGAATTATCCTTTTTCCAAGCGAATCGCTTAAAGCTTTTAAAATTTTATCAGCGCTTGCCACTTTGCTCTCCTCCCTCGATAGACTTTAACAGTTTCACGACACCATCAATTATTGCCTCTGGTTTCGGCGGGCAGCCAGGAATGTAAACGTCAACTGGAATAACCTTGTCAACTCCGCCAATCACGTTGTAGTTTCCTTCAAAAACACCCCCTGAACATGCACAAGCGCCTATAGCAATAACGAATTTCGGTTCAGGCATCTGCTCATAAATACGTTTCAGCCTATCTGCACATTGCCTAGTGACTACGCCGGTGGTTAATAGGATGTCTGCGTGCCTCGGCGAAGGCTCAAGCAAGATTCCGAAACGCTCAACATCATACCTAGGCGTTAAAAGCGCAACAACTTCGATATCACAAGCGTTGCATGCTCCAGAATTAAAATGGAGAACCCACGGTGACTTCAGTCTTGCCCACTTCAAAAGGCTAGCGCCATGCGTTAATGGTCGCCTCCCTCTAACAGTAGTAGACTAGACATAAAAACAACAAGCAAATAAACCATAAAGAGGAAGGCATTCAACATGCGAAGCGCCAGCGATGCAAAAGCCGCCAATAGCACTGAGGAATCAAGAATCATAAAGTAGACGAGATACTTATAATGAGAAACGCTTATTTTCAATTTGCTGAAACTCACTTTCTCACCACAAGCATAAGCAGACTTACCATCTTCGTCACGTGTAGATTTAGCTGATAATAAACGACCAAACAAATAGACTGCAGAAGACGCTATAAGAATCAAAACGAAGGCAACGGCTAATTCACCAACCGTATGGGCCTTCCCCCACTACAATCTTAACCATTAACATTCATCTCTTGTGCTTAAACACCTACTCTAATCGGACCTTCGCAGACACCACAATATATACCTTCTGAAACATGAAACTACGCTCACCGTTAGTGCGCTATGAAAAGAAACAGCAAAATTTAAATTTTATTAACAAAACCACTCAACACTTCATACAGAGTACGCTCCAACACCATAGGAAAAACTTGCTTATCTCCCGCTGACGGATAATTAATGTAGCCTTCTTCATTTAATATTCCCATGTTTAGGGCTTTAACTTAACCGTTTTGCAAGAGTTTTCTCGTGCAGCTTTATTGCTGCAAACGCAAATGCTGTTGTGAAGGCTATAAGCGCTAAGAAGTCTAATACTAGCGGGTAAAAGCCATTGTTTATGAAAAGCTGCCTAACCATGTCTGTGAAGTATGTTAGTGGAGAAGTTGAGGCTATAACTGTTCCCCATTCAGGAAGCTGTTCTACTGGCACGAAGACTCCGCTTATGAAGACTAGTGGAAACTTGACTAGTGACGAGAGCATCATTGATGTGGCTGGTATGTCTGTTGGCGGGTAAGCTGAAAGCAACACGCTTAAGGCTGCAAAGCATAGGTTTGCGATTATCAAGCCGAGAAGGAGCATCATGAAGTTTAGTAGCTGAATACCCAAAAACAATGTTAAGGCTAGCGGAATAATCGATATAATAAGGCCGAAGATGAAGGAGGAAAGCATATCCCCAACTATAATTGTCCATAGGGCAACTGGGCAGCATAAAAGCCTCTCAAGGGTTTTTGAGCGGGTCTCCCACGGCACAATTGAAGGACCGACAGATGTGGCTGTGAAAAACGTTGTCATGCCAATCAGTCCAGGCAAAACCTCTTTAAGCGGTATGTTACGCCCTATAACGTAGGCTAAAGCCAGAAAAAGCGGAAAAACAAGCCCAAAAATGATAACTGGGCCTTTTGAGTAGTAGATTTTAATGTTCTTTTCAGCTATGACGAGGGAACGCTTAAACTGTTCTGTAAGACTGCTCATTGGATGACTGCCTCTTTTCCCCTTATGAGTTTTAGGAACACGTCTTCTAAGGATGGCATCATAGTGTTTAGGCTTAAAATGCGTAGGTTATTCTTTTTGGCATACTCCACTAGGAACGCTATTACAGAGGATGGGTCAGCCGTGTAGATGTGCACTTTATTGCCTGCAGGCACAGCCTTAGCAATGCCTGGGTTTTCTGAAAACTCCTGAGTGTTAACGATTTTGTTGAAGGCTACTTCGATGTACTGGAGTTCCATGCTTTGGGCTCTAAGGTTTTCAGGAGTGTCTATGGCTGCTATCCGGCCATGGTTTATTATGGCTATTCTGTGGCAAAGCTGGTTTGCTTCCTCCATGTTGTGGGTTGATAGGAAAACAGTTTTCCTATCCTTATTGTACCGAGTTATTTTTTCCCGTAAGAGTCTTGCACTTTCAACATCAAGCCCCGATGTCGGTTCATCCAGGAAAAGCACTTCTGGGTCGTTAACCAAAGCCATGCATAGTAGGAGCCTCTGCTTCATTCCTTTGGAGAAGACTCTGACAAGCTTGTCCTTAACCTCGTATAATCCGAACTCTTTTAGAAGACTTGTGGCGTTTTCCCTGAGTTTTTGTGATGGCACACCGTAAAGCTTGCCTATCAAGGCCAGGTTTTCTCGCGCTGTAAGGTCCACGTAGGCATTTGAAACTTCTGGAACAACCCCGACATGCTGCTTTGCCACAATAGGGTTTTTCAAAACATCATAGCCAGCCACAAAGGCTTTGCCCCCGTCAGGCTTTATTAAGCCCGTTAATATTCTGATGGTTGTTGTTTTTCCAGCCCCGTTTGGCCCTAAAAAGCCAAAGATTTCGCCTTTTTCAACTTCGAAGCTTATGTGGTTCACTGCCGTTACATCTTCATAATGTTTTGTTAGTTCCTGAACTGCTATTGCATACTCCATTTATAAAGGCCTCTTAGTGGGGTTCTTGTATGCCTAAAACAACCATTTGATCTTTGCATTTTATCCCTCTGGAAACGTTTGCAGGAGCAAAAACCATCTCGCCAGCCGATAAGTCGGCTTTCTCGTCGCCCACCGTAAATGCCCCTGAACCTTCCACAATGTAAAAGCACACGTCATAGGATTCTGGACGCGACGGAATCTCTTGGCCTTTATCAAGGCATACAAGCACAAGATTAAAGCAACGTGTTTTAAGCAAATCCTTCTTAACGCGTCTACGTTTTTCCATAGTGTCCAATAATCCTTTGCTCTCTGAAAATTGCACCATCCCTTTCAAATTTATTACATCCATCTTCCATAACCTTTCAAGTTTTAAACAGGAAAAGAGGTGGGGTTGGCAGTTTTAGCGTTTTAGTGTTTTAGTGTTTTAGGGTTTCTAACCGTTTGTTAATCTTCTCTAGCTCTTTTGTTAGGGATTCCTTGTATTCTTCCAGCATTTTTATTTCTTCTTCAACGTCCATCATTGACCATGGGAAAATCATGGGTTCGTGTTCGTGTCTATGCTCGTGGTGTGTATGACGCCCTTCCGTTTCACAGCAACATCTACACATTTCCTTTCTCACCTCCTTCTTTCACGGGCTTTTCAAAATTTTCACGATAGAAGTTTACAAGGTCTTCAAATAGCCTTTTGCGTTTGACTATGGATACTAGTCCCATTTTTAGGGCTTCAACGCCTTTGCCTGTCAGCCTGTAAACATGTCTGTCTGGCCCACCTTCGACCTTCTCCCATTTTGACTCTAGTAGGCCGCGTTCCTCCATTCTTCTTAGAAGCGTGTAAATCGAGCCTGGCTCGAGTTTGTGGCATCCGTGACTTCTCTCTTCGATTTCTTCTAGGAGCTGGTAACCGTGCATTGGCTTTTCATAGAGAACCCGCATTATGAGAAATTGTATCCATCCCCGTTCTGGGTATTCGTGCCAGCATCCGCAGTGGCTTCTCGGTCCACACATTTTAATCGCGCAGACTATAGATAGCAATGTTACATATATAAGTGTTACGCATTTAAAACAATAAATTTAAATTCTTGAATATAAAGTTTATGCTGAGGAAACAAAATGAACGAAATAAGAGAGGGCAAAGCTCAATGCGACCATGAGTGGAAGGCTGAAGGCCTGACAGAGGACAAGTCCCATGTTAGGCTTGTATGTGTGAAATGTGGAGCCAAAAAGGAGATAGAGCTCTTCCCATAATAGAGAATAACCATTATTCAGAGGAGCGCGATAATGCAGCCAAAAGAAGGCTCAGGCGAGGGCGTTGTAAAGCTTAGAAGCTGGGCCGAGTTTAAGCAGTTAGCCGAAAGACTCAAGCCGAAAGCCATAGTCTACAACATTGAGCAGAACGGCTTGTCGCCACAAAGAGAACTGACCAATTTGAGGCTTATACTTCCAGCCGGACCAGCCTACTATGTTTTGATAGATTCTCCAAGGGGTGGTGAAAGGCTAAAAGAGACAGGTATCGCGTTTAGAAGGGACAGGAAGGGAAACCCTTACTTAGAAGAGGGAGATGTGATAAAGTTTCTCAAGGAACAGTTTAAGCGGGACGACCTAATTATATGCTCATACTGGACAATCTAAGTGCCTCAAAGTTTGCCTGTTCAATGACTATTTTAACTAACTTTTGACATCCGCTTCATATATGTCAATTGTCGGTACTTTTTGCGCATCTGCGCTGTATCCATTATAACAATGTTCTTTTTCGCTTTCTCTGCTATGTCTAAGTGCCGTTTTGACCCGTAGCAACCGCTGTCGTGCAGCACATCCTAGCTTTGTCCAAGTTGGTTGGTAAAACTTCCAATGTATCCTATTTGTCCAACGTTTACTGTGCCGTCGCAAACCCAAATTACATTTTCATGTTCAACAGACTTGTAACAGAACCAAAGGCCTCGGAATAGTTTGACTGGGGTAGGGCTAAGTGAAGGATTGGCAGTATCTCATTCAGGGTCTGAGCGTGTGAGCGGAGATTTGAAGCTTCCTAGGTTCGAGGAGGCAAGGAGTATTTTCAATTACCTCTACTTTATCAACGCTTAACCTTTAACCCTCTAATTTTAGAAAAGATTTAGTTGGTGCATGGCTTCAATTAGTTTTGGGTCTGCTATACTGTAGAAAACCCACTTTGCCTTTTTTCTACTCTTAATCAATTCAACATTTTCCAAAATTCCCAAATGATGAGAAGCAGTGGGCTGAGCTAAGCCCAGAGCAACCATGAGTTCACAAACACACATTTCCCTAAATTCCAGAAGCCTAAGAATCATCAGCCTCGTCTCGTCTGCTAAAGCCTTAAAAAATTTGCTACTCTCTCTTATTTTTTCTCTTTTAAGAGCAACATCATCCGTAATCATCCTCAATTTCACCGCATATTCCGAAACATCTCGGACTGGACACAAGCCAGAATCAACTAACCGTTCTAATCGCTCTTTCAAACCTGCATCTTCTTTTAAAATCAAATAATTTCCTCCATTATAAGAGGCTAAAATAGAACAATAAATTTAAATATTTCGATTTAAAACGGCATACTACGAAGGTGAATGATATATGAGTGAAAAAAATCTGCCCAGATTCATAATGTGTTTCTGTACTGGCGAATGCCCAGGATTTGCAAAGTTAGAATTATGGAAGTTGATAAACTTTGTTAGAAACGAACTTGACGTAGAATACGCCATTGTTCATCCACAACTCTGCGTCGACGATGGCGACCGCTTTTGGAAGGATTATCTCCGAGCAGGCGATAAAAGCGTAATGTACATCATTGGCGGATGCGACCCAAAAATGCAGAGGAAAATGTTCAAGG
>Ga0207433_10007287_pt1 | contig 18604 bp, 15 predicted proteins | sample YelNatPaOPGAMG01_FD_187559 | JGI IMG/M metagenome (GOLD analysis project Ga0207433, IMG submission 187559) | Hot spring thermophilic microbial communities from Obsidian Pool, Yellowstone National Park, USA - OP-RAMG-01 (SPAdes) (version 3) | ecosystem: Environmental > Aquatic > Thermal springs... | reverse complement strand
AAAACTCTACCATATAGACGCATATAGGCTCTCATCAGGCGATGAATTGTTGTCAGCCGTTGGTGATGTTCTTGAACAGACAGACTGCATTATCGCAATCGAATGGGCGGAGCATGTAAAGACCGCGCTTCCTAGTAGCCGCCTCGATGTTGAACTTTCTCATCTTTCCGAGAATGCACGCAGAATAACCTTCCGTCCCTGTAACATCACCTTTAACTATCACTGAGAGTTTTTTAAGCAAGCGCCTCTTTGTAGAGCGTATTTGATGGAAGAAACACGATAAGATTAAACACTGCGGATACTGATGATTCGTGAGACGGTTCGTCCTGTTCCACCTTTTCGGCTGATAACTCGAAGCGTGATTTTAAGCGCTTTGGGAAGGTATCCTACTCGGAAACCGACCGAGGTTATGTTGGCGGGAAGAAGGGGCCATCTCTTGGCAAATTCGATTTGTGGGTTCTGCTGAGCGTCGTATTTTATGTATAGCACCTGATAATCGCCGTCGGAACTGCTTTGCCAGTGTTTCGGGTCGTTTGGAACACCACCGAAGAGGAACATAGAAGCCCCGGGCGAAATCTGTCTGAACTTGTCAGCGGTCGGGTCATCGAATCCTTTTCCGTTTGCATCGGGGATTGTTAAGATGCGTGCGCCGTCAATCTTCGCGCGTCCTGAATAGCAGAATGTCTTTCTTTGTCCGACTGGAACGGAATAGAAATTCGGTGGTTTCGTGTCGGCAGGGTCGTCATAAAAGTATTCTATTCTTAAGTCGGTTACTCCGATGCAAATATCTTGACCTGTGCCGTCTGAAGGTTCTTCAACATAATCTTTGCCTGAGGCAGGGTCAGCCTTGTAGAGAACATATTTTTTCAAGATGGGCATCTCTTTGTTCGTGGTGTCGAGGCGGTAGAGAATCAATGCTTCGCGTTTCTTCCCTGCAACCATAGTTATCCCTTTGAAATAAAGCATATCGGCTCTACGGACTGTATTTTTGTTGTCGGTGTACTCTGAGCCAAAGATTGTCATCGCGGGAGTGTAATTGGTCTTCGTGTCAGGAAATTCTCCGATATGATTGTTCTTGCCAAGTCCCCACCATTTTTCGGTCACATCGTAGTGGTTGTTTTTACTCGTTAATGCATCCTCGAAGAATTCCATATCATGAGTTGCCTCCGCGACGCCTATTTCCCCTTCGAGCATATCGAGAGCGGAGCGTACGCCGTGATATAACTCGGTCGTTTCCATACACTCGGAGAATGTACGCCGTGCTTGCGAATAGATGTATGTCAGCACGCCGATTATGATGAGCATTATCGCGATTGCAACCATCAATTCAGTCAATGTGAACCCTTTTTTCATCTTCAGTTCTCCCATAACCGTTTATCTACATAGACGCATTATAGAAACCGAGTCGTTGCATTTATTCTTCCTCATCTTCTTTCGTCTTTTTATGTTTACCGATTATACGCTGGAGTTCTTCTGTCTTCAACAGAACAATCGGAAGAGAATAGGCTACTCCGCCCGCGAGAACGGCGAAAATGAGCTTTATAAGCAAACCATAATATGCCGATTCGACGAGCAGTATTGCGGCGACCATCGCGGCGCAACCACAGGTTGCAGGAATAAGTGCTTTGAAACCCTTAATAATTGAGGCGCGTTCTTCTTTCTCTGCGACAAGGACGAGCAAGGAGAAGTTAAGCGCTGAGGAGATGCTTGTAGAGAGTGCTACTCCACTTTCTGCTAATGGGAAAACGAGCACGAGATTCATAATGAGATTAAGAACCGTGCAGATTCCTGTTATGATGACGACAGGTTTTATTCGCTCACGCGCATAGAGAAGCCTTGTTGCTATATGTGCGAGACAGAAGAAGACGAGACCTATGGAATAGAAGAGGAGGGTGTTTGCTGTTCGTGTGACGGCGTCTTCATCGAATCTTCCTCGTTGAAACAGAACTTTTATGATGTTGTATCTTAATAGGATTAACGCGACTGTGGCGGGAAACGCAAGCAGGATGATTGTTCTGACGGAGCGGCGGACAAGAGCGTAGAGTTTATCGGGTTTGCCTTCCTTGACGGCTTTTGCGGCGGAAGGGAAAAGCGCAGTCGCCGCTGCTATTCCTATCAGCGCGAGCGGAAATTGAACCAACCTGTTGGAGTAAAACAACGCTGTTACTCCACCTCCCTTCGGCACAAATGTATAGACAATCAATCTGTCTGCGAGAGCATTTACCTGAAACAGAGCGAGCCCAAAGAGCATAGGTAGCATAAGCACTTGCACACGCGCGACACACGGATGTCGCTTGAAAGAGATGGTCTGCGAGATTCCGACTTTGCGGGCGCTTAATATCTGGAGTAGCAATTGAACAAACCCTGAGAAGAGCACCGCATAACAAAGAATGAAAGCGACTTTGTTTGTATCAAAGTGCAATCCGAAACCGAAGATGAGCAATGCGCCAATCCAGAGTGCGTTAAAAAGCGCAGGTGCAAGCGAGGGTGCGGAGAATCTCTCCTTGACATTGAGAAGCGCGCCATATGCTGCGACAAGACAGATGAATATCGCAAAAGGAAACATCCGCCAGAACATATCGAGCACTAACTGCCATTTTGGGGGAAGAGAGAAGCCTGTTATAAGAATCAAAGAGGTAGCCACCGCGATGATGACGATTGCTCCGACCGTCAATATGACCCAGCCTAACAGCGATGCGACGAATTTTTTACTTTCTTCTGGGTCTTTCTGTTGCTCGGCGAATACAGGCACGACTGCGGCGTTCAGCGCGCCTTCGCCGAAAAGGTTACGCAGCAGATTCGGCGCGGTGAACGCTGTTAGAAAAGAGTCGTAAAGAAGAGAAGCGCCGAAGAAATAGGCTGAGACAATATCCCGCAGAAGCCCCAATATGCGACTTATAAGGGTTATTGAACTGACCGTTCCAAATGCTTTCAAAAATGACATCTGTTCTGCTGTCCTTATTTCTTGTCGAGTCTGTTAAGCAGTCTCAAAAGACGGCGCCTTAAGGAGATGGCTGTGGTCTTTGCATCGTTAGAATCAAGCACCGCTCTCATCACACAGATTCGCCTTACTCCCGCATTCACCAATTCTTCTAATCTCGTCTCATCTATTCCGCCGATAGCAAACCAAGGAGTTTTTACATTCTTCATCATTTTCGCGAGTTTTAGCCCACCGACAGGTGCGGTCTCCTTCGACGACTTGTAAAAAGAGCCGACACCCAAATAATCCGCACCTGCTTTAAGCGAATCTCTCAATTCCCTTCTATTGTGTACGGTCATTCCAACTGCTCCGGTGAAGATTCTCCTTACCGCTTCAATCGGTAAGTCGTCAACGCCAATATGCACGCCATCTGCACCGACGGTGGAAGCGATGTCAGCGCGGTCATTTACGATAAAAACTGTTTGACTGCCTTCGAGTGCTTTTTTCACTTTCTCCGCAATCCGTAAGAACTCTACATCTTTTACATTCTTCAGTCGCAACTGCACAACATCCGCGATTCCTGCGATTTCGCTTACGACGGAGACCACATCGTTTCTGAAGCCTGGTGAAGTGATGACATAAAGGTTCGAGGCAAGCAGTCTTTTATGTATACCGATTCTTGCGCTGTAGCTTCGCTCAACCGTATATAAGGCGAACCGCAATTGCTCCGCTTTTTTTGCGATTTTTCGGCTGAAGGTTTTGAGAACTTCTTCAACAACCCGCATTCCTTCCTGTGCCCGTTTTATATTTGCATTGAAGATTCCTTCGATATCCTCACGCACATATTCGTCTTTTGAACTCTTACCCTCTCGCCCTATATCGGTTTCAGAATCTCGCGCAGTCAACATCTGAGATTTATACGGCGAGACCATCTTTCGCAGACTGTGTCTGATTTTTTTCAGTTGTTCATATCCTTCTGCGATTCCCGCAAAACGGAGCAACTCCTCGCAGACCCGCAATCCCTCACAAACCCTATTCACACTCGCATCCAGCACTCGAAAAATCATTTCTATGCTTCTCCTCTAACTCAAGGATTCTCTCGACTGTTTTATCTGGTTTATAGGCGCAGATTCTCATACATCCGTCCCCTTATCGCCTCGGACAATCTCAAATAGATTCTTTTCATTAACCGCTGTCTCGACACAGCCTGTTCTCAACAACTCAAGCCCTTGTACGGCGATTTGTCGGCTGTAGCATAAGACCATCCCTTCATATAATTCGACCGCACAAGCGACTCCTAATACCGCTTTCGGTTTTTCCGTTAAAACGATTCTTTTTGCGAATGTTCCGCCTGGGGTTATGAAAACGCGTAAGTTGGGGAACTCCTTTTTCAATCGCCCTACTACGCATTTTCCGCAGACTACACATTCGATTCCCTTATAGGCATCGGTTTTCGCTTTGCATTCTACGCTTCGTAGGCACTGCGGTAGCACGACGATTTTATCAGTAGGCGCTATTTTGAAATAACGGGAGGAGTCTATTCTGTTTATGATTGAGATTGCGGCGTGTTCGGCTCCGTGTTCATCACCGAGGATGAGTTTTGCAAGAGGCGTAAGCATTCCGCGGTAAGACCGCAAGAGGAATAGTACAAGACGAGGAAGCGGCGGGCGACGATTCTTCTGTGCCAAAACCATTCCGAAAACCGCTATGATGTAGAACAAGAGAAAGACCGTTCCTACGCTTGTTACGAGAATTCCGACTGTGAAAAAAAATTTTTCCAAGCCCGTCATCACCCAACCCTGTAGGTTTAATTATCTTGATTTTATTCTGTTAATCAACATTCGTTTAGGCTTTCATAGGTAGCAGCCCTCTATTCTTGGAGAATGACCAAGGACAAGTATATTAAACGGCTACACAAAAGACAGGTATGGCAAAAGATGAGGATTTTTTGGGCTTGATTATGTATGGTTGGAGGTACGGTTTTCGAGCCGTTCGAGAGCCTCAGTCGTTGCACCTACGAAGATTCCAGCTTCGGCGGCAGCAATTAATCCTTCGGATAAGATGGTTTTAAGAGGAACACAAAGAGCGTCTGCGAGAGTCTTCGCAGTCTCATATTCGATGCTTAAGTTCACGATGCTGTTTTTGCTTACACCGACTTTGAGAGACAATTCTCCGAACTTCGTATGGAGTGAGACGGAGTGTCGTTCGAGAACCGTCCTCTGCACAAGGTGGCGCCTGATTCCAAGGGTTGTTGTTTCTGAGAAGAACGCTTTTTCGACCTGTTCTATCGCATCATCGGTGACGAGAGCGCAGAGTTTGACTCCGAGACGCCCTTTTTTCCCGTATGTTGGCTCTGACCAAGCGTCCGATGCGCCAGAAGAAAGAATCCGTTCAAGGGCGTGTGCGATGACACGCGGCTCCGCATCGTCGAGGTTTGCTTCCATCTGCCACATAAACGGCTCTTTATCAACATAAAGTCTACCGACTGTGATGCGCAGTACATTCGGGATTCCTGTCACATTTTTTTGTCTCAAGCCTGCGCCGTAGCCGACCTGCTCGATGACAATCTGCGGAGGAATGTGAGGCTGGCAGATTGTTTTAATGATTGCTGCTGCAGTAGGAGTGGTCATTTCATGTGGCTCACCGATGTAGCGTACCGAGAAACCGCGCAAGAGTTCGACGACAGCCGGAGGAGGTTCAGGCAATGCTCCCTGCTCACCAAGAACTACTCCGCAGCCAAACGGAATAGTTCCGCAGTAAAACCACCTTATCCTCATCGCATCAGTGAGAGAAAAAAATCCGACAATGTCGAGGATACAATCGTCACCGCCGACTTCGTGTAATTTTATGCTTTCGATTGGCTCTCCGTGAACGCGTGCTTCCGCCTCGACAAGATTCCTGAATGCTGCTATTGTGCGTTGCTTAACTACACCTTTTAATGTTGATTTTTCAATAAGGGTTTCAATCTCCTTTAAGGTGCGCTTTTGCTCCTCCAGTTTGATGTTGAATTTGACGGATTTTGCGACAATAGCACCGCGACGAACACTCTCAATGTGGACATCAACGGGCTTACCAAGGACTGACTGCGCAGCGGATGCGATAACTGATGGGTCGCCACCTGTGTCCACAAGAGCACCAAGCAGCATATCACCGCTTGCGCCACCAATCGGTTCAATATACGCTAATTTCATTTGAGCACCTCCGTACGACAATAGAAAGATAACACAGGTCTTACAAAATGTCAATGGAAGAGACACGCACAACTTGTGTCTGTTGCACAGTAAAAATCAGACGGACGAATCCTTATAACCTGTAGGGTTAAAACCAGATTGCGAATCCTACGGTGACTCCGAAAATATCTTCCTCTTCGCCAAAGTCTTTATCCCAGTCGAATCTGCGCCAGCCGAATTCGAGGTTGAATGTGACATCTGACGAGGCAGGAATCTTCAGCCCTATACCAGCGCCGAATGCGAAACAGCTATCGCTGTCGTCATTGCCATTAGTATTGGTTTTCTGATAACCCATACCGATAACCGGGCGGATGTATGGAATGACATCGCGGTTGCTGAATAGTATCGTTGCGCCGATGAACGGTGCTACAAGCCAAGTGTACTGGTGTATCGGAATTCCCATAAACTGAAACTTGTTTTTCGCCCACTGATTGTGTAGTTCAAACGATGGGGAAACGGTGTAAACATACGGAGTGACGATGGTGTCGAATACGAATGCGCGTCTATACCATTCAGACTCAGGTTGCTCTGTGTAAAGGTAACTACCTGAGAATTCGAGTTCAGTGGCGCCTTCTTTTAAGTTGAAGGTTGTCTGACAGGAACAGAGACAGACAAGTACAATCGGAACAAGAGTAAAAAGGACACAACGCATATTTTATCTCCCAAATGAGCCTCTTGTGGTATAAAGAATTAGGAGATTATTCTCCGAAGAATTCATCAAGCGCTCCCTTAACCTTGTCTCCGAAGTCGGCGCTGAGACTTTCTGCTCCTGCGGGTGCTTCCTTACGGGCTTCTATCTCGGAGAAGATTTTTTGGAGTTTCTCTGACGCTTCTTTTGCGTAAAGGCGCACCATTCCGATTGTCGTCTGATTGTCGAAGATTGTTGCGAGAATCGTGCGGTTGCCTATGAGCGTAAGTTGGATGTTATCGCGCTTTCCTTGGTGGAACAAGACGGAAAATTCCTGCTCACCTAACAGACGAGCCATTTCCCTCGTCGCTGCGAACGAACCTGCCACAAGCGCGCTTACGGTTGGTAGGTCATAACTCTCTGTGCTACCTATCTTCGTTATCAGGTGTCCATCTTTGTCAATCAAAACATTACTCCGCGTGCCTGCGAGTTTTTGGAACTCTTCGAGAACACGGTTAATTCGTTCAATGTCTTGTTTGTAGAAGATTAACCTTTTCTCTCGTAATGCCTCACTATCGCGTTCTTTCACCATTCGAGACTTCCTCCATCATCGTCTCTACATAAATTATATTCGCTGTGGCGAGTAGTTTCAAACAAAAATCTAATCGAATATCCAGACATATGCAGAAAAGATTGACAGGCGGAAGATAGGAGAATTTCAAGCGAATAAAGAAGTAATCTTTATCCATAACGGAAAAGAGAACAATCTGATGGTTTTATCTACTTTACTTATGGCGCTGAGTCTCCTGTTTTCTTCAGAAAATGGTTTCGGTTCTTAATGAAACCGACCACTTCGGGTATAATTATTTGTTTATTTTCTATTAGGTTGGTGGATATGGAACGGGTGATAAAGATAATAGGAGCGAGAGAACACAATCTCGCTAATATCAGCATAGAGATACCGCGTGATAAGCTGGTTGTTGTGACAGGAGTAAGCGGTTCAGGGAAGAGTTCTCTCGTATTCGATACGATATATGCTGAGGGGAACAGGAGGTATGTTGAAAGTTTGTCGAGTTACGCTCGGCAGTTCTTAGAGCAGGTGGGCAAACCTGATGTAGAGGGGATAGAAGGGCTGCCTCCGACGATTGCGATTGACCAGTCTTATATTCGCGCCAATCCGCGCTCGACTGTGGCGACGACGACCGAGATTTACGATTATCTCCGTGTTCTTTATGCGCGGGTTGGTATACCGCACTGTCCGAAATGTAAAAAACTCATTCGTAAACAGAGTGTGGACGAGATTATTGAGCAGATTCTCGGACTTGGAGATGGAACGCGGATTGTGGTTCTGTCACCGATGGTGCGCCTTATGAAAGGCGAACACAAGGAGACAATCGCACGGGTGAAAAGACAAGGGTTTGTCCGAGTTCGCATAAACGGCGAGATTTACGATGCTAATTCTGTGCCGAAGTTCGTTAAAACACGCAGGTATACGATTGAAGCAGTTGTTGACAGAATCGTGCTCAGCCCCGATGTGCGTGCGCGCCTGACGGATTCGGTCGAGTTGGCGCTCCGTTTTGGCGAAGGAACGGTTGTAGTCGCTTTCAATACAGGGCAGAAGTGGGAAGAGAGAATCTTCTCGGAGAATTATGGCTGTCCTGAATGCGGTGTTTCGTTTGAAGAGTTGTCGCCGAGGATGTTCTCTTTCAACAGTCCTTACGGCGCTTGTTCGCAATGTCATGGTCTCGGCACTCTGATGAAAGTAGATGAGGAGGTGGTCATTCCTGATGATTCTCTCAGTCTGGAACAACACGCAATAAGAGCGCTTTTTGACCCGCGCTTGAGACTCGGCGGATCTTTGACTCTTCGATACCTAAACAGAACATTTGGGGTGCCTCTTGATGTTCCTTTCAGGATGCTTTCTGATGAGCATAAGAGACTCGTCCTTTACGGAGACGGAATGTTTGAGGGGGTGATAACAGAACTTGAGCGGAGGTTTAAAACGACGGAGAGTGAATACATCAAGCAGAGTATACATCAATATATGAGTGAACTCTCCTGTCCTGCGTGTAAAGGAGCGCGGTTGCGTCCTGAATCCCTCGCGGTTATGGTAGGGGACAAAAATATTTATCAGTTTTGCAAGTTGACGGTCGCCGAGGCGCTTATGTTCGTTGATTCTCTTCAACTTGATGAAGAGAGGAGGAAGATCGCAGAGCAGGTTTTGAAAGATGTTCGTAGCCGTCTGCAGTTTATGGTGGATGTCGGGCTTCACTACATAACACTTGAGCGGAATACAAGCACTCTTTCAGGTGGTGAGGCACAGCGTATAAGGCTCGCTACTCAGATTGGTTCAGGACTCGTCGGTGTCTGTTACTGTCTTGATGAGCCGACCATTGGGTTACATCAGCACGACAATGAGCGTCTGATAAGCAGCCTGATGCATCTACGCGACCTCGGTAACACTGTGATTGTGGTCGAACATGATGAGCAGACCATCAGAGCGGCGGATTATGTTATTGACTTAGGTCCTGGTGCAGGACATCATGGCGGAAAAGTGGTTTTTGTAGGTAAAGCTGATGAAATCGTCAAGTGTGAGAAATCTCTCACAGGGCGGTATCTTTCAGGTGATTTGAGAATTCCTGTTCCCGAGAGACGGCGCAAGATTGACCCGAATCTATCAATCCGCGTTGTTGGTGCAAGAGAACACAATCTAAAGAGAATCACCGTGACCTTTCCGATTGGGGGAGTGGTTTGTGTTTCAGGAGTTTCAGGCTCAGGCAAGAGCACATTAGTGAACGAGATTCTCTACAAAGCGTTACGCAGACGGCTTCACAATTCGTTTGAGAAACCTGGCAAATACGATGAGATTTATGGAGATGAGAATATCGAGCGCGTAGTTGAGATTTCGCAGATGCCGATAGGACGCACACCGCGCTCGAATGCCGCGACATATACAGGAGCGTTTGGATATATACGAGAGATATTTGCGATGACGAAATCCGCGCGGTTGAGAGGATTCAAACCATCACGGTTTTCATTTAACTTGAGAGGTGGGAGATGCGAGGCTTGCGAAGGACAGGGAACGAAGAAAATCGAGATGCACTTCTTGCCTGATGTTTATGTGACCTGTGAGGTCTGTAAAGGAAAACGGTATAATCGGCAGACTCTCGAAGTTTACTATCGTGGAAAGAACATCGCTGATGTGTTGAAAATGCGTGTCGAGGAGGCGCTCGGTTTCTTTGAGAACCATCCACGCCTGCATTATATACTGCGGACATTGAACGATGTAGGGTTAGGTTATCTTGAGTTAGGACAGCCATCGCCGACATTATCAGGCGGCGAAGCGCAAAGAATCAAATTGGCAACAGAACTCGCGAAAGGGAGCGCAAAAGGAACGCTTTACATAATGGACGAGCCAACCATAGGACTCCATCCGGCGGATATTCAGAAACTCCTGAATGTGATTGGCAGAATCGTAGAACAGGGCGGAAGTTTCATCATCATCGAGCATAACCTTGATGTTTTAAAAACCGCGGACTGGATAATAGACTTAGGACCTGGTGGCGGCGAGGATGGCGGTAGAGTTGTGGCGAAAGGAACTCCAGAAGAAATCGCAAGGAATCCCAACTCTCTGACAGGCTACTACCTTCGCTCCGTTCTTAAAATCACGGAAGATGTTACGACGCCTTAAACTGATAGTCTTTGAAAACGAAGAATGCGCCAAGCGCAATCAGCGCAAATCCGAGAGCGTAGTTCCATTTTATAGGCTCTTTCAGGTAAATGAGTGAGAATACGCAGAAAACGATGAGGGTGATGACTTCTTGGATTGTTTTTAACTGCGCGGCGGTGAACTGTCCATGTCCGATGCGGTTAGCAGGCACCTGAAGACAGTATTCCACGAAGGCGATAAGCCAACTGACGACGATGACAAGAAAGAGCGGCTTGTCTTTGAATTTCAGATGCCCATACCAAGCGATAGTCATAAATATGTTTGAGAACAACAGCAGAATGATGGTAGCCATAGAAGTCCCCTTTATAATGTTGAGAGGCGATAGGTATTTTTCATATCCATTTCTTTTTGCGGAACCATATCAGCATAATCAAAGATAAGACCAACATACCTATAAGAACCGTGGGATATCCCCATTTCCATTCGATTTCGGGCATATTTCTGAAGTTCATTCCGTAGTTTCCTACGATGAATGTGAGTACTGTGAAGATTGTAACGATGACGGTTAAAAATTTCATAACTTCGTTGAGGCGGAGGCTTATACTCGACATATATAGTTCCACCATATTTGAAAGCATATCTCGGAATGTTTCCATCACATCCATAATCTGGACCGTGTGGTCATAGACATCTCTTAAGTAGATTTTTGTGGACTTTTCGATTATCGTAATCTCCGGGCGCTGAAGTCCATTGACGACCTCTCTTAAAGGCAGAACCGCTCTGCGCAGCATTAGTGTCTCTCTTCTTGTCTTGTGAATCTCATTGATGGTCTCTTTTTGTGGGTCTTTGACAAGTTGCTCTTCAATCGCTTCGATGCGTTCACTCAATCTTTCGAGAGTGAGAAAATAATTATCCGTGACGGCATCTATTAAAGCATATGTAAGGTAATCCGCTTTCATTCCTCTGATGAGCCCTTTGTTGTTGTGAATACGGTCTTTGATAGGGTCAAAGATATTGCCTTCCTTCTCCATAAATGAAATCACGGTATTGTTTCTAAGCACTATGCTGATTTGTTCAGAAGATATTTCGGATGTTTCCTTGTCGTAGTAAACCATCCTGACGACGATGTAAATGTATTCTCCGTAGTCCTCCATCTTTGGACGCCTGTAAGTGTTCATTATATCCTCTATCACGAGAGGGTGAAGCCCAAAATGGGTGCCGAGACTTTGAAGGATGTTAACATCGTGTACACCGATGACATTTATCCAGGTGACTGTCGGCTTCTCCTTAAACGGAAAGCATTCTTCGGCGGTCTCCACTATTTTTTCTTGAAACTCTGTTTCGCTGTAATCAATTATAGAGATTTTTACTTTCCCTTTCCGCTCTTCACCGATATAAACAGGTGTACCAGGCGGGAGCCCCACTCCCTCGCTTATGCGCTTGTGCTCTTCACTTAATTTTATTCCGCCCCACTCTGTCTCAAGCGAGTGCAGAAACCATTTAGGGAGTTCTTTCCGCATACTTCTCTCCCTTTACGCTCTTTGGCAACTTCTTCTCATCATCTTTTATATGATACCAATCTCCCTTTCATATATCCAGAATTTCTTTTCTTGGCCTTGATGGTATTAGAAATACTACGAGAGCGGAGAGGCTTACGGTTTCGTTGAGATTGGAATCGATATTACTCCTTTGTCCTAACTCTCGCTAATAGTGGTAGTGCTCTTGCTTGTTCTTTCTGAATGTTTTCCGTTTCCATTTCCTTTACTACCATTCTCTTTACCGTTTTCTTTTTCGGTCTCCTTATCGTGAATGAGCATTGCGCCAATCCGCTGTTCCGCCGCTTTTAAGATGTTTTCGAGCATTTCGCGATAGTCCATTCCTGCAACCTTCGCCATCTTCGCAAGATGTCCGTCCCAGCACCAGCCGGGATTAGGATTGACCTCGAGGATATGCGGGTTGCCTTCTCCGTCGAGCCTCCAGTCGAAACGGCAGTAGTCTCGCGCTTCAAGTCTTTCAAAGAGTTTCAGACTACATTCTTCAATGAACCTTTTTGTTTGTTCGGGGAGCTCGGCAGGAATAGACTTGATGTTCCAGTAAGGCGAATCAGGAAGCCATTTTGCCTCATAGCCGCAGATGCGAGGCAGACCTTCTGGCAGGCAGGAATAGTCTTCTTCGATTATGGGCAGCACGATGTAGGATTCAGGAGGATTACCGATAATGCCAAGACTCATATCCTTTCCTGTTAGGTATTCTTCTACAAGTATTGGCTTTTCATAACCGAACTTTTCGCGAATTTCCGCTATAGCGAGCGTAAGTTCCTCGACGGAGTTCGCAACACAGCGCTGAGTGATTCCGAAACTCGAGTCCCCGAAGTTGGGTTTTGCAATAACAGGGAATCCAAAGGGAAGTTCAAAGGTAGTGTCTTCGGGCTTGATGAAGAATGCGTCAGCCACAGGAATACCCATCTCTTTTGCGATTCCACGGACAAGCGATTTGTCGTAGCAGAAAGCGAGGCATTGTGGTCCTGCACCTGTATAAGGTATTCCGAGCATTTCGAGAAGCGCAGGGATATGGAGCTCCTGTCTCGGATTGTTGAAGAACCCCTCATCGCAAAGGTTGAAAACATAATCGATTTTTCCTTTGAGTTTTATGAGGTCCTGCAAGAGTGTGCTGTGGTTGTTTAAGTAGGTGAAATTGTAACCTGAAAGTCCTCTGAGAGCGTCTTTCAACTGGTCAATCGTGTAAAAGTCGTCGTCGTCGAATATCCCAAGAGGTTTGAGTTTATCAGGTCTTGATGGGTCGCCAAAAATAACAGCCACTTCTTTTATATCTTCTTTCTTCTTCAGAGGTGTCCAATTCTTTCTCGCAACGCCTGTCATTATTACTCTTCTTTCCATCATCCCAAGGTCCTGGTTACGCTGAGAATCAGGCGAGATAACATCGTGAGAGATAATGTCGTCAAAACCCACCGTTTTCATAAGCTCCATAAGTGACTCTTTTGTATAAAGCCTCTCTGAGTAGAACTGGTCAACGATGACTCCTTTTTCGACTTGGACAACGACTTCTCTTGAGATTAGGCATTGTCTGTCGAATGAGAGCGAGCGTTCACGGCAGACGAAATGCTTTTTGTCAATCCATTCCCAAGAACGCGGCTTGTAATTTTCACGCAGATACTCACCGTCCGCAGCATCTATCAGCAGTTTCCCCCATGGCTTTAATACCCTCATAACCTCCTTTAAGACTCTTAAATCGTCTCTTACTGTGTCGAAGTAGCCGAAACTGTTGCCAAGAATCAGGACAACATCGAATGTGTCAGGAGGATATGGCAGTTTGCGCGCGTCACCTTCCCTGAACTTGACAGGTAAGTTCTCCTTTTTCGCTTGTGCCTTCGCTTTTTGAATCAGGTAGTGAGAGCGGTCGAGCCCCTCAACATTCTGGAACCCGCGCCGCGAAAGCTCGAGCGAATGTCTTCCCTGTCCGCAGCACAGGTCAAGGATTTTATCGTCAGGCTCTATTTTAAGAATACTCAAGAAAGTATCTATCTCTTTTTTGGTTATGTTTTGGTCGTCAACTACATCGCCGTCCGTTTTAAGATATGTGGAGTCGAAAATATGCCGCCACCAGTCCGGCCTTACATACTCTTCGAGGTTTGGCACAGGACCGAACGACTTCGGAACGGTAATAGGTGGCTTACTTCGTTTCGATGTCTTACTACTCTTTAATGGTTCCTCTTTCATTATGTATTCTCCAAAGAGTTGGTAATCTTATTGAACAAAATCGAAATGCCAGCATAGAGTTTAAGCGCAGAATGAAAACCAAAGGAAAGAAAACCGTGAAGAAGATTCTCACGGTCTAATGGGACTTCACCATCTTCAGAAAGACAGTCTTCGATTTGTGTCGCCTCATTCCGACTATAACATAATTTTATTAACACATAAACGCAGAAATTCAAGTTTTTTTTAACGATATTTTAGATACTGATTCGAAAATGAATTCACAACGCTAACTATGATTTGCAGTTATGATTTTCTTCGGAGATGAAAAAAATATTCCAAAAAAATCTGAATATGAAGGAGACAAGATTCTTTTTTGACAAACACAAACAAAAGACCCTATGCTCAATGGATGCGCAGATAACATTTCCAAGAGTCTTCAAGGATGCTTGAAGGCGAGGTGGCGCTTCGAGTCGTAAAAGGCTCAAAGAGCAAATAAGGCGCGTTCTTCGAGGATATGAGAAACGGGCTTATAAAAACACAAGAGGTGTGGAAAGGTTAAGAAATCATCCGTGATTTAAGGAATAGAGCGATAAAAAGGCTGATGAACTATAGAAAACGACAGTTAAATGGAGAGAGTTCTCGTGGTTTTCCTGATACATCGGCTGACAGCGAATCGAATAATAAGGTCAGCGCGAGGTTATATGGCGTGGGAATTTTATGTTTTTCAGAGGTTCGACAGATGTAGCCGTTAATGTAATCAATCTCTGTCCGTCTGCCGTTCTCGACATCTTGTAAGGTCGAGCAACGATTTTGCGCCGTCGCATTGCAGACTGATTTCACCTTTGCCGCTGCATCAGGGTAAGGGAGTTCAATCCCTTCGGCTTTGGCTACCGATACACCTTCGGCGAGCACGAGTTCGGCGAGTTTCCATGCGGATGGAATCTTAGGAAGCATTCCATTGCGGATGCGGAGCAATCCACAAATAGGATTCACTGCCGCATTGATGAGCAGTTTGCCCCATAGTTCTCCGTATAAGTTATCTGTCACTCTGAGAGGCAGGTTCGCTTGACGGAACAGGCGCAAAACCGTTTCAAGAGAACCATCTTTTTGCCATTTCTTCAACGGCGAGCCGATGAGTGTCTCTCCACAGCCTGCGAAGATAACCGTATTCGGAGAGTCTTGCGGGATATTTGCGCCACAAGATGTCGTCCCACCAACCACCAACTCATTGGGAAAATAATCAAGGAGAGTTTCAAGATTGCCCATTCCGTTTTGGAGAGTAACGATTAAAGTATCTTTCACCCAAATTGATAGTTGTTCTGCGACGCTTCTTGTTGAATACGCCTTTACGCAGACGAAGATGACATCATACGGCGCATACTCGGAAGGGTTTGTGGTTACCAAGACTCTTATCGGAGATTTTATCTCTTTCTCTCTTAAGCCGCGGATTGTTAACCCTTCTTCTGTGAGTTTTGATGCCCGTTCGGGACGGTAATCTACAAGCACTACATCTGCCCCGGCGTTCGCGAACAAGACAGCGAACAGCCGTCCCATTGCTCCAGGTCCAACTATGCAAACTTTTATTGCATCGCTCCCGCGATTCCTACTACCGACTTTATGTCTTTGTCTTCCCATTCGATGCTGATTCCTACAAGCAACTCTGCTCTATCGAGGATATTACCAACTCCAACATAAAGCCTGACCCATTCCCACACTCGATATGAGATGCGGAAGCGGAGTAAGAACGGCTTAATGTGTTCGTAGAAGTCATTAGGGTCGGTGTGAGCGGCACGCCCTTCAAGCGTAAGTAAAAGGTCTCTGTTGAACAGTTCAAGTTCAACACCACCGCCACCTGTTCCTTCAAGCAATCCTCCGCGAAGTGTCAGCGCTATGTCGTTCTTCGGGTCTTTGTCATCGTGATTAAGCCTGAAAAGTTGTGCCATCAGTATGGTCGGTTTCGTCACATATGAACCTGCCTCTTGGGCTGCAAGGTCGAATGTCACAGGACTATTCTCGTCAAAGTAGAAAAAAGTCGCTCCAAGCAAAAAATACCTCGTCGAACGCGGATACATCCGCAGATAAATGCTTGTCGCAGTCTCCTTCTGATAGTCGTAGTACGAAGATTCAAGCCCAACAAAGACCCGCAGACGCGCGATAGGCGAAAGCGCTTCTGATGCATCGTCGAGAGTCTTCTTCACCTTATCGTACAGTTCTGGTTCGGTTATGATTTTCCAGAGAGAGCCATCTTTCGCCTCGTCCAATCGCTTTACTACATTTCTTACCGATGTTACCGCCTCTTTTAAATCCTGCGAGGCTTTCTCGTCATAAAGGAGTGTGTTAAGAAGCCCCTTGCCTTCCTTTATCTGTGAAAACAGGTCCTTAATATCGCTGAATGCACCAGACAAATCGTCAAATATTTTACCACCCCCAGGCTTTAGTAACTGGTTAAGAAGACTATCGGTCTCGGTTGAGGATTTCAGTTTCGATGTGACCGCTTCGATATCCTTCACCGCTTTTTTGATATCTTCGGAAGTCTCCTTTCCTAACAAGAGTTCAAGAAGTCCCTTGCCATCTTCTGTGGTCTTCTTCAAATTGCCCAAGAACCCTTCCGCGTCCTTTACTGCGGTTTTCAACTCAATCACCGTGCTTTTTAAGTCTTCATAAAGGCTATCGTCCGTGAATAATTTGCCCACACTTCCCTTCCCTTCTCGAACATCCCCTATAATCTTTTTTAAGTCTTCCGCAGTTTTGGAGAGGTCATCGTAGAGTTTCCTGTCCTTCAAAAGTTGTTGAATAGTGCCTTCGTTCTCGGTGACTGTTTTGATGGCTTTTTTGATTTCAGAGAGAACATCGTTCAATTTCTCTTCAAGAGAAGAGAAACTTTCTGAAAGTGTGTCACCTGCCTTTGAAAGTGAGCCGACCAAATCCTGTGGCGGTTCTCCCTTCACTCGCCCTACTTCCTTCACGGTTTGAGATGATTTCCCAGGTGTAATCGAAATTGAGAGCCCTCCCAAAAGGGAGGAATGCTTGATTGCGAATGAAGAATCGGTTGGGATTTTTGCGCGTTCGTCCGTGATACGGCATTTAACAAGGACTTCTCCGTTTTCTGCAAATGACAGGTCGGCAACATCTCCAACAGTAACTCCTGATACAAGCACTTTGTCGCCTCGCTGGATTCCTGCCGCATCAGGAAACGCTATCTCGAACTCGTATCCTTTCTTAAGGAAGGTGACATCTGAAACAGACAGACTGAATACGAAAAGTGCTCCAAGCCCTATGAAGAACAATAGCCCAACTTTTAACTCTGCAGACATATCAGACTCCTTATTCTATCTCCTATCTTGTTCACTCCTTCTATTCGCGGCTTTTTAATCTCTAACCGTCGTAAGCGGACCTACCGCCTCTCCGTTAATAAATTGCTTCACTCTTGGGTCATCTGATTGCCTGATGTCATCTGCTGTTCCTTCCTGAATAATACGCCCCTCGTGAAGCAGTCCTATTCTGTCTGAGATTTTATACGCACTCTTCATATCGTGGGTCACCACGACGCTTGTCACTTTTAGTCTACTCTGCATCTCGCGTATGAGTTCGTTTATCGCATCCGAAGTGATAGGGTCAAGTCCTGTTGTTGGCTCATCATAAAGGATAATCTCTGGCTCCATAACGATGGCTCTTGCGAGTGCTACGCGTTTGCGCATTCCGCCGGAAAGTTCTGACGGCATTATTTTTTCCGTTCCTTTCAGTCCTACGAGGGCGAGTTTCTGCGCTACTCGGTCACGGATTTCCGATTCACTCATCTTTGTGTGCTCCCTTAAAGGAAGGGCGACATTTTCGAGCACATTGAGCGAATTAAGTAGTGCGCTCGACTGAAAAAGATACCCGAATTTCGCCCTGAACCTTTCCAACTGTCGCCTGCTCAAGTTCTGAACCTCTATATTGTCAACGATTACTCTTCCGCTATCAGGTTTCATCACTCCGACGATATGTTTAAGCGTGACGCTTTTGCCTATTCCACTCCTTCCGATTATCGTGTAGGTTTCCCCACGGTTTATCGCGAGGTTCATTCCTGCAAGAACCTTTTTCCCGCCGAGAGTCTTATGGACATCAATAAGTTCTATCAACGCCATTTCAGTAGATAAACCTCACGATGAAACTCGTCATTATATAGTTAAACAAGAGGATTGTAAGAAGCGATACGACGACAGCGTGTCGTGTTGCGACACCGACGCCGAGCGTGCCGCCTGTGCAGCGCATTCCTTCCGAACAGGAGACGCCTGCAATCGCCATCCCAAACACGACAGATTTTGCGAGTCCCGAGTAGATGTCTTTGAATGTGATGAAGTTGAAACAGTCGCGGAAGAACACATAAACACCGACTCCGATTTGGAGGTTTCCAACAAGCGCAGCCCCGATGATTCCGATGATGTTCGCGTAAACGGT
>Ga0207433_10007286_pt1 | contig 18605 bp, 19 predicted proteins | sample YelNatPaOPGAMG01_FD_187559 | JGI IMG/M metagenome (GOLD analysis project Ga0207433, IMG submission 187559) | Hot spring thermophilic microbial communities from Obsidian Pool, Yellowstone National Park, USA - OP-RAMG-01 (SPAdes) (version 3) | ecosystem: Environmental > Aquatic > Thermal springs... | reverse complement strand
CCGGCCAGCGTATCAGCTTTGCCTACCAGGGCGGACGCTTGCTGGGCAGGGTGGTCAAATACAATCGCAAGACCGTCACCGTGGTCACCGACAACGGCCAGAGCTGGAATGTTCCACCCCATCTCCTATCGCCAGTGAGGGACGCTGGACCCGTCCAGCCCCAACCGCCAGCCGCCGACAAAAAAAGACTCAGATAACCGCAATTAGGGCAATAACGGCATGGTTTGGACGGTTACCTAGTCGGAACCGTTACTGAAACGACGCCAATCTTGACCGGTGGCTGCGGCGTGTCAGCCAGAGCTTGCTCGGCGAAGATAGCGCTAGCTATGGAAATATATAAAGAACGGCGCAAAAAGGACGGTATATCCATGTCGTTCTCCTGTTTTACAGTCGCTCAGCGATGCTGGCGAATGGGACTCGAATGGGTTCTTCGCTGCGGGTGCGACGGTTGATCATGCGAATGGATAAAGATTCGATCCAGCGCCAATATTCCTCCACCACCTCTGCAGGAAAAGTGACATCATGCAAGGCTTGCACGTATAGTTCCAGCCAGATTTCGCGGTCGTTTTCCGTAATTGTGAAGGGAAAATGGCGCTCACGAAGGTGTGGGTGTCCACGCCGGTTGGTATAGGACTTGGGTCCACCACAGGCCTCGATGTGGAAATCCGCAGTAATGCCCACAGCATGCCAAAAATGCTCTTCATTATGCCCGAAAATGGGTTGGATTGAGCTGTGCCAGATCAGCTCATGGTGATGGAAAACCAATTCTCGGATTTTTTCCGTACCGGCTACCTGCGCAACCCGGGGGGATGGAAAGACGACCTCGGGAAAGAGCAAATCTACCATCGGCGGGCGGATGAGTCCGCCATCGCCAAAGGCATCCAGGGGGATTGCGTTGGCATCGCTACAACCGACCTGCATGCCTTCGGGAACGGAAACCTCCATCCCTGTAGACTGCACCACGGGGATGCGCTCACTACTGCTTTGCTCATTCATACTCAATCTCCTAGCTGGTCAGACTTCTCTATATTCTGAAGAGTACAACGCTCGACGATGCCTAGCAATCCTTGGCTACGAGACTGCGCCCCTCTGTATCAAGGCCTTATTAGCTCTTCAGTAAAAAATATATCATTACAATATTTAATAAAAAACATAATGTTATGAAAGTCATTCCTTGTGGAATTGCGGACAGAATGTCAGGAACCAGACAGCTTTGCCTGTTGCTCGGGTTGGCTCAGCAGTTACGCAGGAAGTCTGCGGTACGTTGTAAGGCCCCTTGCAGGTGCTCATAGAGTTCAGCTTCGTCTGTTGTTCGTCCATGGCGCGTAATATGCAACCCATCTAGTGATCCTGGGCAACATCATCCACAGGGAACGATGCGTGCCTGGCGCGTAGGCGAGGATGGCCAATTTTTGGGATATAGAGATCAGGTCCGCCAAGCCAGCCAGACAGGAAAAGAAAGAGTTTTTCTCGCGCGGAGCTGAGGTCTTGGGGATGCACCGCGCGGAGGAGACTTTGCCAAATAGGCTCGCTTTGTCGAACCCTAATCTCGCCACCAAGCAAAACATGAGGTTGCCCACATGAAGTGTCGAAGAACTGGGTTTTTTGAAAAGCAAAAAGGCTTTTTCGGGAACCGATTGTGCTTTTCTGCGTAGCAGAAAGGTTCGACAGAGATATCGGCCCAGAAGGTTTCCAGGCGTTGGAGGGAGGGGGTAGGGGTCGGCACTGCGCCCCACCCATTTCGCCTACGACTGGAGTGCCCGCGCAGAAAGGATTTCCCGCTCCATGCGGAGCTGAAATGTCTTGGCGGTATGAAGGCGAAGCTTGGCATGCGCCGGTATGAAGATGGGTTCTTTCGTCTTTGGGTTTCTTCCTTCATGCGGTGCGCTGATGGCCGCCTTCAGATGTCCAAGATGGCCAATCGGGACTCGGTCCAGTGCACATAATTGTTCAGCGATGATATCCATCAGGTTGTCATGGAGATGTTCTGCCAGATTGCGGTGAATGCCGGTTCGATGTGCCAACTCCTGAATCAATTCGGCTTTGGTCATTGCTCTAGTCCCTCATGCAGCAGGTTTTGCAAAGATGATAAAATTTGTTCTGGTTTGGGTGGGCAACCGAGGCAACGTTCGTGCACCGGAAGAAGGGTTTCCACGGGTCCGAGAACGGCGTAACTGTCATGAAAAATCCCTCCGGTGCATGCGCAGTCGCCTACGGCTAGCACTTTTTTGGGCTTGGGCATAGCGTCGTAGGTGTCTTGCAAAGCAGCGGCCATGTGGCGACTTAGCGGCCCCGTGACGAGTAGGATATCTGCATGGCGGGGCGATGCGGCAAATCGCAGGCCGGCTTGTTCCAAGCCATAGTGGGGGCCACCCAATGCCTGGATTTCGAGCTCGCAGGCATTACAGGAACCCGCATCCACATGACGGATCACCGCGCTCCGGGAAAATGGCGTCGCCTTCTTTGGCGAGGATGACGATGGCATTGGGTCGCCGACTTTGCCCAGGCGCCACGCTTCTCTCAAAATTCGGTACATGGGTACTCTCCTTGCCGCGGTATCAGAGATCGTGACCGCTATAGCTCAAATTGAAAGACTTATTGATCAATGGGAAATCGGCGACGATGTCCTGCAGCACCGCTTCTTCGAGAACGGGCCACAGAGACCAGGAAGGATCGTGGGGATGGCATCGGGCAATGCGGCCCGCTTCCAATCGTAGCGCCACAAAAATCTCACCACGCCATCCCTCTACGATGCCGAGACCTTCCCCAACGCTTGGTAGTGGCAATGGCATCTTACAGGCACCCGTGGGAAGTTCCTGGAGGAGCTTTTCCTGCCAGCGCAGAGAGGCAAAAACTTCCGCAAAGCGAACAGCCCAGCGGCTTGCCACATCACCGCTGCTCGCCAGCGAGATTTCCATGGGGAAACGGTCATAGGGAGCGGGAGCAAATTGCACCCGCAGGTCCCAAGCCTGCCCACTCGCGCGTCCGGCCAGCCCGCCCATTCCCCAGTCGACGGCTCGGTCCGGCGCAATGGTGCCGGTGCCCACCAAGCGGTCGCGCAGGCCTGCATGTTCCTGCAGCAGTAATTCCAGGTCTTGCAAACGTTGTTGCCAGCGCAAGCCACTGGCACGCAGTTGCTGGCAGGTATCCGCACCGAGATCCATGGTGAGGCCGCCGGGACAGATGAGATCCATGAGGTAACGATGTCCAAAGATCCTTTCATTTTCCCGCAGCATTTCTTCCTTGATGGCCAGCAGTTGGGTCAGAGCAAAGGCAAGGCCGGCGTCATTGCCGAGGGCCCCCAGATCCCCCAAGTGATTGGCCAAGCGCTCACGCTCCAGCAAAAGGCCACGCAAGGCCTGTGCTCGTTCCGGGAGATGAACACCCGCGATGCTCTCCAAAGCCATGGCATAGGCCCAGGCATAGGCTACCGTGCTGTCACCGCTCACGCGACCCAGTAGGACAAGAGCGGCAAAAGGGTCCTGCCCCTGCAACAGGCGCTCGATTCCTTTGTGAGTGTAGCCGAGGCGCTCTTCCAAACGTAAGATCTGCTCTCCCAGACAGGTGAAGCGAAAATGCCCCGGCTCGATGGTGCCGGCATGGACGGGACCGACGGGTATTTCGTGCAGATCGTCGCCGGGTAGACCCTGGAAAGCATAGTCGGTATCTCCCTGCGTACTCAGTTCGGTGAGGGGGACGGGGTTTGCGCGTAAAGGCAAAAAGGTGCTGGGCCAGGCCGCATGGCGCAACCAGGGGCGCTGGTCCGCGTTGCCCTGCGGGCGTAGACCCAGCAGGTCGGCAATGGCCCGCTCCTGGCGTACCGCCGTGGGAAAAATTTCTGCGAGGCTGGGAAATCCCTCTACCCCTTGCGCTAGGGCGAGGTTGCACCAGTAGCAGGAATCCGCAGTCAAAAACAGGGCGTGGATGCGATACTGCCTGTCGTTTCGTTCTTCCCCCCAGATACCCAAAAGCCGCGCACCCCGCCGGCGTAGGGTCTGCGCCAATGTCTGCCAGTCTTTGGCCAGAACGTCTCGCTGATGGATGGGAAGGGGACCCGCGATGACGCGAAACGGCGCGCTTCCATTTTCCCAGAGTGCTTCTTCATTCATTGTAAAATCCCGACGACATTATGCATCCAGCCCGCCAGCGCAGCGGGGATCCAGACGCCGAGAAGGAGTACAGCAAAGAGTTGCAAAAAGATTGGGCTGAAGCCGCCGGCACGGACCAATACCTGTGGGGTACGGGGTTCGCCGAGCAGCATATGCAAAAGACGGGGGAAAATGGCCGCAAAGGCGATCCCCAGACCGAGGAGCAGTAGGGGAGTCGTGAACCAGGCGCGTTGAATGCTCGCTACCACGATCAAAAACTCGCTGAGAAACAGGGAACCGGGGGGCATTCCGACAATGGCCAGGATGGAAAGGAGCAATGACCAGCCGAGGGTCGGACGGAGCTTGAGAATGCCGCGTAGGTCCTTTAGTTCACGAGAGTCGGCTTCCTGCACGGCGCGACCCACCGAAAAAAACACCGAGGACTTGGCTAGACTGTGGCCCATCATGTGCAACACACCGGCAAAGATGGCGAGCGGTCCACCCAGTCCAAAGGCAATGGCGATAAGTCCCATGTGTTCCACGGAAGAGTAGGCAAACAAGCGCTTCACATCGTGCTGACGCAGCATGGAAAAGGCCGCCAACAGCAAGGAAAGGAGGCCAAATGCCAGCAGGAGATGCGCAGCAAAATCGGTCCCCGAGGCAGCATCGGTGAGACTTTTGAAGCGCAGAATGGCATACAGTGCAACATTGAGCAGTAATCCAGAGAGGACGGCAGACACCGTACTCGGGCCAGCGGCATGGGCATCGGGCAACCAGGTATTGAGGGGGGCAAAGCCGACCTTGGTTCCGTATCCCACGAAAACAAAGACGAAGGCCAGGGTCAGCACGGTTCCGTTCAACTGGCTGGCGTGCTGGTGCAACGCCGACCAGAGCAGTGCCTTGGCGCCATCGCCCAACACCGGTTGCGCGGCGAAATACAGGAGGATCGTGCCGAAGAGCGCCATCGCGAGACCGACGCCACAGAGGATGAAATATTTCCAGGCGGCTTCCAGGCTTTCTCCACTGCGCTGCAGACTCACCAGTAATACCGTCGATAGGGTGGCACCTTCGAGCGCCACCCAGAGGATGCCCATATTGTTGCTCAACAGGGCCAAGAACATGGTTGCCAAAAAGCTCTGAAACATGGCGTGGTACAGGCGCTGGCGACCTTTGCTAAAATGGTGGTGTTCTACTTCCTGTTGCCAGTAACTGGCAGAAAACCAAGCCGTCGTTAGCCCGATAACCCCGTTCAGCAAGACCAGGATCAAAGACAAGGCATCCATGCGCAATTCGTCAGCAAGGGCAGTCAAGGGACCATGTCGTAAAAATTCCCAGGCCGCCAGCAGGCTCAGCAGAAATACGGCAAAATTGATCGTCATAAAGATCCAGCGCCCTCTGCGGCCATCGCCCAAGAAGGCGAGCACGGGAATGCCCAAGGCTACTACTACCAGGAGCCAGAGCAGGATCATTGGTTTTCTCGCAAATGTTCCAGCCAGTGCAAATCGAGGCTCTCAAAGCTTTCGCGGATGTGAAAGAAGAACACCCCGAGGATAAGGAAGGCAATGAGGGCATCGAGTGCAATGCCAAGTTCTACGATGAGCGGCATTCCCAAGGTGGCACTGGTGGCGCCAAAGAACAAGGCATTATCCATGGCCAAGAAACCCACCACCTCAGAAATGGCCTTGCGGCGGGTGATCATCATCAAAAAGGCCAAGAGGAATGCTGCCAAGGCAATACCGAGCATGCCATGGGTAGCTGCTGGCAGACTGCCTGCTAGTGGCGCCGCCAAGGCAAAGGCAAAAATGACCAGCACGATGCCGAGCAGTTGGACACTTGCGACATTCAGGCTCATTTCCACGTCACCGCGTACCTGTAGGCGCCGCAGCAAGCGATGGAGCAAGAACGGAATCAAGAGCCCCTTGAGACTCAGGGTCAGCGTTGCCGAAACCCAGAGCAGGCGATCGCCGGTGAGCACAGCCACCATGGCGGTGCTGAGGGCAAGCGTGATCCCCTGCCATGCCAACAGGTGGATCAGGCTCAGGAGACGACGCTGGGCCAAGAGAGCAAAGCTCAGCAATAACATCCAGGCGGCCAGGAATTTGAGGATCGAGAGAAGGGAAAACAGATCGAGGAACGGACGCATGCTCAGCTCCCGAGCATAAAGTGGGTGAGCAGGCCGATCACCCCAAAGAGGAATGCCGTCGCGGCAAATTCTGGAACCCGGAAGAGCCGTTTCTTGGCGAGCAGGGTCTCTACCAGGGCCAGGATGGGGGCGGCGAGGAAGAGTTTGATCAGCAGTGCTAGGCCGGCGAGGAGAATCGCCATCGGCGCAAACTGGTCAGCAATTCCCCAAGGAAAGAAAAGGGCAATGCCGATGGTCACATAGAGTAGCAGTTTCAATTGTGCCCCCCATTCCAGAAGGGCCAGGTGGCGGCCGGAGTATTCCAGCAGCATGGCCTCATGGATCATGGTGAGTTCCAGATGGGTGGCAGGATTGTCTACCGGAATGCGCGAATTTTCGACCAGAAGTACCAGGAAAAAGGCGGCGGCCGCAAAAACCATGCTTGGGTGGAGAGAGAACAGGCCCTCCTGGGCGTGAAGAACGATGGTGCTGAGAGAGGTAGAGCCGGCCAGCAGGGAGGCGATGAAAAAAGCACTCAGGAGCGCCGGCTCTGCCAGCGCAGAGACCAACATTTCCCGGTGCGCCCCCAGGCTGGCGAAGGGGGTGCCGGTATCCATGGCTGCCAGCACCTGAAAAATGCGGGCTACTGCCAGTAGTCCGACCAGGGCGATGACGTCGGCCGCCGGTGCCAGGGGCAGGTCTACCGCCAAAATGGGGACCAGGGTGCTTGCCATCACCTTGGTGCCAAAGAGAATATAGGGGCTGAAACGGAATAGCCAGGAGGAATCCTCGGGCAAGAAGGCTTCCTTGTGGAAGAGTCGACGCAGGTCCCGGTAGCCCTGCCCCAAGCCAGCGGGGCGGCGGTTTTGCAAAAGCGCACGGAGCATTTGCAGCCACGCCGAAAAGAGTGGCGCGATGGCCAAAGCCACTAGCACCTGCAGGGTCTGCATTCCCCATGCACTCCAGTTCATCGGACCAGCACCAAGAGCACGACCAAGGTTAGAAAGGCATAGAGGAGGTAGGAACTGATCTTGCCATGTTGCAGCCGTAGTGCCTGGCGAGATAGGGCCAGGGCCAGTCGCTGCAAGGGTTCATAGAGTCCTACCCAGAAAGGGTCCGCAAGCTCTACCCGCAATTCCTTGCTGGCGGTATCTGGCTGGATCCGCCCGTGGTGTATCGGTTGAAAGATACGCAAGAGGGATTGGCTAAATCCGGCAGGGCTATCCTGCATCCGCGCCGTTCGCGCTCCGCGAAAACCGCAGGACCAGACGGGAACGCGGCGTAGCGGTCGACCAAAGCGCCACCATACCAGCAAAAAGGTCAGGAGAATGGCCACTGCGATGCCGATGAGAAACCATCCTGGCACATAACTGGCTCGTTCCGGAGAGATGGGCGTCAATCGCCAGGGCTGCTGAATTCCCAAGGAGTTCCCGGGCAGGAGCAGGACATTTACCGCACTGATGGCGTGGATGGCCAAACCTGGGAAAAGCCCCAGGAAGATGCAACCCAAGGCAAGGAAAGCCATGGCGAAACGCTCCCACAGGCCTGCCTCGTGGGCGGTATAGATGCTGCGCGGCTGCCCCAGAAAACTCAGTCCAAAGGCCTTGATGATGGCAAAACTCGCTAAAGCCAGAACCAGAACGACGCCAGCAGCAGTCAATGGCAGAATGGCTTGCAGGGTCCCCGAGGCCATTTGCGGCGCCAACAGGAAGGCCTGCAGCAGCATCCACTCCGAGGCAAAACCATTCAGGGGCGGTAGTCCGGCAATGGCAAGGCAGCCAATCAGCATCAGCAGGGTGGTTTGCGGCATGCTTCGGATCAGGGCCCCGAGTCGCCCCATATCGACGGTGCCGGTGCTATGGAATACACTGCCGCTCCCCAAGAAGAGCAGCCCTTTGAACAAAGCATGGTTCAATGTCTGGAAAAGTCCGGCGCTGAGGGCCAGCGCCGCCAGTGTCGGCGAGCCCTCGGCGACAAAGAGCCGGGCCAGGCCCAGGGCTACCAGGATCAATCCCATGTTCTCCATGGAGGAATAGGCCAGGAGTCGTTTTAGATCCCGCTGCAGGGTAGAAAAAAGCACGCCAAAGCCTGCCGTCAACAAGCCCAAAGCGAGCCAGACCAAGCCCCAGGAGACGCCCTCGGGAGGCAGGATTTGCCAATCGATGCGCAACAACCCATACAAGGCCATGGGCAGCATGGCGGCGCTCATCAGGGCGGAAACGGGGGAGGGTGCAGCGGGATGCGCCTCGGGTAACCAGACATGAAGGGGGGCCATCCCCAACTTGGCACCAAATCCCAGCAGGGTGAGGAGCAGTACGGCCTGGGCGAGCCCGGGCGCAAGTACCTCGTGCGTCAGGGCAGAAAAATCATTCCCGGCCAATGGGTTGCCGTGGCAGAGCAGGGCGAAGGCGGCCAGTAGGCACAGGGCCCCCAGGTGCGCCACGAGCAGGTACAGATAGGCGGCATGCCGCGCCTGGATGGTCTGCGTTTGGGCCAGAATCAGGTAGCTCGAGCTCAGGGCCATACCTTCCCAGGCCACTAAAAAGGTATACGCATTATCAGCCAGCAGTAGCAGCGCCATGGCCGAGAGAAAAAGCGGCAAAGGGATCAGAACCCGCCGCAATCCAGTTCTACCAAGTTGCCGAAAATAGCCCACGGCGTGCAAGGAGGAAGCCGTGCCTACCACCCCCAGCACTACCAGGAAAAAGGCAGACAAGGGGTCCAGCCGGAATTGCCAGAGCGGGATGCCGCCGACGGCGAGGTTCGGCGCGGGGGCGGCCACCAGTATCAGCCCCAAGGCGCCACTCAGCAGCCAGAGTAGACTCATGAGGGTACTGGTCATCAGGCTGGTGTAGCGTAACCAGGACGGGTGTAGGCGTGGGAGTAGACTCCCCAGACTCGCCAGAGGACCCAGGGCGACGGCTCCTAGAGCCATCTGCAGCGGCAATAGCGCATTCACTGGGCAACGATGATGAGAAGCACCGCGGCCTCGGTGCCGGTATTTCGCCAATTATGAAGCTGTCGGGGATCGTAGTAGATCGCATCCCCTTTGCCGAGTTCGTAGCTATGCTCCTGCTGTTCGAATTTCGCCGTCCCTTCGATCACCATGGCAAATTCTTCCCCCTCGGCGCTGCTGTAGGGGTGTTCCCCGCATTCCCCGCCGGCTTCCAGGGTGAGGAGGATGGGTTGCATCTTTTTGCGGGCATAGTCCCGCGCCAGGGGCTCGATACTCGCATGCGAACCGGCGCTGTAGATTCGCCGCCGTTGTCCGGAACGAAGCAGGATGGGCATGGGGCCAGCTTCGGGTTCGTCAAAGAGAGTGCCGATATGTACGCCGAGGGCAAGACAGAGTTTTTCGAGAGTGGCGATCGACGGAGATACCTGGGAGCTTTCGATCTGGGAAATGGCACTAGCGGAAACTCCAGACAGCTCCGCCAGCACGCGCAGGGAAAGCTGACGATCCTCGCGGAGTTTTTGCAACTGCCTGGCTAATTGTTCCATGGGGGAAAGTGTACGATATATTGCACAAACAGTGCAATATTCTGTTCACCTGGTGAGCGAGAGAAACATCTGTGGCAGCCTTTCCGGTAATCGCTTGATCTGGTCGAGTACGGTGAACTGGCGACCAAAGATGTTACTGACATACGCATCGGCCTGCGGGTCCAGGCTGATGCAGTAGCTGAAAATCCCTTTCTGGTCGAGTTCATTGACGGCTTGCCGGGCATCGGCAACAAGCTGTTGAGAATCCGCCACGTCCACGTCTGCGGGCGCGCCGTCGGTAAGCAACAGTAACAATTTTTTCTCATTCTTGCGGGCACCCAGATAGTGCCCCGCATGGCGCATGGCCGCCCCCATCCGAGTGGACCAGCAGGCCTGCATACCCGCCAGCCGCGCCTTGACCGGGTCGCCCCAATGCTCGCTAAAACCTTTGATATGACCATAGCGTACTTCGTGACGGGTGTTGGAATGAAAGCCGGCAATGGCGAAGGGATCACCCAAGCTCTCGATGGCCCAGGCGAGGAGGGAAACGGCCTCCTGACTCAGTTCGAGGATGCTTTGCTGGGTATTGGGTACGGGATCATTGAGGGATTCCGAGAGATCGAGCAGAAGTAGCACCGCAATATCGCGATCGTTGCTGCGATGTCGCAGATTGATGCGGGGATCGGGAACTGCACCACTTTTGTAATCGATGAATGCCCGCAACGCGATGTCCAGGTCCAGTTCGCTGCCATCCTCCTGGTAACGGATGCGTTCTTTGTCCTGGGGTTTGAGCAGATCAAAAAGGCGTTGCAGGCGTTTGGCCAGGGCGCTGTGCTTGGCCAGCAAACGGTCGATCTGCGCGGGATCGCCTTGGGGATGAAGATGGTCGTATACGCTCACCCAGTCGGGCCGATAACTCAGGCTTTGGTCGTCCCACTCGGGATAGAGGCGTGGCGGTAGCGAAGAGCTTTCCTCGACTGATTTGGGAGAGGCATCTTCTGTGCCGGAGTCGTCTTCCTCGTCGAGCTCGATGAAGGTCCAGAGATGGCGGTTGTCGTCGCGATAATCGACCACCGTGTCGGCAAAATGGATATGCTTGAACTGGTCGCTGGGCAGCCGGGTACGGGTAACGAAATCTAGTGCCAATGCCGCCATATCACGGGTGCTGCACAGTTCGTTACCTGCCAGGAGGTCCCGAAAGCGTTGGACAAGGTCCAGGATTACGGGGTTGCGGTAGCCGTGCTCGGGATCGAGCAGGGCACGGGACAATAAGGTCAGGCGATGGCGCAGGCAAGCGGTCGTTTGTGGGTCGCAATCGTCCTCTCCAGGATGTGGGTGCAGGGCTAGCAGGAGGTTGCGTAACCCGGGATATTCCCGAATGAGCAGAGTGTCGATACGACAGTCTTCCACGCATTCCACCGCCAGCCGCTGGAAAGGACTCCAGTTGTCGGCAATCAGGGGACGGCTCCAGCGACGGTGCCCGACCATGTGGGCAAGTGCCGCACGGTAGCGGTCGATGCCGGCGACGCCTTGGGTATCATCGCGGGCATCGGGCAAATGAAAACCGAGTCGATCGAAATAAGGAATGGGTTGGCGCAGCTGGTGAAATGCCGTGGAATAGGGAATGAACGCGCCAGCCTCCTGCCAAAAGCCGCGGAGATAGAGATCCAGGCGGCGTTCCGCGTCGACCAGGAGGGTGCCGTGCCGCTCCCGTTGCAACACCGCCCGACTATCGGCCGACTGCAGGCCGAAATAATCCTTTTGGCGCTCGGGGTGACGGGCATGGTTGCGAATACCGTAGTCGACCCAGTTGGCAAGACCTTTCAGAGACAATAACTGCAGCAAGGCGGGGGCGTGGAAGAAAAATTCCGGCAGACCAGGGCTCGGGATTGTGGCTTGCCGACCGTGGATGGATCCTGTGGTCTGTTCCATCAGATGCAGGGCAATATCCAGATATTTTTGTAATGATTCCTGAGATTGCAGCCGTTCTGCTACGGCCCCCAAGGTTTGTAGCAACGTCGTAATGGCGCGCCCATTGGGGGATTTCTGTAGTCGCTCAATGCATTCGAGCACTGGCTGCAAGGCCTCCTCGCCAACCGCCTGGGCCACTGTCGGCCATTCTTCGAGAAAGGCGAGCAACGGCTCGGCCCCGCGTCCGAGTTTGCCAATCTGGCGGGCCGCGTCGAGATAGCGGGTTAGCCCCTGGGCGCTCAGGATTGCTTGCGCCTCCCGCCAGAGGTCCGGAAAGACACGTTTCACTTCGTCGAAGCGGCTGTCCAGACGCGCCCAGGCGTCGTCCAGGCGGGCCAGATCATCGGTGTGGGCAGGCATGTCGTCAGGGGACTCAGGCAAAGGTGCTACGGATGGCATGCTCGAGGGTGGCACGAATGTCGGCGTCGTCGGTGATCGGGGCGGCTAAGGCCATGCGGCAGGCGTCTTGGGGAGCGACGCCGTCTTCGATCAAGGAGGCGGCATACACCAGCAAACGCGTGGAAATGCCCTCGTCGAGTCCGTGTCCTTTGAGGCGCCTTGCCACCGCGCCAATTTTCACCAACTGTCCGGCGATTTCTGCTGCTACACCCGCTTCCTTCTCCAGAATGCTGGCTTCCAGCTCTGGTGCGGGGTAGTCAAAATCAAAGGCAGTAAATCGTTGCTTGGTGGAGGGTTTTAGGTCTTTCATCAAGCTCTGGTAGCCCGGGTTATAGGATATGACCAGCTGAAAATCCGGATGGGCTTGGACCAGTTCCCCTTTTTTGTCCAGGGGCAACACGCGCCGGTGGTCGGTGAGGGGATGAATGACCACGGTAGTGTCCTGCCGAGCCTCGACCACTTCATCCAGATAACAGATGGCGCCCATACGGGCGGCGGTGGTCAAAGGACCGTCGATCCAACGGGTGCCATGGGCATCGAGGAGGTAGCGTCCGACCAGGTCGCTGGCCGTCATGTCCTCGTTGCAGGCCACGGTAATGATGGGCTTGCCCAGCTTCCAGGCCATGAATTCGATGAAGCGGGATTTGCCGCAACCAGTTGGCCCTTTTACCATCACCGGCAACCGTTTGCGATAAGCGGCCGCAAAGAGTTCCACCTCGTTACCCTGGGGTTGGTAATAGGGTTCGCTACGGATCAGGTAGCTTTGCGAATGCAGAGTAGGATCGTTCACGTTGCATTTTCCCTAGCAATCAAGCGAATGGGGGCCCCGCATTGAAGGCGGGGCTGAGCCGCACCTGGGCACTAATGCCCGGGCGCGGTAGGGTGGTTGCCTTAGCGATGGGCACCAATCTTGTCCCGCCAGCCGGGATACAGCTTGTCGGCATCGCCAGGGAAGGACTCGAAGGCACGCGCAAATTCCTTATGTTCCTTGGCGTATTCGATGGGATCGGCGCCGCTCTTCCAGCACTCATAGGCTTGGCGCAGGGACTTGGCACCGGCCGCGGGGCTGTCGATGTGGCCGTAGGAGCCGCCGCCGGCGGTATTGATGATGTTGCCGTGACCTAGGTTTTCGAAGAAGCCAGGTAGCCTCAGGGCGTTCATGCCGCCGGAGATGATTGGGGTAGTGGGCTTCATGCCATACCATTTCTGATAGTACACCGGCCCCTGGCACTCGTCGCGCTCGATCATGTAGGCGATGTTTCGGTCGTCATTCTCGCCTTCCATTTTTCCATAGCCCATGGTACCCACATGAATACCGGATGCACCTTGCAAGCGAGCAATCTTGGCCAGCACGAAGGCGGTATAACCGCGCTTCGCCGAGGGGGAGGTGATCATGCCGTGCCCGGCGCGATGGTAGTGCAGATACTGAGCGGGGTATTGCCGCCGGGCGGTAGTGATCATGCCCGGACCACCCACGAAACCGTCCACCAGGAACGCTACCTTATCGGCATCGGGACCAAAGGTTTCCAGGATGAAATCTGCCCGGGCACACATTTCATAGTGATCGTCGGCGGTGATGTTGGCCGAGAAGATCTTGGCCTGGCCGGTTTCATCCATGGCACGCTTCATGGCGTCGGCCACCAGTGGGATGGTTTTCTTGAGAGGCGAAAAGACCTGGTTACCCTGGGGTTCATCATTTTTGATGAAATCACCTCCGAGCCAGAACTGATAGGCGGCATGGGCAAAGGGTTCCGGCCGCAGGCCCAGCTTGGGCTTGATGATGGTGCCGGCGATGTAACCTCCGTCCTTGAGCGGGCGCCCGAGGATACGCCATAAATCGGAGATGTCGCGGCTGGGCCCGTCGAACAACTGGATAGCACGCGGCGGTACCCAGAAATCGATCATCTTGGCGTGGGCAATGTCGCCCATGCCCTGGTTGTTGCCGATGGCCAGCGTCAGGAAGGAAACGATCATCATGCGACCATCGGTCACATTGCGGTCGAAAAGATCCAAGGGATAAGCGATCCGCATGTCTTCGGTCGCTTCGTCGATGTGGTAGACGAGGGCGTCGACACCCTTGGTGAAGTCGTCAGTGGTCGAGACTTCGACATTGGTACCCGTGGACGATTCTGCGGCAAAGTGGGCTGCAGCTTCCAGATAGCCATGCCCGGCCTTGGGCTTCATCTTGTACGCCACTAAAATATGCTGACCATTCTTGATCAGCTCTTCTTCCGAAAGGGACAGGTCAGCATAACGTGCCGATTGATCCATGGTATTCACTCCTTGTATTGTCAGGAGTAGACACTGTACCTGCTCGGAATAATCAATAAAAACGATTATATATTATAGAAACAATTAGAAATAATAATGATTCCATGGGTTGGCAGAATATCTACGATTTATGAGGGCACCGGCTACACACCATGAAAAATCTTACCTTACGACAACTGGACATCTTGAGGATGCTGGGAAGCACCGGATCCTATACCAAGGCTGCCAAGCAGTTGCATCTCACCCAGTCGGCGGTCTACGTGCAGATACGCAAGCTGGAGCAGGAGATCGGTCTCCCCTTGACTGAGCAGGTGGGGAAAAAGGTCTTTTTGACAGATGCTGGCAACGAGGTTTTGCGTGCGAGCAATTGCATCAACGACCAGATCGAAGAACTGAACCGTTCCCTGGAACATCTGCGTGACGTCGAAGATGGTCAGGTGCGCATTGCCGTCACCTCCGCCGCCAATGCCTTTGCGGTGGACCTATTGGCGCGCTTTCAACAGCAGCATACCCACATCCAAATCCGGCTCGACATTGCCAATCGCAAGGAGGTGTTGGAGAGCCTGGAGCGCAACGACATCGATATGGCAATCATGGGAGAACCGCCGCAAACGATGGATCTAATTGCACTTCCATTTCACGAAAATGACCTGGTCGTCATTGCTGCGGCAAACTCTCCCCTACCTCGCATTTCCGCCATTTCCCTGGCAGACCTCGCCAAAGAAACCTTTGTTCTGCGAGAGCCTGGATCGGGCACCAGAGAGGCAATCCTGCGTTATTTCGAGGCGCGCGGGTTAGAAATCGAAGACCGCGTCATCATGAACAATAACGAATCTATCAAACAAGCGGTAAAGGTAGGCATGGGAGTGGCGATCGTTTCGCGTCATAGCGTTCTCACCAAGATCGAGGCCGGGTATTTGCGGGAAATTGCCGTGGAAGGATTCCCTTTAAAGAAAATGTGGCATCTGGTGCATCGAAAAGGAAAGAAGCTGGCGCCCGCCCCAAATACCTTCAAATCTTACCTGTTGCAACATCAGTATGTGCGCACGACTACCGAACTATCCCAAATTATTTCGTGAGCAAATGGCAATGGCAATTATGAGGCTGCCTCAGGCTCATCCACTGCGAGGGATTCGAGTGATCGTGGATGGCATCTGGAGACTAAAAATGTTCATTTACGCGTAGTTGGACAGTAGCGTGCGCATCATTGCGCCGCTATCCTGACCAGTTTGGTTCGACCGGACGCGCCGGCTTTGATCGTTACATCGGCCTTTCGGCACCGGAATTTCTCCGCAACCAGGGTTAGCAACTCTTCGTTCGCTTTGCCGTCGACAGGAGGAGACTTCAGTTTAGCGACCCAGGTACCGTCTGCGGCTTGGGAGAGCTCTGACACGCGAGCTCGAGGTTTCACCTTGACCTGAAGCATAATTTCGACCATCTGTTACCCAACGTCTGTGCTGTAATGGCAAGGGCCGCCTGAGTCCTGCCGGAGGCGGGGGGCGTTGGCATTGACACCCGCCATCTCTCTCCTTTTTGATCATAACTGAAGAGATGCCGTCATGGAATTGCAATTTCTCTTGGGTGCCCGCCAGAGGGACCGACGGGAGCTGACCAGTGCTGTCGCCTCCCATCGATCCGATGTGATGGTCATGGAGAGCACAGGAAGCTACTGGAAGATTCCCTATGCGGCCCTGGAGGCAGACCTTGCTGGCGTTGATCCCTGCGATTATCTTGTGGATGTATAGCTACAGATCCTTTCTGCAGGTTTTTCAGAATGGCCACTGCCAGTCGCCAATCTCCGGAGGGTCGATACCCATTGCATAAGCATGTTGCTTAAAGTAGATCTGACGATCTAATAATTTTTCGCGTACGGAGGATGCAATTTCTGCGTATCTGGGTATGCGATCAATGGCATCTATAGCGAGACTGAATCGGTCAGTCTGATTAAGAATGGCCAACTCCAAAGGAGTGTTGATATTCCCCTTTTCTTTATAACCTCGAACGTGAATATGGTGCTGACCAGAACGACGATAAGTTAGCTTATGAATCAACCAAGGATAAGAATGGAAATTAAAAACAACTGGCCGAGTTGAGGTAAACAGCGCTTCGAATTCCCGGTCCGTCAAGCCGTGACTATGCTCGCTCCAAGGGACCAGTTTGAAGAGGTCAACAACATTCACAAAGCGAATTTTTATGTCCGGCAATTCTTGGCGCAATAGCGCAGTAGCCGCCAACGACTCCAAGGTTGGTCGGTCCCCACAACTTGCCATGACAACGTCTGGCTCTGCTCCATAGTCGTTACTCGCCCAACGCCAGATCCCAATGCCTTTTTCACAGTGTATTGCCGCTTCTTCGGTGTCAAGGTACTGGAGATTCATATTCTTGTCAGCAATGATTACATTGACATAATTTACGCTGTTCAGGCAATGGGAAGCGACTGAGAGCAGGCAGTTTGCGTCCGGTGGTAGATAGATGCGAGCGACGCTGGGGCTTTTGTTGGCAACGACATCAAGAAAGCCTGGGTCTTGATGGGTAAATCCGTTGTGATCCTGCCGCCAGACAAGGCCTGTGAGTAAAATGTTTAGCGAGGAGATTTTGGCCCGCCAGGGAATCTCATTGCATTTTTCCAGCCATTTTGCGTGTTGATTGACCATGGAATCGATAATGTGAATGAAGGACTCATAGCTGTTGAGAAAACCGTGCCTTCCGCTCAACAGATATCCTTCTAACCAGCCCTCGACAGTATGCTCGCTAAGCATTTCCATCACTCTTCCCTCTGGAGCCAGTTCCCCGCCATCACTGTCCTCTGGGAAAATGGCTCCCAACCACGCTTTCTCTGTTACTTCATACAAGGCATCCAGTTTGTTGGATTGCGTCTCGTCTGGCCCAAACACCCGGAATCGATCAAGATTCAAGCGCATGACCTCACGCAGGAAATTCCCAAGGACAACAACATTGTTGGCCATATGCACGCCGGGTGCATCAACCGGCACAGCAAAATCGCGGTAGTCTGGTAAGTTCAGTGGCTTGCGTAACACTCCTCCATTGGTTACTGGGTTGGCACTCATCCGGCGATGGCCTCGCGGAGGCAGCGCCTGCAGCCTGGAAACCAAGCAACCATTCGCGTCAAAATGCTCGTCGGGTCGGTAGCCGCGTAACCAAGCCTCGAGCAAGGCCAAGTCTTCGGGCTTCCTGGCGACATCGGGGAGCGGAATCTGATGTGCCCGCCAGTATCCTTCCAGGTAATGCCCATGCACTTCCCGAGGCGCTGTCCAGCCCTTTGGACTGCGTAGTATGACCATGGGCCAACGCGGGCGAGTGGCTGCTCCCCCTTTCCGGGCATGTTTTTGGATGCCTTGAATCTCGAGGACACAATGCTCCAAGGTAGCAGCCATTGCCTGATGCATACTGTCTGGATCACTGCCCTCCACAAAATAGGGTGTATACCCATAGCCACGGAAAAGCGCCTCCAACTCTTCGTGACTGATCCTTGCCAGAATAGTTGGGTTGTTAATCTTATAGCCGTTAAGGTGCAACACCGGCAGAATTGCGCCATCGCGAACTGGATTCAGAAATTTGTTACTGTGCCAACTGGTAGCGAGCGGTCCCGTTTCCGCCTCTCCATCGCCCACGATCGTTAAAGCGATGAGATCTGGATTATCCAGTACTGCGCCCACGGCATGCGAGATGCTGTACCCTAATTCCCCTCCCTCATGGATACTACCCGGCGCCTCGGGGGTGGCATGACTACCAATGCCGCCAGGAAAGGAAAACTGCTTGAAGAAACGCTGGAGTCCAGCCAGGTCTTTGCTGATCTCCGGATAGACCTCTGAATAGGTGCCTTCCAAGTAGGCCTGGGACAGGATCGCCGGTGCCCCATGGCCAGGCCCGGAAATATAAATGGCGTTCAAATCGTATTTCTTGATCAGCCGGTTGAAGTGAATATACGTGAAACACTGTCCTGCATCGGAACCCCAATGGCCGAGCAGTCGCGGCTTTATATGAGCCAGTGAAAGTGGTTCCCGCAGCAGGGGATTGTCTTGGAGATAGAGCATACCAAGACAGAGGTAGAGACTCGTCCGCCAATAAGAGTCGATGAGAGCAAGCTCGTCGGCACCGAGAGGCGTCCCTGGAATTGTGGCACGGGCCGGGCCGTAAGCACTCAGTGCCGGCGGCGTCTCCCCATGTTGCGACGGTTTCTCTTGCATGTCTAGCCCCTCAGGATAATCTTTGCAACTCAGCAAATAATAGTGTAGCAGAAATCAATGAAGTCT
>Ga0207433_10007282_pt1 | contig 18614 bp, 17 predicted proteins | sample YelNatPaOPGAMG01_FD_187559 | JGI IMG/M metagenome (GOLD analysis project Ga0207433, IMG submission 187559) | Hot spring thermophilic microbial communities from Obsidian Pool, Yellowstone National Park, USA - OP-RAMG-01 (SPAdes) (version 3) | ecosystem: Environmental > Aquatic > Thermal springs... | reverse complement strand
TCAATTCCGGTTAGGTCGGTAACCTTTATAAATCCTGCCTGATATACTTCACGCGTAGAATTGTTTTGTATCCAGGTAACAATTTTACAACGATTCACATTCCAGCCAGATTGAATTGTAAATGCCTGTGAAACTGTCACTGAATCACCTGCCGGGATAGTTACCTGCTGCCCAATCTGATTGGGCACATAATCCCGCGCCACATGATTATGCCACTGGTCGCCATTTGGTGCAGAATAATAACAGCTATCTTCAGTAATGACAAAATAGACATAGGCTGTGACTGAGGCGGTAGAATCATTATGATAACGGGCATATATCGTGCCTGAACCAGAACCATAAGAACCCCACATTGATATCCGCATCGGTGCAGGCTGGTTCATTCGTGTGACAATATAAGACTGCCAACTTGAATAACCACTTCCCCTGGGTGTTCCATCAAGGATTAGATTCGGTGTGTACCAGTTTGAACTTGGATAATACTGCATCCTTGCATAGGCTTCAGCAGAATAGAGCGGATAACCACTGCGCAGATGCATCTCTATTGGGGCAATCCTGGTTGGATACTGAATAACAATACTGTCCAGCACACTGCTGGCTGCAGGACAGGAAGGTCAGGTCTCCTGATAGAACTCTTCGCAGAGCACAATCCGCTGGGCAGAAAATAATGGAGTGAATAATGCCCAGGCAATAAAAAGCCCAAGGCATATTTTTAAGAATTTATTCATAACACCCCCTTTCTCAACATTATATTAAAATTATGTCATCTGTCAATGGTACACAGCGTTGCTACCCGTATCAAAGTTAAATTCCAATCCGCCATACAGAAAGGTGGACGATCCTGCAAATGTTCTTACCTGTAGTGGTCAAGCTTGCTTGACATTTTCAGCCGAACGAGCTCGGTTACTTTATCCTTGATACATGATACAGGATACACGATTTTTCTCGATACACGATACAGGACGCAGGATACAAGATATAAACAGGGCAGGACTAACTCATAAGTAGCGTGTAGAAAGTAGCAAGTAGCGAGAAGAATATTTAGCCTTCTTGAGCTATCTTTAGCCTTCATTTTCCCCCTTGACAACTTGCAAATTTTGTTTATAATATATAATAGAAATTTAAAAATGTTTTATATAATTAACAAAAAAAGAAAAGGTTTATGAAATTAAGAAAATGGCTGGAAAACCATTATAAACTGCTCTGGACCAAGTTTGGTAAACGTCCATTTCGTTATGAAGATGCATATAGTTTATTAAAAGAAGAGCCAATAAAAGACAGTAAAGAACAGGTAAATGTTGCCCTTTCTGAACTCCGTAAGGCAGGCTTGCTTGAAGTGGAGATGGACCCTGATGATGCGAGAAAGAAGATATATGCCTTAAAGAGCACAGTTGAATTCATCTCTGAAACCCTGAATTTTGAAGAGTCCCAATTATCCCGTTCTGACCTTGAGGCGCTCCTTAAAAAAGCCGCAGACCTCATCAGAACCCGTGTAGATTACACATTCATCCTTGTTTTGTTATTCTATAAGCGAATATGTGATAAGTGGAATATGGAATTTGAAAAGGCAAAGAAAGAGGCGTTGGACGATGGACTTTCAGATGAAGAAGCAGAATTTGAGGCTCAACAATCTATGTATCATGATTTTGATATACCTGAAGGTTATCGCTGGGATGATATAAGAAAAGAGACTGCACACATTGCGGAAAAATTCTCCCAGGCAATGAAACAACTTGCCGAAAAGAATCCAGAACTGAGCGATATATTTGAGAATATTGATTTTGTTCAATTTACAAGTAGTAGAGAGAATGCAGAGATATTAAGACAGTTGATAGAACTTTTTAGTGCCCAGTCATTGCATAATGTCTCGCCTGATATTCTTGGTGATGCCTATGAATGGATTTTAAAGTATTTCGCACCCCAGAAGGCAAAAGAAGGTGAGGTATATACCCCTCGTGAAGTTATCAATCTACTCGTGCAGATTCTTGACCCGAAGCCAAATGAATATATCTATGACCCGGCACTCGGCTCAGCAGGTATGCTCATAATCTCTTATCAGTATGTTAAGGAGAACAAAGGCGAAGAAGAGGCTGAAAAACTCTTTCTATTTGGCCAGGAGGCAAATTACAAGACCCTTGCCTTAGCAAAGATGAATCTTTATATCCACGATATAAAGAATGCACGGATTGCCTTAGGTGATACCCTTTTATATCCCAAATTTAAGCAGGGTGAAAAGATTCAGAATTTTGATATATGCATTGCCAATCCACCCTGGAACCAGGATGGATATAACGAGGTGGTTCTTAAAAAAGGTGAATTCTGGCGTGAGCGGTTCAAATATGGTTTTCCAACAAAACAATCCGCTGACTGGGCATGGATTCAGCATATGCTTTATTCAGTAAAAGAGAAGAATGGGCGGGTCGGCATTGTCATTGATAATGGTTGTCTTTTCCGGGGAAATACTGAAAAGAATATAAGAACCGGAATAATAAAAGATGATCTATTAGAGGCGGTTATCCTGCTACCAGAAAAACTATTTTATAATACCGGTGCGCCAGGTGCAATCTTGATTTTCAATTTGAATAAACAGGGTAATAGAAAGAATAAGATTTTATTTATCAATGCAAGCAAGGAATATGAACAGCATCCTGAGGTGCGTAAACTCAATCGTCTTGGAGAAAAGAATCGTGAAAAGATCGTCCAGGCATACAGAAAATTCTCTGAAGAAAAGGGTTTTTCGCGCATCATTGATAAAGCCGAGATTGAACAGAATGATTACAACCTGAATGTTACACTCTATGTCTATCCAGAAGAAGAGATTGAGGAGATTGATATTATAAAAGAATGGAAAGAACTGCAGGAGATTGAAGAGGAAATTGCTCAAACAACTGAGAAATTGAGTGGCTACTTAAAGGAACTGGATTATGGCATTAAGAAAGAGTGAGATAATTCCGAGTGAAATAATTGAGAGTAAAATTTATCTTATAAGAGGTCTCAGGGTGATGTTTGATAGTGACCTGGCAAAACTTTATGGCGTTTCTACGAAGGTATTGATTCAAGCCGTAAAAAGAAATATCAAAAGATTCCCTGTTGATTTTATGTTTCAATTGAACAAATCAGAATTCGTAAACTTGAGGTCACAAATTGTGACCTCAAGTTGGGGTGGAAGAAGATATTTACCCTATGCCTTCACCGAACACGGAGTCGCAATGCTTTCAAGTGTTCTTAAGAGCGAAAGGGCGATACAAGTGAATATTCAGATAATACGCACTTTCGTGCGCTTGAGAAGGATGGTATTGGGTTATGAAGATTTAAAAAGAAAGATTGATGACCTTGAACGAAGATTAGGAATGCATGATGTAGAAATCAGAGGGATATTTGACGCCATCCGCCAACTTATGTCTCAACCAGAGCAACATAAAAGAAAAATAGGATTTGTGAGAGATGAGGCACCCCCACCCTTACCCTCTCCCTTGAAGTCCCGTCCGAAGGACGAGGATTCTCGGAACGCGGAAGGGGAGGAAAAAGGAGGGGGTGAAAGGTGGTTTAATGCCTACTCTACAGAATAGATATTTTTGTCATTCTGAATTTATTTCAGAATCTCAAATCATTTTTTTTGCAATTGCGTAATCTTAAATCTTCAATCATAAATCAAGGTAAAGGTAGGGGGGCACATTATGTGCTGGTTTAGTTCTGGTTGTCAATTAAGTTGTCATTTCGGTTGTCATTTTATTGATAGTTACTCATCTGTAAAAAGAAATATCAAAAGACTTTCCCACCCCTACCCTCATAGATATTTTTGTCATTCTGAATTTATTTCAGAATCTCAAATATTATGGAGGAAACAAACAAAATTGGCACAATTCTTGCCAGCGAGGTAATAAATGTTATTCTCCAAGCGTTACGGCTACAAAAAAATATCAATGTTGAATAGAGACGAAATGCCAGCATCATTGAAAACAAGAATATGGAATGTTCTATATTTGTTAATCTTTAGCAAAATTGGAGACCCTGATGGACAGAGAATAAGTGGGATATACAATCAACTACCTTATGAGTTTTTAACAAAATTATGGTATGATTTCTTTGGGAGCGACTTGATGGCGTTTGACCAATGGGATTGGTTAGAGCGCGTGAACCTGACAAAGCGTAAGTATGATGCGTTTAAATGGTTTAAAGTCTACGACTTTATTGAATTCATATTGAATAACTACAGTGATGCCAGAATCAATGCAATTATTTCAAAGGAGCTTGATTTGGTTTTCGAAAAAGAAAACGCGCCCTATCGCATAATCGGAAATCAAGTTGTGTCCATAACTTCCGAAGGAGAAAAAGAAGAAATTGAAAAGGCTCTCAATATTCTTGATAAATACAAACCTGTCAGGGATCATATTTCAAAGGCATTAAACTTGTTCTCCAAACGTCCCGAACCAGACTATAAAAATTCAATTAAAGAATCAATTAGTGCAGTAGAATCGTTGGTTATGATAATTGAAGGCGATAAAAAAGAATTGCCTAAATTGATAGATAAATTGAATGTCCATCCTGCAATGAAGGATGGATTCAAGAAACTTTATGGCTGGACATCGGATGCTTGCGGCATAAGGCACGGCGAATACCCTGATTCATTCCCTTGTGGTGAACCCGAAGCCCGTTATATGCTTATTACTTGTTCAGCGTTCATTAATTATGTGATTGCAAAGTTGGAGAGGCGAAAGTATGACTAAAAAGTGGCAAAAACTGCGTGCGAAAATTTGTGAACCTCAGGATACAACATTATACGATGAGGCAATAAAATGTCTTGAAGTCAAAGCTTATAGAATGGCATATGTTGCCGCATGGCTTTCGATAGCCGAGTCTATCAAAAACAAATTTAGAAAAATGGCAGAGAAAGATCAAGTGGCTGATGCTATTCTACGGGAAATAGAAAAATTGGAACAGGAGCACAAACCAGCAGATAGATTTATTTTAGATAAAGCCAGAGAACTAGGCATTTTGAATGAACCAGCATATCAGCAATTGGAGAACATATTTAAGATGCGTAACTTATTTGCTCATCCGTATCACCTCGCCCCCACCAAAGAAGAAGTAACCGCAGCAATTGTAGCAGCAATTGATAAGGTATTAGCTATCCCACCACTTTTGAGAAAGCCGTATATAGATAGCCTTATAGAAAAATTACAGAAAAATCGACATTTTATTGATGACTTGGAAGAAAAAGTGGTATCCTTTGCAAATGATACAATTAATAGGATAGCGCCAGACTTACATCCATACTTAATAAAGAAGTTATTATACGCACTGAATAATGTAATTAATGACCCTGATTTGTTATTATACTCTAATCGTTTGTTATGGTTTACCAGAGCGTGTGTCAAACAAATTAAACCAGATTTTTCTCAAACTGATTGGAGATTGCAGGATAAGTTGCATGAATTACCAATGGCAGCATCAAAAACATTCGCGACTCCTGATTTGTGGCCATTGATTCCTGAGGATATTCAAGATGGTATATTAAGTTACTTGTTATATCCCGAAATAGACGGTAAGATTACTACACCCGAAGGTTGGGCAGTTAATTTAATTTTTGAATTGGCGAGACACGGAAAGCTAACAAATCGCCAAGCAGAAAAACTGAATGCTGTCCTTGATTCAATATCGGTCGATAAATTAGCAAAAATCGGAATTCCTATTAAATACTATGTACAACGATTAATTGATAACTTCACTACTTATAGTTGGCCTAGCCAAAATATCTCAGCAGAAACTATATGGATTATTGGTCCAAAGGCATTAAATGATATTGAAACAAAATATTTGGAAAATTTGGGACGCAACATACTTCAATCAGCGCATGGAAATGCGTGGAAAAGCATTGATTTTATCAATAATACCTTAGCCTCAAATCATAAATGGCCAGCGTCTTTTGTAAAAGGTCTTTTGTTTGAGTGTTTTGTGAATGAAAAAAATGAATTACGTTGCAAATGTTCATATTTAAGAGAAGTAACTCTGATAACCATCCGCAATAATGACGGTGACTCTCGGTCACTTCTGGAGTCACTCGTGCAATCAATTAAAAATGCCAAACCTAAATCTATTTTTAATAAGGATGATGTTATTAAGGCAATAGAAGAAATAGACCGGGTAATAGATGAACTAACTCCAGATGAATTAAGTCACCATCAAAAAGTCCTGGAAAGTTTAAAGAATTCCCTATCCCAATATATTAAGGATATTCGGGAGCCAGAAATGGATTTATTTTAAATGGGAGAACCGTGATGGTCGGTCGGACTTCTTATAACGAAAATCAACATACCAAAACCTCAAAAATTTGGCAAAGCATAAGGATCGGTAATATTTTAAAATACATTAAGGGGAGAAAGCCTTATGATGTAAATCTTAAATATGGTGATGGGTATCTTCCCTATCTTTCTACTGAATACTTAAGAAATGGAGAAAAAACACTTTATGCTAAAATCTCTGAAGGTATAGTTAAAGTTAACGATGGCGATATTATTCTATTATGGGATGGTTCTAACGCAGGGGAATTTTTCATCGGGAAGGAGGGTATTTTATCTTCAACGATGGTAAAAATCCAATTCAATGAGCAGGACATCGACTCCGTTTATTTATTCTATACTTTAAAAATGAGAGAGAATATATTGAGAGGACATACAAGAGGAACGGGCATTCCTCATGTGGACAAAGAAGTATTTGAAAATCTTGAAATCCCTCTTCCTCCCCTCCCCGAACAACAAAAGATTGCGGAGATTCTTTCTACGGTGGATGAGGTGATTGAGAAGGTGGATAAGGCGATTGAGAAAACAGAAAGATTGAAAAAGGGTCTTATGCAGGGGTTGTTATCGGGAAAACTGAAAGTCGTTGAATCAAATGGTCAATTGCGTCTAAAAATCAGGGATGCAAAAGAATTCGGTATTTCGCCAATTGGCGAAATACCGAAAGAGTGGAAGGTGGTGAAATTAGAAGATATAATTTCTGCGTGTGAAAACGGAATTTGGGGTGAGGAACCGATACCTGGTGATATTGCTTACCCTGTAATTCGTTCTACTGAAATAACACATGATGGTAAGATTGATACCACAAACGTGGCTATGAGACGCATCTCTGGGGAAAAGCTTCCAAAATTTTCTTTGCAGAATGGCGATATTATCTTGGTTGCTTCAAGTGGTTCATCTCACTTGATTGGTAGAGCTGCTCTATTCCAAATGCAGAATAACGGTAAAATTTATCTATTTTCAAATTTTATGTTGCGAATAAGACCTAAAAATATTAATTCAAAATTCCTTTTCTATTACTTAAAATCGTCATACTATCAACGTTTTCTTAAATATCTTCAACAAACCTCTACGGGGTTAAAAAATTTGCCTAAAAAGGAATTTATAAAATTTAAGCTTCCGAACCCGCCATTATCTGAACAAGAAAAAATTGCCGAGGTTATACAAAATATAGACAGACGACTGGAACTATTTAACAATAAAAGATTAAAATTTGAAAAAATTAAACAGCAACTGATGAATGATTTGTTGACTGGAAAAAGGAGGGTGAAATTATAGAGATGTGGATGAATGGAAAAATTAAAAGCTTCTGGAACAACATTATGTTGCTCCAGAAGCCGGAGGATACATCTATCTATCTATCTATTTTAAAGTATATTGATTTTTTGAATTTTGTCAAGGGGTGTTATGAGCAACTGTTGAAAACATTTAAATCAACCATCTTTGTCATGCTGAATTTATTTCAGCATCTCAGGGTTCTAATTGTTTTTAAGATTTTGAAACAAAATGAGATGCCAAAACAACCCGTGAAACAAGTTCAGCCCAGGGTTTGGTATAAGATTGTCATGGGGCATTTTTCCGTTCGGGGTTCAGGTTGCGTGTTTTTTATTGGTTTTTATGAAATAGGATGGAGGTTTATATGAGGAAAAAAGATAGTAACAATGGAACAAATTTGTGCCATATGGAACAAAATTTAACATACGAAATTATATTAGTGCTTTTGAATGAAGCACTACATCCACGGGCAATAGCACAAAGGGTTAAAACTAATCATATGGCAATTATAAGGAAACTTAAAACACTTGTTGATGAAAACGTTCTGGATTTTAGAGTAGATGGCCGGAATAAGATTTATTTTCTCAAGAAAAATATAGAAGCTAAATCATATTGTGCCATGGCCGAATATTACAAATTGAATAGGGTATTGCGGAAATATCCAGAACTGAGAAAAATTTTGGAAGCAATCCAGAATAATCCAAGTATTAAACTGGCGATTCTCTTCGGTAGTTATGCAAAAGGAATGGCTGATGAGGAAAGTGATATAGATATCTTTATTGAAACCAAAAACAGGAATTTAAAAAGACAGATTGAACAATTCAATTCAAAACTCAGTATAAAAATTGGAGTTTACGACAAATCCAATCCAGTTATCAAAGAGATTGAGAAGAATCATGTAATTATCAAAGGGGTGGATTTATTCTATGAAAGAAGCAGATTTTTTAACTAAATTGAAAAAAGAAGGCAAACTTCTTTTTGTTGAGCCGAGCGAGGAAATAAAGAATGCATATTTAAAGAAGTCAGAGAGTTTTCTGTCTTCCGCGAAGATACTTCTGGCTAGCGAAAAATTAGAAGAGTCTGTTTCTATGGCATATTATAGTATGTATTACATTACTCTTGCCCTTTTCTTTAGGGTCGGAATAAAGTGTGAAAATCACACAGCAACAATAATTCTTCTGGAAAAAATATTTAGCATTGATAATTCAAAACTTTCTTTTGCAAAAAAAGAAAGAGTAGATAAACAATACTACATAGATTTCCATATAACAAAAGAAGAAGTTAAAGATTTAATTAAATCGGCGGAAGCATATAATGCAATGCTCTACGATTTCATCGCCAGATTGAATGTAGAGAAGATTTTAGAATTTAGGAAAAAATTTAAGAAAATCTTGAGATAGATCATGCCTAATTTTTCGGAAAGTTCGTTAGAAGATTATATCATTGAAGAACTGGTTAAGTCAGGCTGGCGTTTTGTGCCTTCTGATGAGTTGGAAAGGGAGAGTCTTGAAGAGCCTCTTTTAGTGCCTGTAATCGTCCGATGTATCCAGAGAATCAATAAAGATATAAATCTTGGTGATGATGAGATTAGTAAGGTGCTTAATGAATTGAAGTTGGTTACGACGGGACAGGAAGGGGCAAAGAAGATTTTGAATTTTTTTAAGTTTGGTGTGCCAATAAAGTTAGAGAAGGAAAGGGTTGTCCATTATGTTCAGTTATTTGATTATAAAGGGGATAACGAGTTTGTGGTCTCAAGGCAGGTCTGGTATGCAGGAAAGGATAAGATAAGGACTGATATTATGCTTTATGTTAATGGGATACCGCTTGTGAATATTGAGATAAAAGACCCGACCAAATTTGGTCTATCCTGGTACGATGCCTTTGTCCAGATTAAGGATTATGAGATTACTGTGCCTGAATTGTTTAAATATGTGCAGATTGGTGTGGCAGTAGAATCACAGGCAAGATATTTTCCGATTGTGCCCTGGCAGGCAAAAGAAGAGGTGAAGTGTTATGAGTGGAGAAAGATTTCAGAAATAAAAGAATCAGACCCGATTGAAGGAATCTTTGAGATGCTTGAGCCAGAGAGATTGTTGGATATTATCAAGAATTTTTTGTTCTATCGGATAGAGTTTGGAAATGCGACAAAGGTAATCACACGGTATATGCAGTATCGGGCAGTGAATAAGATGGTGGAGAGGGTTGTGCAAAATTTGCAGTTAAAAAATGAGATGCTGAACCAGGTTCAGCATGACAGAATTCAGAAGAAAAGGGGGTTAATCTGGCACTGGCAGGGAAGCGGGAAGACATTGACGATGGTTTTTACTGCCCATAAACTGTATTATAACAATTTGTTAGAAAATCCAAGTATATTCTTTATTGTTGACCGTATTGAACTTGAAGAGCAATTGTATACTGAATTCTATTCTTTAGACATTGTCCAGCCTGAAGTGATACAGACTGTTGCTGACCTTGAAGAGGTTCTCAGTTATGATAATTATCAGGGCAAAAGGGGATTGTTTATTACATTGATTCATAAATTCCGTTTTGAAGAACTTGATAGATTGCGCAGACACCTTGAAGAAATTTCAAAAACCCAGGAAACGATTATGAATCGCTCCAATGTCATTGCTTTTATTGATGAGGGGCATCGCTCACAGTATGGAATCCTTGCCGGTGTGATGAAGGGTATATTAAAGAATGCATTTATGTTTGCCCTGACTGGCACGCCTATTTCCAAATCTACCCGTGATACATATAGGGATTTTGCCTATCTGCCAGAAGAAATGTATCTTGACCGCTACTTTATAGTTGATTCAATAAGAGACGGGTTTACCCTGCCCATTGTTTATCAACCCCGACTTGAAAAAGATGTCCATCTTAAGAAAGAGATGCTTGAAACATTCCTTGAGATAGAACTTGAAGAGATACCGGAAAAGGCAAGGACTGATGTTGAACAGAGATTAAAACAGCGACTCGATCCTATAAATGTCTTTTTAGAAAATGAAAAACGGATTGATAGTATTGCTGAAGATATTGCGAATCATTTTAAGGAAAATGTTGATGGCAAATTCAAGGCGATGATTGTTGCGGCAAGCAGAAAGGCGTGTATGTATTATAAAAACGCCCTGGAAAAGCATCTGCCAAGGGAATATTTTGAGGTTGTAATGACCGCGGAATCTGATGAGGATGAGATAATCTATGGGTATTCGCGGGATGTGCGTGAACGATATGCTGGCAGGGACCACAAGAGCACATTAAAGAAGATAATTGATAAATTTAAAGAAGATGATTATCCTAAGATTTTGATTGTCACAGAGATGCTACTTACTGGCTTTGATGCACCGATTTTACAGGTGATGTATCTTGATAAACCATTAAAAGAGCATCGGCTTTTGCAGGCAATTGCCCGCACAAATAGACCTTATAAAGGACTGAAAGAGGCAGGTATCATCATTGACTATGTTGGTATATTAAAGGAATTTAAAAGGGCATTTGAACTTTATAGCAAAGAAGACTCCCTTAAGGGCGCCCTCAGCAATATGGAGAACATACATAAGGAATTTGATATTTTAATCTCAGAACTGACTAAAATGTTTGGTGGACTTAACAAAAACTATGATAGAATCTCTCTTTTAAAGGCAATCGAAATCCTGACCACGGATGTGCTAAGAGAAGAAGAATTTGTTGAAAAATACCGTAAACTTCGTAAACTATTTGAAATCTTAGGTTCTGACCCTCATAAATTAGAATGCTTTGAAGAGTATAAATGGCTCTCGGCAATCTATGTCTATTACATAAAGACAGTGCTTCAGAAATCTGGTATTGACCCCTATGTCCATAAATATTTTGATAAGACTTTAAGATATGTGTATAAAACGACCGAGATTGATAACCTTGAAAAAGATTTGCCAGTAATAAAATTTGATGTTGATACCTTGAAAAATATAGAAGAGCGGGTAAAGAGCAGGGAGGAAAAGGCAGCGAATATTTTATTTACACTCCAGAGGTTTGTGCTGGTTGATAAGCAAAAAAATCCAATATATGAATCATTAACAGATAGGGTTCAGCGTCTGGTTGATATGTGGAGGGAAAAGACAAAGGATTATGAAAAGATTTATAAGGAGGGTGTTTCAATATTTGAGGCGATACAGACAATGGCATCGCGCCAGCAAAGACTGGGTCTATCAGACCTTGAATATGCCCTTTTATTGGCACTTGAAAATAAATTAGAGGTAAACGAAGAATTTGTTAATAGAGTAAAAATACTGGTTGGTTCATTAAGATATTTTATGTTTTCAAACTGGATTATGCAACCGACCGCCTGTAAAAATATAGAAAGAGAGGTGCGGAAATTTGTTAGGGGGCTTAAAAAAGAGTATAACCTGACCATAGAGGAGATGAACGACATATATAATATTTTGATGGGACAGATTAAAAACTATGGTGCATAATTATCGGGTCTTCTACAGAAATATTAAATATCCAAGGATAGAATTAAAAAAGGGATTCTTAGAATTGATTTTACCTTTCGGCACTGATGCCCAGACAATTTTGAAAAGGCATCATAAATGGATTATGAAGAAAAGATCGCAGATTGATGAATACCTTAAAAATAATGGAAATATCAGAATTATAAATCGCTCTGATGATAAACTTCGTATTCTAACTGAAGAAATTGTCAGAGAATATGCTAAAGAATTGGGTGTAGAATGTAATAAGATAATTTACAGGAAGATGCGCACAAAATGGGCAAGTTGTAGTGCAAATAAAAATATTACAATAAATTCAATAATGAAATATTTGCCCAAAAAATTGATTGAATATATTCTGTATCACGAGTTTATCCATTTATTTGAAAAGAGGCATAATATTAGATTCTGGAATATGGTCTCGCAGAGATTTAGAAGTTATGAAAAATTCGAGGCAGAACTTTTTTCATACTGGTTTATACTGACAAACAGGTTCAATCTTTAATTATTTTGTTAAATCACTCTTTTTTTCAAAATTTTTTTGTATTATTATCAGGTTTTATAAATTCTTCTAACACTTAAGACTTGATGTTTATCTTAAGGGGATGGGGCTTTGCCCCATCCCCTTTTATAATCATTACTCAATCTTTATCACCTTCTCAGTATGCTTTTTCTCACCAGAATCCAGGCGGACAAAATATACTCCAGAAGGAACACGAAGACCAACATCATCAGTGCCATCCCACACCATGGCAGATACTTGATTCACGATACACGATTCAAGATTAAATGATTTTACAACCCTGCCTGTTGCATCATAGATTGCAAGGCTAAAGCCTTGCCCTACATCCTGAATCGAGTATCCTGCATCCTGTATCCTGTATCTAATTATCGTTTTTCCCTTGAATGGATTTGGTGAAATCTCAAAAGAGATATTCTTAATATCCTTTTGCGCATCAATTTCCTCAGTGCCTACCTGCAAACTCCAGCGATACATACCAGCGCCATTGGTTCCGCAAAAGAGCCAGTTATTGGGATAAATCCCAAGCGATGTTGTATTTGTATTCAATAGTCCGTTATTCATCAATGTCCAACCACCACCACCATTTGTGCTCTTGTATATACCATTGCTGGTTGCGGCATAAATCTCATTCTCATTTGAAGGATTTATCAATACTGCCTGGACATTTGCTGATAAACCAGTATTTGTCCAGTTTGCTCCAGAATTGGTCGATTTGAATACACCGGATGATGTTCCAGCATAGAGAGTATTTGCCTTGGTTGAACCAATTTTGATGTCATAGACAGTTCCACTTATACCCGAATTAGAGAGAAACCAGTTCACACCGCCATTTGTGGTCTTAAACAGATAACCATTATACCCACCTGCATAAACAATGTTGGAATTACTCCTGTCTACTGCGAGTGCATAGCAAATACTATAATCTGTTGTCAGGGTATCCCTTTCCCAGGTTGTGCCACCATCAGTAGATTTTGATACTGCCATAACATATGTTGAACCATTATAGATATAGCCACCTGTATGGATAACTGAACTATTATTAGGGTCAATTGCCATTGCTCCACCATCCGTGTAATATGCATCCAGTGCATTTGACCAGACGGACCCGCCGTCTGTGCTCTTATAGAGCTCGGCGTTCCCTCAACCACTCCCTTCTAATGCATAAACAATATTAGGATTATTATAGGCAACTGCGAATTCGCAGATATTTCCACAACCAACCGGTGTGGGTAATTGCACCCAGTTTGTTCCAGAATTTGTTGTCTTGAATACCCCGACTTCAGCAAATGATGTATAAATTGTTGATGGTGATGAAGGTGCATTGGCAAAGGATAGTATCTGCCCCATATTCAGGTTGTTGGTAATATTGTTCCAGGATGTGCCACCGCTTGTGGTCTTATACATCCCCTTGTTATTACCTACATAAACGATAGATCCGTTGGTTTGACTTACTGCAAGTCCATAGATATAATAGCCATCCAGACCAGAACTTGCAGAGAACCAGGTTGCGCCTGCGTCCGTGGTTTTATAGACTTCATTATAGCCTCCACAATAGGCGATATTTGGAGATGCTGGAGTCGTTGCCATACTGTAGTTATAATAATTTGAAGAATTTTTTGTCCAGGATAATCCACCATCGGTTGAACGGAAGATTCCTTTTAAATATGTCCCGGCATAGACAATATTAGAATTTGTTGGATGAACCGCCATAGAATAGATGTAGTAAGCATTATTGAACAGAGTATCAGTTGAGACATCAACCCAGTTGCTACCTCCATTTGTGGTCTTGTAAATCCTCGGTATATAAGATGAAGTATAAGAAAAACCGCCGACATAGATATTATTCGGATTTGTGCGGTCAACCGCAATACAGTATCCATAATTTGAACTTCCCGAGGTATCCATAACCGTAGTTGTCCAGTTCACACCATAATCAGTGCTTTTAAAGAATGCAATTCCCCATTTTGTTCCAGTATAACTCATCCCTGATGCATAGATAGTAGAAGAAATTGAAGGATGAACTGCAATGCCATAGATATATTTGTTGGACATACTTATGCCCAACCAGTTCACACCACCATCAGTAGAGCGATAGAGATAATGACCGCTTCCTGCGTATAGCCTATTATCATTTGTGGGGTCAATTGCCATACAGTAGATTGAATTCGGGATACTGCCCACTGTATTCCAGGAAGAGCCACCATTTGTAGATTTGGCAATTATCGCCGGGCTTCCATTTGATCCAGCATATACGACATTGTCATTTGTAGAAGAGACAACGACCGAACGGACATAACCACCATAAGGACCTATTGCCTGCCACTGGGCAAAGACCAGAGTGTTAAAGATCAATAACAACCATAGCGGCCGGGATTTAATCATATTACCTCCTTTTTAAGTTCTTTTCAGACTTAAGCCTTGATTTTTTATTTTTAGGGGATGGGGCTTTGCCCCATCCCCTTTTATAATCATTACTCAATCTTTATCACCTTCTCAGTATGCTTTTTCTCACCAGAATCCAGGCGGACAAAATATACTCCAGAAGGAACACGAAGACCAGCATCATCAGTGCCATCCCACACCATGGCAGATACTTGATTCACGATACACGATTCAAGATTAAATGATTTTACAACCCTGCCTGTTGCATCATAGATTGCAAGGCTAAAGCCTTGCCCTACATCCTGAATCGAGTATCCTGCATCCTGTATCATGTATCTAATTATCGTTTTTCCCTTGAATGGATTTGGTGAAATCGCAAAAAAGATATTCTTAATATCCTTTTGCGCATTCTCTTCATAGACCGGCACCTGGAATATTCCAAAGAAATGGAGGATTGAATCCAGTAACGCAGCACGGGTTGAAACACCAGAACCATCAACTAAAGCACCAAGTTCAAAATCCATACCAACGGTCCGGTATGTGCCAGCATCCCTTGCCACACCACAATCATACCCCTGGTCAACATCCTTGAATATCAAGAATGCACCAGTGCCACTCGGACTTATGTGGTCCATATAATTGTTTTCACCAGCATAGTTGAAATACATCAGATTCGTGAATGTGCCGGTCTGACCCTGAATCGGTCCAAGGTCACTTGTGCCATCCTCAGTGGCACTAATCCCAAAGAGCGGGCAGAAGTCATAACCACCTACTAATGGGTCATAATACCAGACATCACCACCTTCTATGTATAGTCTTCCACCACTGTTCAAATAGTTGACGAGCGCAGTCGCCTCAGGGCTTGATGCACCAATTACATAGTTGTTTGGATATATTCCCACACACACAAGGATTGCCCGATACATACCAAGTTCTGTAGTTGGTAATGTAGTAGAATATAATCCGCTATAGCCAAGGTTAGTAAGTATATTGTGCATTGTTTGACCTGGTGCAGGGGTTGGGTCTGGATTCCAGACAAGATAATGGTAAGAGCCAACAACGAGATTGAAGAAGAATGTATCCACAAAAGAACCAGAACTTGCAATCACTCTAAACTGGGCATTGTGTCCCATTGGTGCTGAAGAACTGACATTTACCACATAGGGGTCAGAAAGATTTTCTTTGGTGCTGTCAATCATTATAGTTCCAAAATTTCCAGAATTATCAGTGACTGAGATATAAGGACTGGTGGTTGATAAAACCGTATTCAGATTATTTAGATTGACACCGCCAATATTTTTCAAAAAGACAGTTATGTTTGCAGTCTCTCCAGGGTCAAGCCTTCCATTATTATTGCCGCCTGTATCATAGACCTTTGATTTTATGAATGTTAGATAGGGCTGGGTTCCAGTATAGTTTAACTTGACATCGTCGGCGAAGACCTTCGCCAGTTGTGAAGCCCCTCAACAAGTATGTGCGGTTGTATCATAAAAGGCAATTTCAACCTTCTTCACATTTGCCGGATTCACTCCAGGAAGATTGCCAAGTTCAGTTTGAAGGTTGAAAGAATGGGTATGCCAGAGTGAATCACTGACAAAAATCAAATGGCAGGTTGATGTATTCTGCCAGGGACAGGGTGCGGTGAACTGGCAGATTCTGGTCTCACCAAGGAGTGTGCCGGTTGCTGAGCGATAGCCAACAATAACTGCAGTTGCTCCATAGGTTAAGGTATCCGCATTATTGTCATCTGCATAGAGTTTTGCCTTAATAGAAAAATTGAACTCATTTGGTGTGGTTATGTCAATGGTCTGTGATATTTTTATGAATCCATTTCCTGCATCTTTTTGTGCCAGCAATTCATAATCCGGGTCTGGCTCATAATTCGTTTCACGGTTGATGGTAATATTAGACCCGCCTGAGGTCGTTGTCCAGCCCTGGTCAATGGATTGCTCAAAATCTCCATTGTTTACCCAGTTTCCTGCAACCATTAAACCAATCATTATCAAGGTTGTTAAGGTTAATCTCATAATACACCCCTTTGTTTACCAAACCCTGATCTTTTTGTATTATTTATCTCTCACCCCCTTTCTATTCTAAAACTACGAACTTACCACATTTTTCAAGACTTTCAGAAAAGATACGATAATAATATACACCTGCTGGAATGCGATTCCCTTTTTCGTCCTTAAGATCCCATCTCATCGGGTTTGAATTTTTAGAGAATCTGCTCACAATCCTGCCTATACAATTATAGATTTCTATCTCGTATTCTCCAGTAAATGGAAGATTGAATTGAATAAATCCACCAGAGACACAGGGGTTGGGTAAAACTTGAATTTCTTTTATCTCTGAAGAATGTTCTTCCTTTATGCCGAGTTCAAGGAGATTCACGATTGCGCCCTGCCATATCTCTTTTGTTGAATCTGGTTGCATTACATCATTCTGAATCCAGGTCTTTATCTTGCAATGTGATTTGTTCCAGTTAGGATGGGTTGTAAAGGGCATCGTTATGGTTACTGAATCACCCGGTGGGATTGATATAGTCGTTCCATTGTGTGTAGGGATATAATCCCTGGGCACATTACTGTGCCACATAACACCATTCGGCGCAGGATAGAATAGACTGTCTTCGGTAATCACAATTATTATCCTACCATTGATCGTTGCGGTTGAATCATTAATAAATGTAGCATATATCGTCCCGGAATTACTCCCTGGTGAATACTCTCCATCAAGATGGATTGTCACAGGTGCAGGTTGATTCATTCGGTTAACAATCATTGATTCCCACTGGGAATAATCCATTCCACCATGTTGATTTCCATCATACCAGAGCCAGGGCTCAGCATACATTCCATAAAATGGTGGTGGATAATAATGTATACGGTCATAACCTTCCTGTAAAAAGTATGAATCGGTTGCTGGATAATGGACATCAACTGCGGCAACGCGACCAGGATAGTTCAATACAATCTGTGCCAGTGTCCCACTGGCTTGACCGCAGGCACTTCAGGTTTCGCTCGTTGCCATTTCTGCGACAACGACCCGCTGTGCAGAAAATAGAAGGTTTACAATAAACAACAGTGCACAAACCAGAATATTAAGAGTTTTCATAAACCTCCTTTCAGCAATTATTAACATTATAATTATATTTTACAAAAAGTCAAGGGTAAAAAATATATATTAAGTTATTATCAATCTTCCATCTCTTATCAAAAAATCCTGTAGCCACAACCCCTGCCCAGCCGTATTTATTGGCAGATTCATCCCAGATTATGAAATCAGGCAGGCCTGAGCCTGAATAGATTGCCGGGAATAGATTAAGATACTTCTGTGCCTTCTTTGTTGTTGCTGAATACAGCAAGACGAATTTCTCTAAATTCAAGGGATTGGGATATATCTCCATCAAACACAAATCCCGATATCTTAGAATGTTATTGTTCAATGAAATAAAGACCTCATTCGGACCGATATCGTTTATCATTCTACCAATAGATTTATAATCACCTTTGAAATTTATCGGCAGCCTGTTATTTATCCTTTTTATCAATGCATTTGTCTCAGAATTGCCGAAGAGTATCAGATTGAAATTCTTTATCTGTTCTTCAGTAACTTCAGTGTCTGGAACAATCTCTGTGTAGCCATTTGCCCTTATCCACCAGATAT
>Ga0207433_10007261_pt1 | contig 18649 bp, 11 predicted proteins | sample YelNatPaOPGAMG01_FD_187559 | JGI IMG/M metagenome (GOLD analysis project Ga0207433, IMG submission 187559) | Hot spring thermophilic microbial communities from Obsidian Pool, Yellowstone National Park, USA - OP-RAMG-01 (SPAdes) (version 3) | ecosystem: Environmental > Aquatic > Thermal springs... | reverse complement strand
TCTTCAGCAAAATTGTAATAATAACCCATCCAATCAAAAGGACTTTTTTTATAAAGCTTAAAACACTCCTGATATTCCACTATAGCGCGATTAGTTTCTCCCGCCCTTTCAAAAATTTTACCAATCTTAAACCGTTCCTCAAACTCCTCAAGGTCCATTCTTGCTTCCACATTAAAAAAAACTCCCAGCGTTTTTCTCAAAGTGAGCACTCCTTTAGGTAATCCAAGTTTTGCTCTTATTCGGGAAAATGCCTTAATAAGACATTTGTCGGGCGCCGTAGTATTTTTATAAAAGAGCTCAAGCAATGTGTCTCTGTTAATATTCTTTTTTCGATTAAGAAAAAGGTAAACAAGCAGGTGAAAATCTTTGGAACTGGCTGCGATAGAAATCTTTTTGTCTCCATAGAAAACTGATTCTTTATTTCGCAACAAAAAAATTCGCCAGCCGGGTGTTGCCTCTTTAAAGACCGGCAGGCTCAAAAACTTTTCTGGGAGATAGGTCTGTTTTCTCTCTTTAATGAATTTGACCACAATATCCGGGCGCAGCAACACTATTCGGTGAAAAAGTCCCATAAGTCCTCTTCTTTTTGCAAAGTTATATGCCCTCAGATAATCTCGCCGCTTAAGGGTTTTACAAGCACGGCGATAAAGATAAGCAAGTTGAATTTCAACATCCGCTGAATTCCCGGGGTATTCTCCTAACCCTGGTTGAAGAAACATCTCATAAAATTTTCTCAAATGTTCAAAGTGTCTTGAATAATAGTATGCCTTTTTAAGATATTGTTTGACTTTGTTCACTTGATTCAAACTTCCATAATAGCATGCCAAAAAGAATGAAAACCTTTGCATATACGAAACTAAGTGTTCTTTCTGGGCATCATAAAAATGGTTTAACACAATATATAAGGAATCCTTCAGATTACCCATGGCAAGAAGTGCATTTGCTTTAACAAGAGATAATCTTAACAATCCCGAGATTGGTTGGTTTTTGATAATTGCATCAAAGTCAAATTCCATTAACTTCTCATAATCACCTTTTAATCCTAATAAGGCAAAATATTGGGTTAAATATTTCTTCTCATCTTTTTTAAGATTTTCACAAAGTAATTTTTCCATCCAGTATAATGCTTTGTTAATATTTCCACTTATATGAAATGCCCCACTTAAATAATAATACCACATAATTCGATGGTCGCCAGGAGGCATGTTTTTACAGAAATTCTCAAAATTTCGCAGAAAATTTCTAAACGCCTCCTGGGGGAACAGAGATGGTTTACGAATAAAAGAGATATAACATTCTGATAAAAAGAGATATTTCATTGGTGGAGGAAGATTATCAAGAAATCTTGTATATTTCTTTAATATTAGTTCTACTTTTCTGGGGAATCCGCGAAAATTCAGAGCATTTACTTCAATGGCTGCGGCAAAGATTGCAGTATAAAGCCTCTTTTCTTCCTCACACTTTTTACGAAGTTCCTTTGCCCTTTCTAATAATTCCTTCTTTGGCAACTTATCAACAATTGCGCCAAGTTGTTCTACCTGGCGTCGGGTGGTAAGCATCTGGGTTGGAATCTTCTCAAGGATTGTAAAATCTGGTAATGCGGGAAGCGAATTTAAAATTTTAGCTGCCTCCTCAATTCTACTCATGGAAATTAGACTCTCTGCAAATTTAATTCCCCTTTCTATCTCAGGGGTTCCCTGGTTCCTTAAAGGATAATAACAGTCCCCGGTCATTCCAAAGCGACGGAGAATTCCCCGAATTCCTTCTAAACTCAACATTATATTTCTTTCCTTTTTCAAAACAGATTGAATTACTCTGAATGTAATCGTTGGACTCTTTTCTTTTAAGGATATAACATAAGTTTCTATCTCTGGTTTTATCCGATTACGAGGGCGATGATATAAGGAATCTTCCGGGTTTTCCCCTTTTGAAAGTTTAATCCAATTTCTTATAGTATTGGGTGCAATCCTAAATAACCGTGCAGTTGGTTTTATGCCCTGATTTTTTGCTTGCTCAATTACCTTTTTGCAGAACTCTTCTGGATACCTCATAGGGTTCAATTCACCTTTGAATTATAGTCAAAATCTAACCATTTGTCAATATTTTAAATATTCCCCTGAAAAACCCTTGATATTTCTGTAAATATTGGGCTTTAAAAATTCAAGATTAGGGAATAAATTTTTTTATAATAATATAAAAGGAGGCAGTTATGCGTCATTCTTATTCAATACTTCCATTGGGTTTTGGGGTTATTTGTTTCTGGGTTTGTCTTTTTGCCCAGGGGCCTGATACCCTATGGACAAGGAAATACGATTATCAGCTGATTGATTGGGCTAACAAAGTGCTTGAGACTACTGACCATGGATATTTGCTTGTAGGACAGACATGCACATATGGTAACAACGCATATCTGATAATAAAAACTGACCGTAGCGGATATCCTCTATGGTCAAAAATATATGAGTGGATAATTGGTTCATTTTGGGAGGAAGCCTGGGGAGCAGTGGAAACTCCTGATAGTGGTTATATAATTGTTGGTGCTTCTGAGTATATTCCGATGATGATGAAATTAGATTCAAATGGGGACTCTGTATGGACAAAGCCGCTTCCATTTTCGGCCCTGGATATTCAGAAGACCTTGGATGGAAATTATATCATTACTGGGGGTGCTGGTGCATATTTATGGCTTGCAAAAATTAGTGAAACTGGTGATACAATATGGACCAAAAAATATGGTGGTAATGGGATAAATACAGGATATCAGGTTAGGGCCTGTTCCGATGGCGGATATATTATCGGGGGTGTGTTATATAGCGGGGGAAACCCCAGAAATCTTATCAAGACCAATGCCAATGGTGATACTCTATGGACAAAAGCCTTGGGTAGCAATATATACACGGCGGTTCGTCCGACAATAAATGGTGGATACATCGCTACTGCATATTACAATGATGATGCCCATATTTTTGAAACTGATGCCAATGGTAATATCCGTTGGAGTGTAACCTACGGCGGGAGTGAGACTGATGTTGCCTATTCAGTAGATGAAACCTATGATGGCTGTTATGTTGCCTTTGGCGAAACTGGTTCTTTTGGTGCAGGTGGCTATGATGCATTTATAATAAAGGTTAACACGGATGGAGATACAGTTTGGACAAAGACCTATGGCGATGCTGGTCATGATGAAGGGTGGTACGGCATTTGCACTTCTGATAGCGGGTATATTATAACAGGTTGTTATTCACCAGACGGGCTTAATGGTGATGTATTTTTGATAAAAACCGTCCCGGATATAACCGGTATAGCCGAAGGACAGAATCTCTTTAGAGAGAAAAGCCTATTAAGTCTATCCAGCAATCCGGTTGTAAATGGAGAGATTGACTTCACTTATAATTTGCCCCGGAACAAAGAGATAAGAATCTCCCTTTACAACGTCCTTGGTCAGGAAGCAAAATTACTCTTCAATGGATTGGGAACCGCAGGCAGTCACCGAATTAGGGAAAGACTTGATATTCCGGCAGGTATCTATTTTCTCAAATTGACTGCAGGGACAGATTGTGTGATTAAAAAATTAGTTGTTGTTAAATAAGAAGGTAAAAAATGAAGAAATATCTTCTATTATGTATTATTTCTGTAGCCCTATTTGCCCAGGGTGAATTCATTCTTGATACAAGTGTAGTCTACATTCCTGCATCACTAATGCAATCTTCGCCATCCATGGTGTACAACGGCACAAATTGGTTTGTGGTATGGCAAGACCAATGGATAGGAAATATTTATGGTGCCAGAATAACTGAATCGGGTCAATTAATGGACCCAATAACAATTAGGATTGTTTGGAATCTTTTGGGAACAAGCGATAACCGTTCTCCTTCAGTTGCTTTCAGTGGAACGAATTATTTAGTTGTTTGGGAAGATTATCACTCTTATAATAGCCATATAAAAGGGGCACGGGTTATGCAAGATGGAACAGTAATAGACTCTACCCCAATAAATATCTCAATATCACCAGAACCACCACTCCCTTCTGAATGGAAATGGGCACCTGTAATTTCATTTGATGGCACGAATTATCTGGTGGTTTGGGCTGACTACACTCAGGGATATTATTATATAAATTGTGCACGGGTTACTCCTACAGGTGCGGTATTAGACCCTTATGGAATTGCTATTTCAAGTGATTCGCCTGATAAAAATTTTCCCGCGGTTGCCTTTGATGGCGCAAATTACCTAACTGTATGGCAAGATAAACGGAACGGCAACTTTGATATCTATGGTGCCCGCATCACACCTTCAGGCACCGTATTAGATCCCAGTGGCATCCCCATCAATTTAAACCCTGGTGCACAAACACAACCTTCAATATCATTTGATGGCACGAACTACTTTATTGTATGGCAGGACTCCTCGGCTAACAACTTCAATATTGTTGGAACACGAATCACCCCAATGGGTGGAGTTCTTGACACAACAGGGATTGTTATCTCAAGTGAGAATAGCCCCTTGGTTTCACCAGAAGTAAAATTTGATGGAATAAACTACTTAGTTTGCTGGCGTAAAGCGTGGCCTAACGGGAACATTTATGGGGCAAGGGTAGCGCCAAACGGAACTGTTTTAGACAGTGCGATTTTAATTTATGAGGATGGCTATCTCTCTAGTTCACGGCTTGGTTTGGCCTTCGGTGATTCTACTTATTTAGTTGCTTGGGAAGGGCTGAATAATTTAGAGACTTCTAATAATTGTGACATTTATGGGGTTCGCGTGACGCGGAATGTAAATGTGATAGACTCTTTGAAACATTGCTTATCAACAACGATAAAGAGCACTGAGGTTTATCCATCTTTATCATTTGATGGTGTGAATTATTTGGCTGTATGGGAGGATAGAACATACCCAGTTCCTCCTGTTGATAATTCCGGGTTTACTATTCAAGCCTCTCGAATAGCACCTGACGGCTCAATATTAGATCCTGAGGGAATTATAGTCACAAAAAGAAATGGACACTCCCCATCAGTTATTTATGGAGCCCCATACTACTTTACCGCCTGGGTTCGTGCATATCCTGATTGGAAGATTTATTGTGCACGGTTAACTACTCAGGGCACAGTTTTAGATACTGCTGGCATCTTCATATCTTCAAGTTGTTATTACAAACCATCTGTGGGCTTTGATGGCACAAATTATCTTGTTACCTGGCATACCGGTGATATCTATGCGAAACGTGTGAATCAGGATGGCATTGTTTTAGACCCTAACCCTATTGTGATTTCTAATGCATTTTTGGACCAAGAATTTCCATCTGTTGCATTTGATGGTTTTAATTATTTTATAGTTTGGCAAGATGACCGTAATGCGGGCGCTACTTCCTTAGATATATACGGAGCAAGATTGACTCCTGATGGAATAGTATTAGACACAAATGGAGTTCCTATCTCTACGGCTCCGTTTGTCCAGAGAAACCCCGCGGTTGCCTTTGGGGATACAAACTATTTAGTCGTTTGGCGCGATCGTAGGAACAGTATTGATTATGATATCTACGGAGCGCGGGTAAATACGGCAGGAACAGTATTAGACCCAAATGGTATAGCAATTTGCACTGCTTCTGGTAATCAGGAAATGCCAGCGGCTACTTTTGATGGAAATGATTACATTGTAGTATGGCATGATTCAAGTAATAGTAACATTTATGGAGCAAGAGTCAGTCGGACAGGAGAAGTTGTGAATACCTTTATTGTCTCCGCTCAACCAGGGGATCAAAATAATCCCTCTTTGGTGCACGGAATGAACGATTCAATATTAATTGCCTATTCTGGTTGGGTGGACTCTATTAGTGGTAAAACAGTAAATACTTATCGCATCTGGGGCAAATTTTATCCGTTTACTTCTGTTGAGGAAACCCCCAGATATTCTACGCGTGAGGCAGGATACCTTAAGGTTTATCCAAATCCATTCAGGAATGTTGTATGCATTAAATTCCAAATCCCAAACAAATCCGAAATTTCATTGAATATCTACGATGCAACAGGCAGGTTGGTTAGATGCTTGACGCTTGACGCTCAACGCTTAACGCCTGTTGTCTGGGATGGGACAGACGATTCTGGTCGCAGGTTGCCGGTTGGTGTCTATTTCTGTCAGGTGCAATGTGGTGATAAAAGGGTGATAAAGAAAGTAATAATGGTTCAATAGGTGATTAGGAGAGTTAAGGAGGTAATATTATCTTAAAAATAGGATTTTGTGTCCTAATGAAGGTAAAAACGGGAAAAATAAATCTTTAAAAAGGGCTTAAAAGGAGGAAATATGACCCTTAAAATTAAAAAGATTCTCTTATGGTTTTGGCTAATGCCGGCAATTATTTTTGCTGGCTGGTCAATTCAACCGAGCGGCACAAATTCCAATCTTGAAGATGTAGACTTTGTTGATGTAAACCATTGCTGGGCTGTAGGGAGTGAATGAATTTGGAGGTAAAAATGGTGAGCAAAACAATATTAAAAATTTTGGTTTCTGTGAAAGACTTAATATTTCTGCGGGTATCTATTTTCTCAAATTGACTGCAGGGACAGATTATATGGTAAAAAAATTGGTAGTCCTTAAATAATCAAAAACTATGTAGAGAGGATTATACCAGAAAGGTGTAAATGACCTCTATTCATCAGAAAAAGGAGGTTTACGATGAAAAAAGGAGTTTACAGGATTGAAATCTTAAAAGTATTAGTCTGTGGGGTTATGTGTATCAACTTTGCCATTACACAGCCCGGTGTGGATTGGCAAAGGACCTTTGGTGGCGATTTCGATGATTTAGGCAGAGAGGTCCAGCAGACAGAAGAAGGTGGCTATATCATAGTCGGATATACCAGACCATCTGGTTCAGCGAGATATTTGTGGTTATTAAAGGCAAATGCTACAGGAATTGAAGAGTGGGATAGGACATACAACACCAGTTCGTGGAATGAAGGCTACTCGGTGCAACAAACATTAGACGGCGGATATGTAGTTGTGGGGTGGATATATCCTTATAATAACTATGATGTATGGTTCATAAAGACGGATGCACAAGGAAATTTGTTATGGGAGAAGACATTTGGGGGGCCTGACGACGATGAAGGTTATTGTGTTCAGCAAACAGCCGATAGTGGTTATATCATCACCGGACGGACTGGTTCATATTTATGGCTTATAAAAACAGATGCTAATGGTGACACAATTTGGACAAAGACCTATAATGGGAAAGGTTACTTCGTTCAGCAAACAATAGATGGCGGATACATTATAACAGGTGCTACTGGCGAATTTATTCCTGATGTTTTACTTCTAAAGACCGATGCACAGGGAAATGAATTATGGAATAAGACATATGTTGGAAGGCATTCTGATGAGGGCTACTGTGTTCAACAAACAGCGGATACTGGTTATATCGTAGTTGGAGTAAATGGTGCTGCAAGCGAGGTCTATTCTGATTTATGGCTTATAAAAACGGACCCATCCGGCGATACGCTATGGACAAGGAGCCTTGCTGGTGAATTTTATGGCAATAAAGTTGGCCGCTGGGTTCAGCAGACCGAAAATGGATATATTATAACTGGTTATGGTGGAATAGATGTAAATTTATGGTTGATAAAGACAGACTTTGAAGGAAATGTGTTGTGGGATACAACATTTGATTCAGGAGGATGGATAGACAAGGGCTATTGTGTTCAACAGACAGCCGATGGTGGTTATATAATAACCGGACTTTACAAATCTTCCGGCGAATTAAGTGGTGATTTATGGCTGATAAAAATGAAACCAGAAACAGGAGCCGAAGAAATCCCAAGCCCCAAATTTCAAAACTCAAAACTTGTAATCTATCCAAACCCCTTTTCTGAAAAAACCGAAATCATGTGGCAGATTTCAGAAAGAGTAGGGAGTAGCGAGAAGAGAGTAGCGAGTATAAAAATCTACGATGTGATAGGCGTTCTGATAAAACAATTTAATTTAACCAATTACCAATTGTCAACAATGTGGGATGGCACTGACGATTCTGGTCGCAGGTTGCCGGCTGGTGTCTATTTCTGTCAGGTGCAATGTGGTGATAAAAGGGTGATAAAGAAAGTAATAATGGTTCAATAGATAATTAAGGAGGAAATACGACCCTTAAAATTAAAAAGATTCTCTTATGGTTTTGGCTAATGCCGGCAATTATTTTTGCTGGCTGGTCAATTCAACCGAGCAGCACAAATTCCAATCTTGAAGATGTAGACTTTGTTGATGTAAACCATTGCTGGGCTGTAGGGAGTGAATGAATTTGGAGGTAGAAATGGTGAGTAAAATAATATTAAAAATTGTTATTTCTATCGGATTTTCGGCGGGGTTTCTTTACTCACAAGCCATACTTTCCATTAGCCCGCCGAGGGTTCCTCCCAAGAATCCTAATGATACTTTCTGGGTTTCAATTAAAATAGAAGATGTAGTAAATTTAAGGGACTGGCAGGCAAAGATTGTTTTCAATCCTGAAATTTGCACAGTGCTCACAGCCAATGAGGGTCCATTCCTAAAACGGGGTGGAATGGCAACATTCTTTTGTACGGATATTGGGTCTGGTTATATCACTCTTGGCTCAGTGCGTGGCACAGGTAGTGCACCAGGAACCTATGGCTCGGGAATTCTTGCAAACATAAATTTCAAAGTTAAATCAGCGGGTAGTTCCATCCTAAGTATTGAACGGTTTGAAATCAATGGTTCACTATACTATGAAACAACCTGGCTGGAAGGAATTGATTCAATAACTTCATATCTATATTATATACCATTTGTAATAATTGATGGATATTATGATTCACAAAGTATAAATGAGGCAAGGGGTGAATTTTCAATTTCTACAGCCGCGAATAATCAAACCAATCCCACAATTTCTGTTGCTGATACACAATATCTTGTATCTTGGCAGGACTATAGGGCTGGAACTCATTGGGATATTTATGGACAGAGGGTTTCTCTTTTGGGGAATCTATTGGGAAGTAATTTTAACTTTAATTCTACACAGACTTATAGTGAAATTTCACCAGAACTTTCTTGGAATGATTCTATCTGGATAGCTACCTACAAAATTTCACTTCCTTATGATACTACTAATGATGCCCATGACATTCAGCAACGCGGAATCACTGAAAGTGGCAGTATCGGACCCAGAAAACCAATTTCTAATGCCTCTTCTATTCAATGCCATCCCTCTATCGCCTTTAACAATGGCGGACGACATCTTGCAGTCTGGGAGGATTATCGCACTGGTCAGGCGAACAATGATGCAAACATCTATGGCAAAATTTTAAATCGGGCTGGTGATTCATTGACTGCATCATTTCTCATTTGCAATGATAATGGAAGTGCCTGCCAGTTTGCTCCTTCTGTAGTCTGGAGTGGGGATAAATTTCTCGTGGTCTGGACCGATGGAAGGGGTGGCATAAGAGGCCAATTCGTTGATTCATTAGGTAATTTGATTGGTTCGGAGATATCAATCGGAAGCACTGGCATTCCAAGTGCACCGAGCCTTGCCTATAGTGGCACAAACTTCTTGGTTGTATGGTTATACGATTATGTCGGGATGAGTTACTATGAAAATACTATTTATGGTCAGCTGATTTCACCTAGTGGTAGTCTCATTGGTTCAAATTTTGTTATTTGCAATGAAGAGCATTACCAAACCGCTCCGAGTGTTTTTTACAATGGTGTAGAATATGTCGTCTTGTGGCAGGATGAAAGGAATGGTTTATCCGATATCTATGGCCAGAAGGTCTTGCCAGATGGCACCTTATCAGGACCTAATTTTTCAATTTGCACTGCCCCATATCAACAGGTCTTTCCTGTTGGAGCAAGTAATAGAACGAATTCCTCCTTGGTTGTTTGGGCTGACCTACGGAATGGCTCAGATTATGATATCTGGGGATATATGGGCTCAGATATTGGAATTGAACAGACCCCTGAACCAACCATGGCCGGTGCCTTAAGATTAGTAATCTATCCCAATCCCTTCAGGAATCACTTTGTAATTAAATTCCAAATTCCAAATCCTAAATTCCAAATAGAGACTGTAGGGCAAGGCTTCAGCCTTGCAATTTATGATGCCACTGGCAGGTTGGTTAAACAATTTAACCATTTAACAATTCAACCGTTTAACCAGGTAGTCTGGGATGGTACGGATGACCATGGCTATAAACTCCCTGCGGGTATCTATTTCTGTGAGTTGCGGTGTGGTGCCGAGAGAAAAATAAAAAAAGTAATAGTAATTCAATAAATTTAAAATATAAGGAGGCACGATGAAATTCAAGGACTTATTTGTCTTTCTTTTGTTCTTAGTTGTTCATTCATCTGCGCAGGTTTTACGGTGGAAATTTCAGTATCCTGATATAAGCCCAGGAGATGTAGCACGTAAGGTTATTTATGCACCGAATAATAATATCTGTGTGGGAGGTCATTATCAAGAGTATGGCCAGGACATAATGGTCATAGGCCTTGATACCCTTGGTAATTTGATATGGGGTCCGGTCTGCTTTATTGGCGAATATACCGATATTCTTTTTGATATGACTTGTGGTGCAGACGGAAATATTTATCTTGCTGGTTCAGCCGAGATAATTCCTCCTAACCCTCCCGCACCCGGTGATTTTGATGCTCTATTTTTAGCCCTGACTTGGTCTGGTACTCCACTCTGGTGGTATGTTTACGATTATGCCGGTTCTTATGATGAAGCATATTCAGTAGTTCAAGGTCGGGATGGCAATCTTTATGCGGCAGGATATAATGGTGAACAAGTTGGACCTCACTGGTATGATATAGACTTTGATTTCGTTGCCCTTAGTTTAACGGCATCCGGAACGCTGCGCTGGGTTTATCAATACGATAATGCCGGTTCACAACAGAGAACTGATATTGCAAAGGATATTGTTTTCGGTGATGACAATAATGTCTATGTGGTTGGCGAAATAAGCAACGATACATTGGGGACTCAGAGTTACGATCTCGCCGTGGTTAGCCTTACACCTACAGGAACTCAACGTTGGGTTTATATTTATAATGGTCCAGGGAATGGAATGGATGAGGCATTCTCTGTTATTTATAAAACCGGGAAATTGTATATCACCGGTTTCAGCACTGGAATCGGCACTGGTCACGATATAACAGTTCTATGTCTTGACACCCTGGGTCAACAGCAATGGATTTATCGTTACGATGGTCTGGGGCACTTAACCGATGAGGCAAAAGAAATAATTTATGGAGAGGATGGAAACCTTTATATTGCTGGTTTTAGTTATAATAGTAACACCGATTTTACAGTAATAAGTCTTGATACCCTGGGAAACGAACGCTGGGTTTATCAAAAGAATGGTTCCGCAAATTCACAGGACGAAGCAAATTCTTTAGTTTATGGTGAGGATTGCATCTATGCTTGTGGATTTGTAAATAATACTAATCAGAGTAATGATTTTGCTGTGATAAGAATCAATTCAACCGGGATAGAAGATTGGATTTATAGTTACAATGGCGCGGTAAGTAGTTATGATGATGCATTTGACCTCACTTTCGGTCCGGATAAACACATTTATGCAGCTGGTGATGCGAGTGAAATATCTCAATACAATCGGGAGTTTACAATAATTAGTCTCGTGGACACTTTACTCACCGGCGTTAGTGAAAAGTATAATTGTTCGCTAAATTCTAATAATCTTGTGGTATCCGGAATAATCGTTTTGGGTAATAATCTTCAATTCAGACTTTCGCTATCCAATTCTGAGATGGTTAATTTTTCTATATACAACATTCTCGGTCAGAAGATTACATCAAGAAAAATTGTTTGCTCAGCAGGGGTTTCAGAATATTGCATTCGGTTACCACAGAATTTAGCGTCGGGTATCTACTTCTTAAAGGCTGAATATGAGAAATCAACGAAAGTCAAGAAATTTATTTTGATCAGGTAAAAAGGACAAATCGACTACTGGATTGAGGCTAAAATTTAGATTTATGGTTAATTAAATGAATACAATTATTATAATAGGATTAATCGCCCAGTGGGTCGGTGCTCAGCGTTTGACCTATGAGCCGGGTCGTTCAGAAACAACCTGGCCTTCAAATGCACATTGTATCGCCTGTAATGGTAAAGGAAAGGTCTATGTGGTCTATACAAGAGATGCCTGGACCGATACATCTGAGATATATATCAAGATTTCTATTGACTATGGTTTAACTTGGGAACCGGAGCAGCGTCTTACCTATGCAATAAATGAACGTTGCTATCCTTCAATTGCCTTAGACACCCTTAATCGTGTTCATATCGTGTGGATGGATAAGCGCGATGGCGTAGGATGGCAGGTATATTATAAGCGTTCAACAAATGGTGGCTCAACATGGCAAAACGATGTGCGTATTTCCTTAGACAATGACTATTCGCAGAGTCCAAGTATTGCCACAGACGGTGCTAATGAGGTATATGTGGTTTGGTTTGATAGTGTAGGTTATTGGAACCATGATATTTATTTTAGAAAATCGACTGATGGGGGTATAAATTGGGGTTCAGAGATTAGAATTAGCACCGGATTTTCAGTTGAGGACTATCCAGCGATTACTTATGAACCATTAAATAAGATTCATATTGCCTGGCCGGATTATCGGAATAATAATCAATATGATATATATTATCGTCGTTCAACGGATCGGGGAAATACCTGGGGTCCAGAGATAAATCTTACGCCGGACACACTTGGTCAGGTAGAATGTTCGGTTGTTGCCACCTTAGGTTGGGTCCATTTAACCTGGGCTGATGCCAGAAATAGTAGTCCATTGGAACCTGATGTTGAGATTTATTACAAAAATTCAACCAATAGTGGCTCATCGTGGAATGCTGATACAAGAATTACCTATACTGAAATAGAACCACACGGACCAAATATTGCGGCGGATGCTTCTGGTGGAGTTCACATTGTTTTTCAGGGAGAAACAGAAATATATTATCTCTATTCTTCCGATAATGGATTGACTTGGTCAACTCCTCTAAATATTTCCAATGACCCAGCTGTTTCAATGCATCCATTTATAGCTGTTGACTCCTTTGTGCATGTCGTCTGGTCTGATGACCGCGGTGGCAATTTTGAAATTTACTACAACCGAACAATTCAACCAATTGGCATTCAGGAATTAGTTCCTTGTGTAAAAACAAGTCAACTGATTTATCCGAATCCATTCAGTGAGAAGACAGAAATTAGATACACGATACAAGATGTAGGGCAAACCTTTAGGTTTGCAATCTACGATGCGACAGGCAGATTGGTAAAGCAATTTAACCATTTAACCAATTACCAATCGTCAATTACGTGGGATGGAACTGATGATTCTGGCCGCAAACTCCCATCCGGTGTCTATTTTATCAGATTAGAATCTAATGAATTCAAGGAGACTGAAAAAGTAATTTTGTTAAGATAACGGAGTAGCGAGACTTGTCTCGCACCAAAAATAACGCAGACCAAGGTCTGCCAACTCCAAAAGAAAAACTAAAGTAGGAGGCACTTCCAGTGCCGATAAAAATCTTGCAGAAAAAAAGGCGAGAAGGCTCAAAAGGGCTAAAGGGCAAAAAGTAAGAAAGGGTAAAGACGGTGAATAAGGGAGAAAATCTGTTTCCTGATATTCTGGTATCCTTGATAAAACAATGTTCAGCCCCCTTTCTTGCCGGGTAGCCGGTTCTTGCCGGCTACCCGGGTCTTCATTTCTTCTCCTTTGGAGGGCGATTTTTCGCCCTCTTTTTATTTTAATGTAAATGAATTTAAAAAATTCTTGCGTTTTATTGTTTGGAATTTGGTCCGCCAAGCAGTGTGGCGGATGGCGGATTAAGACTAACTTCTTATTTCTAAATTCCATACCCACTTCCTCACCCAATAACCAACTTCCGCTCCACGAAACGGTCTGCGAAACCGTCTAACCATCAACGAATAGAGAAACTCGCCTTGCACTGAATTGTCGCAGACCGATGTCTGCTACTCCCTAAGAAAAATTGGAATAGCAGAACTTGTTCGCGTAAGAAATCGCAGACCAACCCGCCGCTCTTATTGGCATATCCCCTTGCAGTTAAGAGGGGACTCTGGTTGTCCATTGCTTGACTTTAGTCAAGGGTTTGCTATAATTGGCTGTGGAAAAAAATAATACAGATAAGTTTAAAACCTTTATTGAATCACATACTTAAAAGATATATTTCAGTGGTCCAAATTTCTGGACAGGGACAAGCCCTGTCCCTACATAAATGCGGTATTTTTGTGGTGTTTGATAAATTCAACCGAATGTTGAGATGATAAAATTAGAACGATTTGCTAAAAATGCAAATCCTCTTACTATTGCCGGACTGCGTAAAATTGCGGTTTTCGATGTTTCTACAGTGAAAAATGCCACATTTTTGTGTATTTTTCAGGTAAAGGTTAATGATACTCCCTATTGGAAGATAAAGGAAATAAGAGAAAAAGTGAAAGCAACGAAGATTTCTGAGCTGATATATAGTTATTCTTATCGTCCTTTTGACATCAGATATATTTATTATAATCCAGAGATAATTGAGCGTGGTGATGCCCGATTTCCTTTGATGAAACACTTGTTGGCAGAAAATATTGCAATAGTAACTACGAGAAGGATTCCTACAACACAAAAATTTTCGGCATTTGTTGCTGATTCCATCGGCGATATACATTTAATTGGTGACCAGAATTATTACTTTCCACTTTATCTATATCAAGATGTAAAATTACAAAAGAAAAAATCAAATCCGGGTAATTTTATGCTGGTATTTGATGAAAAAGAGAAATATAAAGTTAAAAAGCCAAACTTTAAACAAAAATTTCTGGAGCATATTACTAAAGTCTATAAAAAGAAAATCGCACCTGAAGATATTTTCAACTATATATATGCAATTCTCTATGCCCCTTTATATCGCGAACAATACATAGAATTTCTAAAAATTGATTTTCCAAGAATTCCATTTACCAGTGATTATAAATTATTTGAAAGATTGAGTTATTTGGGTGGCAAACTTATTGAACTACACCTCTTAAAATCACCGTTATTAAATAACCCCTGTGTTAAATTCCCTGTCAAAGGCAATGATAGGATTGGTAAAATTTCATATGACCCGAATAGCGAACGCGTTTATATAAATGACAAGCAATATTTTGAAGGCATCTCCAGAGAATTGTGGGAATACTACATAGGTAGTTATCAGGTCTTAGAAAAATGGCTCAAAGACCGACGAGAACGAGTCCTTCCTCTGGATGAAATTAACCATTATTTTAAGATTGTGATGGCGATTAAAAAAACTATAGAAATTCAAAGTGAAATAAATAAAGTGTATCCGAAGATTGAAAAGAACATAATCATCAGGAGTTTCACCCCCGAAACCTCGCCTCTCACCCTGCCCTCTCCCGTTAAAACGGGGAGAGGATTAAGGTGAGGGGTCCCTTGTTAATTTATTGAAAGTATAGAAATTTTTCAAATTCCTATACTTTAAAATAATACCAGCCTTTTTGAATAGATAAAGATGCCCTAATCTGAAATATTGATGTTATAAATCTTAAAATCCAGTTTTTCACAATGAAGTAATATCAACCATCTGGAATACATATTTCCATTTTTCCAATCTTTTTGGAATTGTCAATGCCATAACAACATTTTCATTTCAATTTGAATTCAATCGCTCTTATCACCCAGACCCGCACAAAACGGTCGCGCTGTCTTGCCGGTGTAAATAGAGATTTTCTGGCGGCTGAAATTGCGGACTCATCAAGTATCTCACTGCCACTTGATTTTAAGACCTGGGTATCTATTACCTTACCATCTATATCAATCAACATCTTTACCACGACCTTACCCTCAATGCCCGCCTTCTTGGCCAGAGGTGGATATTCAGGAGTAGGCATAGAAACAGGCTGGGGTTTAATTTCCACTCTATAATAGGGCACAATTTCTATATCCGGTCCCACTGGATTTGTGGGAATTATATTCTCCTGAAGGTCCGCTGGGCTAATCGTTATTACACCCTCATCAGGATTATCTGCAGAAATTGCAACCTCAGGCGGTTCAGGTTTTGTCTTATTATCAATTTGCTCTGTCTGTTTATCAATCTGAATTGATACTTCATTAATTATTCCCACTACTTCTCTGGTCAATTTGTAGGGTTCGGGCTCAGCATAAGGAAGGGAGAGAAACAGGGCAAGAACTATCAGAATCGCCAGCAGAATACTAACCCTTAAATATATTCCGTATGCTCTTTTGTGGTCCTTCATCTTGCCTCCTTCCATATTTATATACAATTTTTAAAGAAAAATATTCCATTCTAAAATCAACATCTTTGTTGGTATAGGACAATGCCCAATGGATTGGGCAGTTACATTTATTTATTAGAACCTATTTTATATGCCCTACGGGTATGATATAAAGGGGTTCTTCTTCCTTCAGTTTTAAAATTTTTTTCAATGCCCCATCATCAAATGCCCCAACCGGAACCGAACCAAGACCCAGGGCAACTGCCTCAAGGTGAATATTCTGGGCACAGTGTCCGACTTCATTATTTATATAACGAATCGCCCTTTCTCCATAGCGCCAGGAAGTGCGTTCAATAACTGCGGTGATGATTATTACAATACCTGCATTGGCAATAAAGTTCTGATTCAACGCTGCCCGGGCAATTTCCCTTCTTAAATCACCATCAAGTTCCTTTTTCAATTTATGTCCTGAAGGAATATAACGGAATACTCCATCTTTTTTCGCAACAAAAATCTCCAGGGGATAGGTTGCCCCGGCAGAAGGAACCGCACGAAACCCATTTATAGAATCCGTTATCCCCTGGGCTGACCATAAGATATTTGAAATCTCCTGTTCGGTTAACTCCTTATCCTTGAAACTCCTGATTGACCGCCTTTTCTGGATACACTCCTCCAATGAGGCATTCGTAAATTGTGGAAGCGGTAACTTTATCATTTCACCCCCTTTGATTGCAAATATTATAGGAACTAAAGCAAGAAAGTTCATTGTTCCTCCTTAACTTTAAACAAAGGTTATTGAGGGTTTCCTTTACCCCGGCACTTTTTTCGTTACACGTTTCACGACTCCACCCTCTTTACCCTTTCTTGTGCCCTTTTCCTTTTTCCGTTTCACGGTTCACGTTACACCTTTCACGATATTTCCTTTTTCACCCCATAGCTCCTTTGCAATACCCTTGCGGTATTACAGTGAATCTCAACTGTGTCTGTAAGTTCCCGGGCATAACCACCACCCAGAAGAACAATAATCGGCAGTTTTTTATTATATGCATATTCAATTACCATTTCATCCCTTTTTACCAATCCCTCAATTGTCAGGCGGAGACTGCCGAGTTGGTCAAAAATGTAAGGATCAGCACCAGCAAGATAGATGATAAAACTGGGATTGAATTCATCTATCTTATTCAGGGCAAACTGCAACTTTTCAAGATATTCCTGGTCCTCAGTATCAAAATCAAGTCCAATGTCTAAGTCCGATTTCTCTTTTTTTGGATATAGGTATTCCTGATGGATAGAGAATGTGAAGACCCTCCCTTCATTCTGGAAAAACCTTGCAGTTCCATTACCCTGGTGCAGGTCGCAGTCAATTATGGCAATCTTTTTAATTCCCTGTTCAAGCATCTTCACGGCAGCAAAAACCACATCATTCAGATAACAGAAACCTTCTGCATGGTCAGAAAATGCATGGTGCAAGCCACCACCGATATGGTAGCCGGCTCCAGACTCAAGGGCGAGTTTTGCACAGAGAAAAGAACCTCCACAACCCAAAATCTGCCACTCAATAATATCCTTCCTCACCGGCAATTCTGATAGGTAAGTTCTCGGGGTCAATCGGGCATTCAGGAGGTCATCAAGATATTCCGAATTCACAATCTTCAGCAAATCTTGATTACTCGGCCGCTCTGGTTTATGGAGATTATTTTCGGTTATCAAACCTTCTTTTTTTAGATTTTCATATATCAATCTATACTTTTCAGTAGGAAATATATGACCCCCGAGGTCAACACAGTAATTCGGAGAATAGACAAAATTTAGCATATTCCTCACTTTCCCTCGAATAAAACATCACAAAGGGATTTCCCCTTGAAAACCTCTTAAATCTTCCTTTTATTCCTCCCTTTACAAAGGGGGGAATTTATTCTGTTTTTTATCCGTTTGAATCCAAGGCATTGGATTGAAAATCCAATACCCCCGGATGATTTCAGGTCGCCAAAATACCAATCTTCATACAGGTAATAATAATAATTTTTATTACCCTGTCAAGCATTTTCCCTTTGAGGTTTACCTACATCCTTAAATTGATCAGCATAAACTATCCTTAAATAACGAATTCAACAAATACTGATATTGTTTTTTGGTGGCTGAGTTCCGAAAAATATAGCGGTGCGATACTTCAACCGAGTTGACATTTAAAAAAATCATTAAAATTGAACATCATCAAGGGAATTCTCCCCTTGAAAACCCTAATCTCCCCTTTACAAAAGGGGGATACAAAATTGTAGTTGCCCAATTCATTGGGCATTGTCCGATAAATCGGACAACTACATTTATCTTTCCGTATAGTGCTCTAACCGCAGGTTAGGCAAGGGAGCGAAGCGACCGAAGCAATT
>Ga0207433_10007256_pt1 | contig 18659 bp, 20 predicted proteins | sample YelNatPaOPGAMG01_FD_187559 | JGI IMG/M metagenome (GOLD analysis project Ga0207433, IMG submission 187559) | Hot spring thermophilic microbial communities from Obsidian Pool, Yellowstone National Park, USA - OP-RAMG-01 (SPAdes) (version 3) | ecosystem: Environmental > Aquatic > Thermal springs... | reverse complement strand
CAGAACACCGTCGCGAAGTTGTTGAAAATCAGCTTGACGCATCAACGACCGAGGACTACGATTTCGTCGAAATGAGGGCCAAAATTGACTTTGTCTTTTGCCGGTCGAGTTTGTCCCATTAACAATGATGGGCGAAACAATGGAGGTCATTCTATGACACATGATGAATTGGAGCAGCAGGTGAAGCTGATAAAGAAGCAGGTGATTGCTTGTCACATGGCTCAATACCAACTTCTCGAAGGCGTCGTGCACGCGCTAAAAGGTCTTCCCGCAGAAAAGCGAGACGCTCTTTTTCAGCTTCTGTTCGCCACGGATCAGGCTCTAAGAGAGCTGCAGTCGCTTCCAGGTGGGCCGCCACCGCGAGGGTGATGATATTTTCATCTAGTTCTATGTTCATTCGTTTCTCCTTTGGTTAGGAAAGGACACTGTTATGATTTTTCTCGTTGTCGTGCCATTGGGCGTCTTCCTCGCCTACGTGATTCTGCGCGAGACTTTCAAGCTTGCTGGCGGGATTGCTGCTTTGCTGGCATATCTTTTCGTCATTGGGCTTGCTATCACGCTTGTCGTCGTTCTGGCCGGTCTTGTCTGGCAGTTTATTGTTTGGGTGTTTCCGTATGTCCTCGGCGGTGCTGCCGTCATCGGTATTATTGCCCTCATCGTGAAGGCGGCTCGTAGGTGATACCGCGCCCATCAATTCGGTGCAGCGAACGGGCGAGGACGCCCGTCGCTGACCTCTGGCGTTGAGCGCAGCCCAACCGGTGGGGAACGGCGGCTGGAAAAAAGTATGAATAACCCGCGGTCGTCAGTCCCTCACTGTTGATCGTCAGGCCAGTACCCCGCCTTGGCTGGCATTGGTCACTTGCTTTTGATACCGGGCAAGCCAGCCGGTCAGGTCGCGTTTGACGGCGACCGGTTGCCGCGCCGCCCACTCCGCTTCGGGCACGCAGATGTCAATGCGCCGGTTCGGGAAATCTATTCGAATCCGGTCGCCATTCTGCAACCGGCCAATCGGTCCGCCTTCCGCCGCTTCCGGTGAAACGTGCCCGATGCACGCGCCGGCGGTGCCGCCACTGAACCGGCCATCGGTGATGAGCGCGACTTTGTCGCTCAAGCCCATCCCGACGATGTAGCTGGTCGGGCTGAGCATCTCTTGCATGCCGGGACCGCCTTTCGGGCCTTCGTTGCGAATGATCACCACGTCGCCCTCTTTGACCTTGCCGGCCAGGATCCCGGCGCAGGCGTCTTCCTGGCTCTCGAAAATCACGCACGGGCCTTCAAAGACAAAACCGGGGCCGCACCGTTGTTTGAAACCATCGCTAATCCCGGCGGTCTTGACCACGCTGCCCTGCGGGGCGAGTTGGCCGTAGAGAATCGCCAAGCCGCCCTCCGGCAGGTACGCGCTGGTCTTGGTGCGAATGCAATCCTCCGCCTTGAACATGAATGCCGGGTCGTGCGGCATCAGGCCGCTGGATTGGACTTTGGCCAGATGTTTCGGGTTGGTGTCGTATTCGGCGCGGGTGATGACCCAGTTCTTCAGCCGCTTGACCCGCACCATGCCGGTCTTCTCGCGGCTGCCGGTCTTCTGATATTTCCAGAACAACAACACCGGCTCGCCCCGGTAATCGCCGAGTTCGGCGCGGACCAGACCTTGTGATTCCCGGTGTTGCTGTTCGATGGCAGCCCGCAACGCCTCTTTGCCTTTCAACGCGGTGCCGTCGGGCATCTTGACCGCAACCTTCTCGCTGTAGAGCGCCAACTCCGCGGCGAGGTCGCCGGCGTTCCACGCGGCGGCGTCGCGCCAAAGCGTGATGGCGGTTTCGTTGCCGGGATGGAACAACAGGGGTTTCGGCGCAAGATTACCGGACGCCGTGCGGGCGGCCATACCGAGTTTGTCGTTGGGATCCACCACGATCGCCGACGCGCCGGAGACGCGGGCGGCTTTCGCCCATTCGGTGCATTTCTCGGAGCGCACATCCCACTCGTCAATGTTCTCACCAATGGTTTTGCCGGTCACGGTCAGGCAACCAGTGTGGAGCGCGCCCATCCGCTTCAACTCCCCGAGAATCGTGTGGATGCCACCGGCCCGTTGCACGTCTTGGATGTGGTAATCGGACGACGGCGACACTTTGCACAGACACGGCACGCGCCGGGAAATTTGGTCAATCCGGCCAATATCATATTGGATGCCGGCCTCGCGGGCGACGGCCAGCGTGTGGAGAATCGTGTTCGTCGAGCCGCCCATCGCCACGTCGAGCGCCAGCGCGTTGTCGAACGCTTCGAGGGTGGCGATGTCGCGCGGTTTGATGTCCTTGGCGATGAGCTGCAGGATGGCGCGCGCGGCGCGCAGGTAGAGCGCCTCGCGTTCTTTCGAGACGGCGAGGATCGTGCCGTTACCGGGCAACGCCATGCCGAGCGCTTCGCAGAGGCAATTCATCGAGTTGGCGGTGAACATGCCGGCACACGACCCGCAGGTCGGGCAGGCGGATTGTTCGAGCTTGGCGAGGTCGGCCTCGGTGATCTGGCCGGCTTGCAGTTTGCCGACGCCTTGGAACACGGAAATGAGGTCGGACTTCTTCGTCGCCGCGCCGAGATAGTCCGGCAGCGTGTCGGATTTCTGCTCGGCAATGCCGGCCGCCATCGGGCCGCCGCTGACGAACACGGTCGGGATGTTCAAGCGCATTGCGGCCATCAACATGCCGGGCACGATCTTGTCGCAGTTCGGAATACAGACCATGCCGTCGAAACAGTGCGCCTTGATCATGCTCTCGACGGAATCCGCGATGAGTTCCCGGCTGGGCAGGGAGTATTTCATGCCGCCGTGGCCCATCGCGATACCGTCGTCAATGCCGATGGTGTTAAAGATGAACGGCACGCCGCCCGCTTCGCGGACGAAGCGTTTGACGAGCGCGCCGATCTCGTTGAGATGGGCGTGGCCGGGAATGCAGTCGGTGTACGAATTGGCGATGGCGATGAACGGTTTCTCAAAGTCGGCCTCCGACTCGATGACGCCGGTGGCCCGGAGCAAACTGCGGTGTGGCGCGCGTTCCGCGCCTTTCTTGATGATGTCAGATTTCATAGCGGCGAGAGAGTAGCGCAAAGACAGCCGGTTGTCGAACGCCAAGAATAATCGTTGACGGGGAACGGTTCTTCGCCTAAGTTGGCGGCCCTTTTGGGAGTCAACATCATGTACGCAGTCATTCAAACAGGCAGCAAACAGTACCGGGTCCAGCCCGGCGACGTGCTGGAAGTCGAATTGCTCGACGGTGAAAAGGGCAAGGACATCGTTTTGAACGATGTTTTGCTCGTCGCCGACGGCGACAACATCAAAGTCGGCAAGCCGACCGTGGCCGGCGCGAAGGTGACCGCCGAGGTCGTCGAGCCGGACAAGATGGCCGACAAGGTCATCGCGTTCAAGTTCCGCCGGCGCGAGGGCTACCACCGCAAACGCGGCGTGCGGGCGCACCACACGATCTTGAAAATCAAAGAAATTGTTGCAAAGTGAAATAGGAGCACCACGTCATGGCTCATAAAAAAGGACAAGGCAGTTCACGAAACGGTCGCGACAGCGTCAGCAAACGGCTCGGCGTGAAAGCGTTTGGCGGCGAAACCGTTACCGCCGGCAGCATCCTCATCCGCCAACGCGGCGCCCGCTGGGTGGCCGGCCAGAACGTCCGCACCGGCCGCGATTGGACATTGTTCGCCCTCACCGACGGCACCGTGCGGTTCGACAAAAACGGCAGCCGGGTGAACGTGGACCCGGTCGCCAGCAAGTCGTAAGGACTGGCAGTTTCATCGGAGGGAATCCGCCAACCGGCGGATTCCCTTTTTGATTGGCGGGATGAACGGCGCGCGCGCTACCGAGTTGTGGTGGCCGCGCTGCCGGATCGGCGACCGCCGTTAAGAAAGCGCGACGGATTGGCGTCCGTCTCGTTGATGATGTTTTGGACGGCGGCCGCAAAACCGGCAGGGTCCGAATACCCAATCTGCGAAGCCAGTTGTTGGAGCTGGAGCGTCCGGTCCTGTGCGCGCAATTCGTTCAATTTCTGGTACGACGCCCGGGTGTCGGAGATCAACGCTTCCGTTGCCGCCTGCCGTTGGTCCTCCGGCAGGCTGCGGACGTTTTCCCACTGCTGCCGGAGATCGTTCAAGTGCGTCAGCGTGTCGGCAATCTGCGTGACCAAATCCACCTCGGCCTGCGTGGTCGCGCCCTGCAACCGTTGGTCGAGCCGGGCCAACTGCCGGTTCAACTCCTCGGTCAAACGCTGCCGGCGCCGTTCCCGGTCGGCCATGATCTGTTTGTAGCGTTCCGGGTCCTCGGTGCGCAATCGTTCGAGATACGACATCTCGCCGCCGCGCGCGGGGGCGTTGGTGGAGACCGCCGCGACCGCGACCGCGCCGGTTTTGGCCGACAACGTCTGGGCGAGCCGGTCGTACTGGTTTTTCAACTCGAAGTAGGCCGTCTCGCGTTCGGCGAGCAGTTTCTTCAGCAGCGGCACCGTGATCGCGCCGCCATTCGTCCCGGCCTCGGTCCCGGCGTGGAGTTGCGCCAACGCCAATTCCGCCCGGCGCGCCCGGTACGCAAACACCATCGTCGTGACCGCCAACACAACGCATCCCAGGACCAGCCCGATCGTCAGCAAACGTTTCATGTGTGCCGTGTACCATACCGGTCACGGTTTTGCTATACTTGATTTGATGATCACGCTCGACCAACTGACCGGCCGCGACCTGGACGGCACCGAAATCGCCGCCGCCGTGCAGGCGCTGCTCGCCGACACCGTGGCCGACGACACCAAAGCGGATTTTCTCGCCGCCCTGGCGCGCAAAGGCGAGACGGTGGAAGAAATTGCCGGGTTTGCCCGCGAACTCCGGCAACGCGCGGTTGATCCCGGCATCAATCCCGCCCAATTCGGCGGCGTGGTGCTCGACGTGGTCGGGACCGGCGCCGACATGGCGCACACGTTCAACGTCTCGACTTGCGTCATCTTCATCGCCGCCGCCGCCGGTATTGCCGTCGCCAAGCACGGCAACCGGGCGATCTCCAGCAAATGCGGCAGCGCCGACGTGCTCGCCGCGCTCGGCGCAAACATCGAGTTGCCGCCCGACGCCGCGCGCCGGTGTCTCGAAACCACCGGGCTGACTTTTTTCTTCGCGCCGTTGTACCATCCGGCCTTCAAGAAGATCGCGCCGGTGCGGAAGAAACTCGCCGAACGCCAACAGCGCACTGTGTTCAACATCCTCGGCCCGCTGGTCAACCCCTGCCGGCCCACCCACCAGCTCATCGGCGTGTTCGACCGCGCGCTCGTGCGCCGCTACGCCGAAGTGCTGCGGTTGCTGGGATTGCGGCACGCGATGGTCGTGCACGGCGACGGCCTCGACGAGCTCACCACGCTCGGTCCGAATTTCATCGCCGAACTCTGGGGCAACCGGATCGAAACCACCGAAAAGTGTTTCTCGTTCACGCCATCCGATCTCCGCCTGAGCGCCCCGGATTTGAAAGCGTTGGCCGGTGACGACCCGGCCACCAACGCCCGGATCATCCGCAACATCCTCGCAAATCAGGACCGGGGCCCCAAGCGCGATCTCGTGCTGCTCAACGCCGCCGCCGCGCTGGTTGTCGCCGAAAAAGTCACCAGCTACGAAGCGGGCTGGACGTTGGCCGGTGAGTTGATTGACAGCGGCGCGGCGCTGGCCAAGCTCGATGCGTTCATTGCTGCGACGCGCTGACCGCGCCCACCCTGCCCGGAACCGCTCCGCTCCCGGCCGGCGGTGGTTGTCTGAAGGTCGTTGACCCCGGGTGCGGTTCTCGTATTTTGTGACCGATGCGCTGGATGATTTTGTTTCTGACAGTCACGGCGGGCTGGGCTGCCGAACCCCGCCCGCTGCTGCGGGATTTCATCGGCCTGAATGGCCACACCGTTCAGTTCAAACCCGACCTGTACCGGGCGGTGACCCGGCAGGTCCGCGATTACCACGGGTTGCAATGGGATGTCGGCAACGACACGAGTTTCGTCCCCACATTTCCGTTCGCGCGCAACCGGGTCAACTGGGAGCAGCTCTACGCTTCGTGGCAACGGGCCGGTCACCGGATCCACGTCAGCCTGATGTTCGAGCAAATCCCGACCAACGGCTGGAAGAATCTCCCCCGCGACGCGCGGGTCTACGGCGAGGCATTTGCCAGATTTTTCGGACCGTCCGGCCCGCACCGCCTCGTGGAGTCGGTCGAAATCGGCAACGAACCCGGTCAGTATGCCGATGCCGATTACCGGCGCGTCTTCGAACACATGGCCACCGGCCTGCGCACCGGCGACCCCCGCCTAAAAATCGTCACTTGCGCCACAGGCACCCAACCCAGCGGCAACTATCACAAACAGGTCACCGTTTTTACCGGTTTGGAACCGCTGTACGACGTCCTGAGCATCCACACCTACCCGTTTGCGGAACAATGGCCGACCTGGCGGCGCAGTTATCCCGAAGACCCCTCGCTTGATTACCTCACCAATGTCCAACGCCTGATCGACTGGCGCGACACCCATGCGCCCGGCAAACCGGTCTGGATTACCGAGTTCGGCTACGACGCCTGCACCCAACCGGCGCCGCCGACGGGCGATTTTCAGCGTTGGGAAGACGTCACCGACGAACAACAAGCACAGTATATCGTCCGGTCGTTTCTGGTTTTCTCGGCGCTGAACGTTCAACGAGCCTATCTCTACTGGTTCAACGACGACGACAAACCCGGGCTCCATGCCGCTTCCGGTCTGACCCGGCGCTACCAGCCGAAACCGTCCTTTCATGCGGTGGCGCATCTGTTGGCAACGCTCGGCGATTACCGGTTCGCGCGTGTCATCCAGCAAACCCCCGGCGACCTGTACCTGTATGAATACCGGCAGAACGGACAACGCTTGTGGGTGGCCTGGTCGCCGACCGGCCGGGGACGGACGATCGAGTGGACGGTGCCGGTCGGAGTCCGCATCGCGCGCGCCGAGCAAATGCCCCTGACCGGCGACACACCACCCCCGGTGATCGTCTCCGCCACCGGTCGCATTCGCGTGGGCGAATCGCCGCTCTATCTCTGGCTGGCCGATCCCGGGCGCATCGTGACACTGCCACCACGCGACCATCTGTCACCCTGAGCGTCCTGCCGCAGCCCTGAGCCGCGAAGGGGAAGGGTCTCAGTCGTTTTCGTCACGTCTTTCCGAAGAAAGGCGGAGATTTGCCGCACCCGACAGCGGCGTCTCGCTTGGCTCGGCTTTCGCTGCGCTCAGAATGACAACGACTGATTGATTGGTGGCAGTGTCAAGATGCGTTCGCCGATCCCTGATTCAACACAATAAGCCTGCATTTCCCTGGTAACCGTGCTATTTTCCCACCGAGAGGACACGCATGAGAGAGGCAGCGTTTTACGAGAAGCTCGCGGCGGACCACGTCCGCTGCCGGTTGTGTCCGCACGAGTGCGACATCGCTGCCCACCATCACGGCGTCTGCGGTGTCCGATACAACGCGGCCGGCACGCTCTACACGCTGGTGTACGACAAGGTCATTTCCCACGCGGTGGACCCGATTGAGAAGAAACCGCTGTTTCACTTCCAACCGGGTTCGACCAGTTACTCCATCGCCACGGTCGGCTGCAATATGCGCTGCCTGCATTGTCAGAACTGGGAAATCTCCCAGTGGTCCAAAGAGATGAAACATTGGCCGGCAGCGCCGAACGCGATGTGCCCCGACCTGGCTTCCCTCGACCACGCCGTGCCCGGTGAGCCGGTCAGCCCAGAGAAAATTGTGGCCGTTGCCCAACACAGCCGGACGCGGTCCATTTCCTACACGTACAGCGAGCCGACGATCTTTTTCGAGTTGGCGTACGATACCGCCGTGCTGGCCCGGCAGGCAGGATTGAAGAACGTATTCGTGACCAACGGCTACACCAGCCCGGCCGCGGTGCGCCAACTCGCCGGCGTGCTCGATGCCGCCAACGTGGACTTGAAGTTCTGGAACGACAACACGCACCGGCACATCACCGGCGCACCACTCGCGCCCGTGCTCGACTCCATCCGGCTGTACCACGAGCTCGGCGTCTGGATCGAAGTCACCACGCTCGTCATTCCCGGCCTCAACGATGCCGACACCGATCTGCGGGGCATCGCCGGCTTCCTCCAGTCGGTCAGCCCGGACATCCCGTGGCACATCAGCGCGTTTCATCCGACGTACAAAATGAAGGACCGGCCGCGCACGCCGGCGACGACGTTGCATCGCGCCCGGCAACTCGGTTTGGAGGCCGGCTTGCGGTACGTCTATGAAGGCAACGTCCCCGGCCAAGGCAACGAAACCACCTACTGCCCTGCCTGCCGGAAAGCGTTGATCGAGCGGTACGGGTTCATGGTCCTGCGCAACCTGGTGCGCGCCGGCCGCTGCCCGAATTGCGGGACCGCCATCGCCGGCGTCGAATTAAGCGGCGGCCAGTAATCCGAGCCGGTCGAACCGCAGATAGAGTTCCCGGCACACCCAGGCGTCCGTGGCGGCGTAGAGGATTTGTTGCGGCGTGAGCGGGTACCGGCCCCAGTTCGACGTGCGCGGACCTTTGGGGACCCGGTAGCGCAGGAAGATGCCGGCCAGATTGCGCAGACCGGTCTTCTTCAGACCAATCCGGTGGGCCACCACGCCGAGGTCGAGGGCGCCGTGTTCCTGAAACTCGAAGACACGCCGGAGTTCTTTGAGATCGTGCGCCAACGCCAGACCGGCTTTGATCAGGCGCGGATTCTCCAAGGTCGCCCGCAACAGTGCCGTGTCCGGCACGTGCCGCAACGGGAACAGATAGACAGCGCGGCCGGTGGCCATCTGCACCAGCGTCGGCAGATGCGCCGCCTGGCCTTTGCGAAATGTCGGCGGCGTTTCGGTGTCGAAACCGACCACCGTCTCCCGGTGTAAATCGGCCGCGGCGGATTCGAGTTCCCGGTGGGACGTCACGAGATGAACCGGGCCGGCATAACGCCGGATCGGCAGTTCGGCCAGCTCCTCCGGCGTAATGGTCTCGGCAATGCCTTTGGTCGCGAGCATGACAGCGGGGAGACTACCGGAGCGCGCGCCGGGAAGCGAGCCGGTAATGTTGGTTGACAAAGTGTCGAATGACGCGTCGGCAGTTGACAGTTTGTCTGTTCGGCGACACCCGCACCGGCGGGAGCGAGATTCTTATTTTGCTGGCGGGCAAAGAGTTGCACAAAACGAGACCGGCGTGGCATGGACGGTGCGAATCAAGCAGACGGGTCGATGATGATTTTGACGCAACCATTGTATTCTGGGGTTTCCGCATCGAAATCGGCGGGAGTGACTGCTTTGTTTTCCCTCGCGGTCGGGTCCTCACGCCAGCCGTTGCCCAATGGCCAACGCTTCGCCCGTGTCACCAACACGAACGCGCCCGGCATCAGGGCCACCGATGCCAGCGTCCGTTGTGGACTCAACCTCGCCTCACTGCGACCCGAGGTGACTGAGTTCAATGGGGCGAGGCGCCCCCCGACCGCGAACCCTTTTTCCAGCTTCGCCGTGAGAACGCGTGCCGGGTACAACAAAATCACAAACGGGGTGAGACAAGAACTATCCGTCACGCGTTTCTCCGGCGAGGGACACCGTCATGACTGAGACCCTGGTCATCGGCAACGAGAAACGGCGCATTTCCGTCGCGCAGATGCTCGTTTATGAGTTGCGGGTGCGCAACGCGATGACCAAGGAACCGGTCACCGCGAGGCCGACGGACACGATGCGGACGATTCAACATTTGATGAAGACCCACCGGTTTTCCGGCGTGCCGATCACGCGGGACGGTTCGTTGCTGGGCATTGTGACCATCGAAGACATCATCAACGCCCTCGACAAAGGCCACATCAACGAGCCGGCCGAACGGTGGATGGCGCGCGACCCGGTGACGTTGCGCGATCATTACTCGCTGGTGCGGGCGGTGGCGGAGTTTGACCGGTACGGGTTCGGCCGGTTCCCCGTGTTGGACGGCACCGACAAGCTGGTGGGCATCATCACCCGCGGCGACATCACGAATTGTCTGGTGCATCATCTGGAGAAACGGGCCGAGGAGGCGGTGGCGCACGAGGCGGCGTTGGTGGCCGAGCGGGCGGCCGACGAGAAGGCGCGCCGGATGGTGGTGCGCAGCCAGATCAAGTCGGGCGATTTCGACAGCGCCGGCAAGATCAGCCAGCGGATGCGGCAGGTGTTGCGCGAGCGCGGGATTGATCCCGACGTGCGGCGGCGGGCGGCGGTCATCGCCTACGAGGCGGAAACGAACATCATCATTCACACCATTGGCGGCCAGATCACGGCGACCATTTTGCCGGACAAGGTCGTGATTGACGCCATTGACGAAGGCCCCGGCATCGAGAACGTGGATTTGGCGATGCGCGAAGGCTGGTCCACGGCGGGACCGTTGGCGCGGGAACTGGGCTTCGGCGCCGGGATGGGATTGCCGAACATGAAACGATGCGCCGACGTGTTTGAGATCAATACCGAAATGGGCCGGGGCACCCACATACACGCCGAAGTGCTGTTGAAGAAAGCGAGGATGGCAAAATGACAATGACGAAACCCGTAACGGTCAAGACCCTGCTGAGCATCATCCCGGCCGAAGTGTTGACCGACAAAGCCGACGCGGAAATCAAGGGCTGTTACATTGCCGATTTGTTGAGTGATGTGCTGGCGCGAGCCGAACCGGGGGTGCTCTGGGTCACGATTCAAACCCACCGCAACGTGGTTTCGGTGGCCGCGATGAAAGACGTGCCGGTGGTGTTGATCACCTGCGGCCGCCGGCCCGACCCGCAAATCATCATGGAAGCGCAAGAGGAAGGCATCGTGCTGCTGGCCACGCCGCTTTCCACCTACGAAGCCGCCGGCAAACTCTGGGAGGCAGGCCTCCGATGAACGGCACCACCATTCCCCCACAACCCCGGCCCGAACCCGCCCCGCATCCGAGCGGCGACCCGCGGTTCGCCTCGCTCGACGCGACGCTGGACCGGTACCACTACGAGCCGACCGCGCTGATTCAGATTCTGCACGCGGCGCAGCAGTTGTTCGGCTATCTCCGCGCCGACGTGTTGCATTATGTCGCCGCCAAACTGCGGCTGCCCATCGCCCAGGTGTACGGCGTGGTGACCTTCTACCACTTGTTCACCACGAAACCGCGCGGCAAACACCAGATCCTCGTCTGCACCGGCACCGCCTGCCACGTGCGCGGCTCGAAGCTGATTTTCGAGCGGTTGCAACAACAACTCGGCGTCGCCGAGGGCGAATCCACCAAGGACGGCCTGTTCAGCGTGCACCAGGCCCGCTGCATCGGCGCGTGCGCACTGGCCCCGGCCATCGCCGTCGGCGACGACGTGTACGGGAAACTGTCGCCGGACAAGATCGCCAACTTCATCAAAAAAGACCTGAAGAAATACACGTGATGACGCCGCATGATGGAAGAACTGTCATTGCACCTGCTGGACATTGCGATGAACTCGCTGGCCGCGGGGGCGCGGTGTATCCAGATCGCAGTGCTCGAAAGCCAGCGACGCGACCGGCTGATCCTGCGGGTGCGGGACGACGGGCGCGGCATGGACGCGGCGACGTTGCAGAAAGTGCTGAACGGCGCGACGACCACCAAAGCCAGCCGGCGCAAGAAGATCGGTCTCGGTTTGGCGCTGTTGCGGCAGACGTGCGAAATGTGCGACGGCCGGTTGCGGGTGTGGAGCCGGCCCGGCCGCGGCACGTCGGTCACCGCCTCGATGCGGCTCAGTCACGTGGACCGGCCGCCGTTGGGCGATTTGACCGCGACCATCGAAGCGTTGTGCGCGGCCAGCCCCGATGTGGACGTGCAGTTGCGGTATCACTCCGACGAAGGGAAATTTTGTTTCAGCTCGCAAGAGCTGCGGCAGCAGAAAGGATAACACCATGAACCTCGAAGAACTCAAGAAGCTCAAAGAGAAGGCCCAGCGCCAGGTCGCCCTGCGCGAGGGCAACAAGAAATACCGGGTCGTCGTCAGCATGGGCACCAGCGGCATTGCCGCCGGGGCGCGCGACGTGATGAAGACGATGCTCGACGAGATCGAGAAACGCGGTCTCGACGACGTCGAGGTGCGCGTGACCGGCGAGCACGGCCTCGAGGACGTCGAGCCGGTGATCCGCATCGAGGAGGCCGGCGGCGAGGAAACCACCTACGCCCGGCTGGACGCCGAGAAGGCCAAGAAGATCGTGGCCGAGCACCTCGGCAAGGGCAAGAAAGTGGAGAATCTGGCGGTGGGCAAACAAAAGAAGACCGACTAATCGAGCGGCGCGCCCGGTGCGGCGCGCGCAGAGCGGAGCGTTATGATTCGATCCAATGTTCTCGTATGCGGCGGCGCGGGTTGCCTGAGTTCCGGCTGCCACGCGGTGCAGGACGCGCTCAAACAGGAATTGACCAAGCGCGGTCTCGACAAGGAGATCAACATCGTCGTCACCGGCTGCATGGGACCGTGCGACCTCGGCCCGGTCCTCCTGGTGCATCCCGACGGCACGTTTTACCAGCGCGTCACGGCGCTTGACGTGCCGGCGCTGGTCGAGGAGCATTTCATCAAGGGCCGCGCCTACACGAAGTTGCTGCCAAAGGACGAGGTCACGGCCAACCTGATCACCACCCAGCGCGATTTCGGCTTCTTCGCCAAACAGGAAAAAATCGTGCTGGCCAACTGCGGCGTCATTGACGCCGAAAACATCGAGGAATACATCGCCCGCGACGGCTACGCGGCGCTCGGCACGGTGCTGACGGCCAAGAAACCGGCGGATGTGATTGCCGAGATCAAACTCAGCGGCCTGCGCGGCCGCGGCGGCGCCGGGTTTCCGACCGGGGTGAAATGGGAACTGCTCGCGAAGGCGCCGGTCACGCCGAAGTTTCTGATCTGCAACGCCGACGAGGGCGATCCGGGCGCGTTCATGAACCGGGCGGTGCTCGAAGGCGACCCACACGCGGTGTTGGAAGGTATGTGCATTGGCGGTTACGCGACCGGCGCGAGCCGGGGGTTCATTTACATCCGTGCCGAGTACCCGCTGGCCATCAAACGGCTGCAGATCGCGATTGACCAGGCCTACAAGTACGGGTTGCTCGGCAAGAACCTGTTTGGGACGGATTTTTCGTTCGACATCGAAATGCGGATTGGCGCGGGCGCGTTTGTCTGCGGCGAGGAAACGGCGCTGATGCGGTCCATCGAGGGCCGGCGCGGCCAGCCGATGCCGCGTCCGCCGTTCCCGGCCCAGCGCGGGCTGTGGGGCAAGCCCACCAATATCAATAATGTCGAGACGTGGGCCACCGTGCCGGTCATCCTCCGCAAGGGGGCGAACTGGTACAACCAGTTCGGCACCGAAAAGACCAAGGGCACGAAAGTGTTCGCGTTGGCCGGCAAGATTCGCAATACCGGCCTCGTCGAGGTGCCGTACGGCACGACGTTGCGGCAAATCATTTTTGGCATCGGCGGCGGCATCCCCGGCGGCAAAAAGTTCAAGGCCGTCCAAACGGGCGGCCCGTCCGGCGGCGTCATCCCGGCCGAGCATCTCGACACGCCGGTCGAGTACGAATCGCTGCAAAAACTCGGCTCGATCATGGGGTCGGGCGGCATGGTGGTGATGGACGAGGATTCGTGCATGGTGGACGTGGCGCGGTTTTTCCTCGAGTTCTGCTGCGATGAAAGCTGCGGCAAATGTCCGCCGTGCCGGGTGGGCACGAAACAGATTCTCAACCTGTTGGAGCGCATCTGTGCCGGCGAGGGCCAGATGGAAGACCTCGACAAGCTGGAACAGTTGGCCACCGTCATCAAAGACGCGAGCCTGTGCGGTCTCGGCCAGACGGCGCCGAACCCGGTGCTGACGACGTTGCGGTATTTCCGGCACGAATACGAGGCGCACATCAAGGAGAAACGCTGCCCGGCCCGTGTCTGCCGGGAACTGTTGACCTACACGATTCATTACGACAACTGCGTCGGCTGCTCGATCTGCGCGCGGAATTGTCCGACCAACACAATCTTCAAAGTCAAAGGCCAAAAGAAGTACTACATCGTGGAAGACGACTGTATCCATTGCGGCGCGTGCTTCGATGTGTGCAAGTTCAACGCAATTCTCAAGGCCTCCGACGGCACGGCGCATGTCGTGCCGCCGAAACCGGAATTGGAACCGCCGCCCGGCCGCAAAACCCAGGTACCCGCATGAGCACTCCCAAGCAAATTACTGTCACGATTGATGGCAAAACCTGCACCGGCACCGCCGGCCAGACCATCCTCGAAATCGCCAGCGCCCACGGCATCGTCATCCCGACGCTCTGCTACCTCAAAGGGCTGAGTTCGTGGGGCGGCTGCCGGATCTGCATCGTGGAGATCAAGGGCAGCCCGAAAGTGGTGCCGTCCTGCGCCACGCCGGCGATGGACGGCGCGGAGATCATCACCAACAGCGACCGGCTGATCCAGTTGCGCAAGTGCACGCTCGAACTGCTGTTCAGCGAACGCAACCACCTCTGCCCGATGTGCCCGTACAACAAGGGCGATTGCGGCCTGCAACATCAGGGCCTCGCCCACGGCATCACCGGCATCCGCTACCAGTACCTCTACCCGGCCATGCCGATTGACCTGACGGCGAAGTACTTTGGCCTGGACCAGAACCGCTGCATCCTCTGCACCCGCTGCGTCCGCACCTGCGACGAAATCGAGGGGGTGCACACGCTCGACGTTGCCAATCGCGGCATTCGCAATCAGATCGTGGTGGACCTCAACGCCACCTTCGGCGCGTCGGACACCTGCACCAGTTGCGGCGCGTGCGTCGCGAATTGCCCGACCGGCGCGCTGTTCGACAAGGCCGCCGCGTTCCGCGGTCCGCTGGCCAGTTGCCAGACCGTGCTGACCACCTGCACCGAATGCCCGGTCGGCTGCGGCCTGAAAGTGTTCACCAAGGAAAACCGGATCGTCAACGTGTTCGGCGATCCCGACAGCCCGGTCAACAAGGGCCACCTCTGCGTCAAAGGCCGGTACGAAACGTGGGCCGACGCGCGCGAACGGATCACCCAACCGCTCGTGCGCGGCGCCGACGGCCAGTTGCATCCGGCGACGTGGCCGGCGGCCATCCAGCGGATCAAGGACACGCTCGCCCAGTCGCCGGACTGGGAGACCGGCCTGTTGGTGTCTCCCCGGCTGACCAACGAGGCCGTGCAAACCGTCCGCAAATTGGCCGACAAGTTCGACCGGGTCGCCGCGTTTGTCGCGCCGTACGAAGCCGCGCTCTGCGGCCAGCCCGAATACGCCGCCCCGGACAGCTTGCAACGCCTGGACGAAGCCGACGCGATCATCGTGCTCGGGGCGCGTCCGAGCGAAGACCACGGGGTGGTGGCCGCCCGGATCCGCCGCGCCGTGCGGCAGCGCGGGGCGAAGCTGTTGATTTTCCACGCCCGCAAGAGCGGCCTGGACCGGTATGCGAACATCTGCGCCAACGTCGTCAGCCTCGAACGGTCGTTCTGGAAACAAGTGGCCGAGACGCTGGCCGATGCCCAACGGCCGGTGCTCGTGTACGGGCCGCAAGCGATGTCGCCCATCGGCGTGACCGTGTTGGAACGGCTGCTGAAATCGTTCGAGGACAAGAAAGAAGGCACCGGCCCGGCGGTGATCCCGTTGCCGCGCAGCGCCAACAGCCTCGGCTTCGGCGCGGCCGGCCTTGAGTTGCTCGAAGAAATCGGCCCGTGGCTCGACACCAAACCGATGAGCTTCCTGTGCATCGTCGCCAGCGACGAACCCGACGGCGGCGCGCGGTTGTTGGAGGAACGATATGTGCGCCCGTTGTTGAGCGAGGTGGATTGCCTGGTCGTGCAGGCCGCCTACCGGTCCGCGTTGACCGACATGGCGCAGGTGGTGTTGCCGGCGGTGACGTGGGCCGAAAAATTCGGCACGATCACGAACTTCGAGGGCCGGGTGTTGCCGGTGCGCCCGGTGCTCGCGCCGGTCGGCGAGATGCGCGACGATCAAACGATTCTGGAGAGTGTGTTCGCATGAACAAGACCGCCAAAAAACCAGCCAAGAAACCCGCCGCGAAACCGGTGGCCCAACCGGCCGCCGCGACAGCGGCCACCCCGGCCAAAATCAAAGTCGCCACGATGTGGTTGAGCGGCTGTTCGGGCTGTCACATGTCGTTTTTGGACATTGACGAGCGTATTCTCGAACTCGTCAAGCACGTGGACATCCTGTTCAGCCCGATCGTGGACATCAAGGTTGCCGACATGCCGCAGGTGGATGTCGGCATCGTCGAGGGGTGCGTGAACAACACGGATCAGGAACACGAACTGAAACTGCTGCGCGAGCGGTGCAAGGTGTTGATCGCGCTCGGCGACTGCGCGGTGACCGGCAACATCCCGTCGTTGCGCAACCAGTTCAAGCTCGACGACGTGTTGTCGCGCGCCTACGAGCAGACGGAAAGCACGAAGATTCCGATCATCCCGCACGACCCGGTCGTGCCGCCGCTGCGGCCAAAGGCGCAGCCGTTGCAGGAAGTCGTCAAGGTGGACCTGCACATTCCCGGTTGTCCGCCCGACGCCGACACGATCTGGTTCGCGTTGACCGAGCTGCTGGCCGGCCGCGTGCCGCAGCTCAACGAGAAAAATATGAGGTACGACTAATGAGCACCGCCACCGATTCCCGCACCATCCTGATCAATCCGGTGACCCGCATCGAGGGGCACGCCAAGATCACCATTCACCTCGACGAACGAGGCGAAGTCAACGACGCGCGGTTCCATGTGGTGGAGTTCCGCGGGTTCGAGAAGTTCTGCGAGGGCCGGCACTACACCGAGATGCCGCAGATCACGCCACGCACGTGCGGCATCTGCCCGGTCAGCCACCTGCTGGCCAGCGCCAAAGCCTGCGACGCCATTACCGGCCGCGAAATCCCGCGCCCGGCAAAGATGCTGCGCGAACTGATGCACATGGGCCAGATCATCCAGTCCCACGCGCTGAGCTTCTTCCACCTCAGCGCGCCGGACCTGTTGCTCGGATTCGATTCCGAGCCGGCGTTGCGCAACATCGTCGGGCTTGTCCACCAGAAACCGGACATCGCCGTCAAGGGCGTGTTGCTGCGCAAACATGGCCAGGAAATCATCAAACTCGTGGGCGGGCGAAAGATTCACGCCGATTTCCCCGTGCCGGGCGGCGTCAACAAGACGCTCACACCCGAACAACGCGACACGATCCTCAAAGGAATGCCGGCCGCGTTCGAGATGGTCAGCTTCGCCCTCGACCTGCTCAAGGGCTACCACAAAGCCCACCTGGCCGAGGTCGAGGACTTTGGCAGCTTCGACTCGAACTACATGGGCTTGGTGCAGCCGGACGGTGCGTTGGAGTTGTACGACGGCAATCTCCGGTTCTGCGACGCGAAGGGCGAAATCCTGCACGATCAAATCCCGCCGGCCCAGTATCTCGACTACATCGCCGAGGCCGTCGAACCGTGGAGCTACATGAAGTTCCCCTACCTCGAACGGCTGGGCTACCCGACCGGCATGTACCGCGTCGGCCCGCTGGCGCGGTTGAACCTCTGCAGCCACATCGCCACGCCCCGGGCCAACGCCGAGTTGCAGGAATGGCGCGCCAAAGGCCGGGTGCGGACCAGCTCGTTCTACTACCACTGGGCGCGGCTCATCGAAATCGTCTATGCCCTCGAACGCGCCGAGCAACTGTTGCGCGACCCGGCCATCACCAGCACCGACATTCTCGTGCCGAACGATCCGCAGAACCCCGAAGGCGTCGGCATCGTCGAGGCGCCGCGCGGCACCTTGATTCATCATTATTGGGTCAACAAAGACGGGCGCGTCGAGAAGGTCAACCTGATCGTCTCCACCGGCCACAACAACCTGGCCATGAACAAAGGCGTCCAACATCTCGCCAAGAAATACGTCAAAGCCAAAAAACTCCAGGAAGGCATGCTCAACCGGGTCGAGGCGGTCATCCGCTGCTACGACCCGTGCCTGAGTTGCGCTACGCACGCCGTCGGCAAGATGCCGATTGCCATTGAATTGCAGGATGCCGGCGGCGCGGTGCTGGACACGTTGCGGCGCGACCCATCGTCCTGACGCGGCATGAAGGTGTTGGTGATCGGCTACGGCAATGACAGCCGCAACGACGACGGCATCGGCTGGCACGTCGTGGCGGAACTGCAGCGCCGCCAACTGCCGGGGGTGACCTGCGCCACCGCGCACCAGCTCGAAGTGGATTTCGCCGAGACCGTCCGCGACTTCGACCGCGTGATTTTCGTGGATGCCGCGATCCCGGAAAGCCCCCGCCCGTGGTGGCGCGAGGAGGTCGTGCCCGGCTTCCGCAGCCATGCCGTTGCCCACTTTCTGACGCCCGGCGACGTGCTCGGCCTGTGCCAGACGTTGCACGGCAGCGCGCCGCGCGGCGTGCTCTTCAGCATCCGCGGCCACGACTTCAATTTCGGCACGAACTTCTCGCCCGCCACCCGGCAGGCGGCAGACGAAGTCGTCCAGCAAATCGTCACGGAGCTTCAGGCATGACCGACCGGCGCTTCCCGATTACCGAGGCGCGGTTTCTCGCGCCCGATGTCAAACTGATCCGCATCGTCGCGCCGCGCATCGCCAAGAAACAGAAGCCCGGCCAGTTCGTCATCGTCCGCGTG
>Ga0207433_10007253_pt1 | contig 18669 bp, 13 predicted proteins | sample YelNatPaOPGAMG01_FD_187559 | JGI IMG/M metagenome (GOLD analysis project Ga0207433, IMG submission 187559) | Hot spring thermophilic microbial communities from Obsidian Pool, Yellowstone National Park, USA - OP-RAMG-01 (SPAdes) (version 3) | ecosystem: Environmental > Aquatic > Thermal springs... | reverse complement strand
ACACACCTCCTATGTGAAAAGAAACCCCATTTTTTATTGCAAGTCTACAAGCAAGAACTGTCCCACCAACAGAAAGTAATGCCATTCTTACAAGCTCATCGGAATAAGGAAGCTCGAGCCTGTAAAGCTCTTGAAGGGAAAGGGTTCCAGTTTTTATCTTCTCAACCCAACTTTTTTGATGCACAAGAAAGAGTTCTTCATCGGAGCAAGGTTCAGGTTCTATAAAATCTATATATTTATGGAGTTTTTCCTTCAAAATTCTCTCTTTAAGAAGTCTGTATTTTTCTGTCCTGAAAACATGGGTACCAAGATCAACAATATATTTCTCAGAATATATTACAGGAAGCCTTTTCATAATCTGTTTTCTTTGTATATTCCTACAAAGGCTATATTTCTTCCCTTTTCACCCCTTCTATGGGAGAAGAAAAGTTCTCTATTACACATTGTGCATAGGGATATTTCATATATATTCCTTTCCTTTATTCCTCCTTTTTGGAGAAGGACTTTGTTTGCCTTTCTAAGATCAAAATAAAACTTCCTTTCCCTCTCCAAAATTGATTCTAAAAAAGAATTTTCCAGGACTTCCTTAACATCTTCACCAATCTCATAACAGCATACCGATATTGAAGGTCCCAGAATTGCAATCAAATCATGGGGGTTGGATCCAAAAATCTCTTCCATTCTCTTTATCCCCTCCATTGCTACCCCTTTAAAAGTACCCCTCCATCCAGCATGAATTGCCCCCACAGCTCTATTATCTCTATCAATTAAAATAATTGGGAGACAATCTGCTGTTTTTACTCCAATAAAAAGTCCCTCCTCATTAGTAAGGAGTCCATCCGCAGTTTCTTCTGAAACAGATCTTCTATCAACCTTTATAACCTTAGAGGAATGAATTTGATTGGTGGTGAAAAGTATTAACCCAGAATCTGCAAACTTTTTTAAAACCTCTTCCTTCGAAATTTCTCTTGTTGTGAAACCATAGATAAAGCCATTCAAATTGAGCTCTTCGAGATATATAAAAGGGATTCCTAAAAAATTTCCTCTTTTGTATTTCATTTTTCCAATTTTTCTAATACTCTCTTTGCCTCATCAAGGAAAGGATCAATGGAAATAGCTTTTTTTAAGAATTGAATCCCTTTTTCTTTCTCACCCATCTGAATTAACAACTTTCCCATCTCAAGGTTGTTCTCAGCTCTATCTTTTATCCATAGGGAAAATTTTAACTCTTTCATGGCATTTTTTAAATCCTTTTTCCTTATCAAAATCTTTGCAAGGATAAGGTGAGCTTCCCAGTCAAAAGGAGAGATGTGGATTGATTTTTTTATAGAATTTTCAGCAGAATCAAGATCGTTAGCTATCAAAGATGAAATTGCATTTCTTTTGTAGAAATCCCTTTCTTCCCTTCTTACAATTTCTTTCCTTTTCTCCCCAATTACTTTAAGGTAATCCATAAAATCAATTATAGGAACTGAGATATCTGAAGAAAAATATTCCTTTGAAATATTTTTAACAATTTCAGCAATTTCAATCTCTTCCCATAAAATAAGTCTCTGATAGAGAGTGTGAAAATAAGAAAAATCAGGCTGACTATACTCTAAAGCCCTCTTTATGTTCTCAAGAAAATCATTTTTGTTGTTACTGATTATAGCAATATTAAAGTAAACATCTGGATCACTCCCTTCTAAAAGAGCTATCCTGAAATATTCAAGAGCTTTTTCATTTTCTCCCTTTTTTGCATACGATACCCCTATATTGTTTGCAGAAGCAAGTTTTTCTATCCCTTTATCGAAGCAAGCTTTGAAACCTTCAATCCCCTTATCATAGTCCTTCTTATAAAGATTGCCGAGGGAGTAAATAAAAAGGGAAAAAGGTTTCAAATCAAGAAGAGGTTTTATATAGTTCAGGCATTTATCATAATCTCCTTTTTTAAAATAGTGATATGAAAGCTCCCATCTGCACTCTGAAAAATCAGGAGACAGGTTAAGAGATTTTAAAAGAAAAATTTCTTTCTTCTGGATGTCCTTTGAAAGTAATCCTTTTATAAAATTTTCCCAGGCAGGAAGAGGAATATTTGACCATCTTTTCAAAAAATCATCCCTCTTTGATTCATCTATTTTTTTTATTTTCTCTAAAATCCTCCAAGAAAGGAAATTCTGGAGAGGAATCAGCTCCTTTATACTTCCCTCAACCGATATTGTCTCTCCAATCCTCCCATTTTTCAGGTCTACAATCCTTGAAGAAACTATCACCTTTTCATCGTTGACAATAAAGTCTCCTGTTACAATCGTATCCGCACCCGCCATATTTGCAAGAATTATTGATGTTGCTCTTGTCAATGGGGTTGTTAGGGATATTCGAAGTTCTTCGTAAATTGAGTTTCTTTTTTCCGAAGATACAACATCAATACCCTCATCCTGTAAAATGGAATAAAGAGCATAGGAAATACTCTCCGAAAGCCAGAAATAGTTCCTGCTGGACTTGTTTTCAAAGGGTAAAATCAAAATTGAAGACCAAACCATTGAAGGAAGAAGGAACAAAAAAAGAGTAATTTTTTTCAAATTCAAAAACCTAAATTTAAATTTTTTGGATAATCCAATATTTTCGAAAGAAGATCTCATTTTTTCCTCGCCCTCAAGTATATTACATATCCTTTTTGGAATAATAATAATCTGTCAAGAGTTGAAAAAGCTTGAAGAAAGGGATAGATTATTCCATGAATTTTAAACAGAAGTTTTCTTGAGGATATATCCCTCTCATTTAGAGGGGATATGCTTCCTTTATAACTCTCTCTTTTTCTACCACTTAACAAAAATCCAATATTTAAAGCCATTTCTACAATCTCAGTAAAGGAACCAGAATAAAACCCTAATTTATCTATTTCAAATCCTGAGTCCTCAACCAATTTCTTTATTTCCTCAATTTTATAACCAGGACGGACATGACCATAAAACTCGTCCTTCATCCCAATTAATTTTTTAAATCTTATCAAAATTGAATTCTTTTTGTAATGGGGAACTGTTATCAATATGAAACCCTTTTCTTTTATAATTCTCCTTACCTCCTTAAGAAAAGCAAAATCATTCTCTATATGCTCCAGAAAATCAGGAATCAAAGCTCCATCAAAAATTTTATCCTTAAAAGGGAGGGAATTTTCATCAATTTTAACAAGGGTTCCCTTTAAAATGGTTTTTGAGGATAAAAGAGAATTATCCTCCTTATCACAGTGGACCCATTTACCTCCCCTATTCTCAACAAAGCTTCCCATTACTCCAGTCTCACATCCAATAAAAATTCCCCTTTCTGGTATAAAAGGCATTAAATCTAATATCTTCTTTAGCTTTTGCTTCTTCTTTATTCCTCGTTTAAAAAGAATTTTTTGCCATTCCATCAGGGCATTCTCTTGGTCAAAAATTCCCATAAATATTCGGTCGGGACTCCAAAGAATCTTTTTCTCCATGGTCTATCGCATCCTGAACAAATCTTGACCTCATTGTATCTTTTAGAAGAAAGGGATTCCCTCAATTTCTGCATTCTATCATTGTTCCATATTTCCTTCAGGGATAAATCCTTAACATTCCCAAGTTCATAATCTCCAAAGAAATCCTGAGTGCATGGTAGAACCTTTCCATCCCATAGGATAACCAGGGCATTCCAGGGAAAGGGGCATACTGTGTACTTGCTTGAACCTTTTTTTATATTTAAATAACCACCCCAATTATGAATTCTCCTTGTGATAATACCATTTAAAGGTAAATCTCTAAATTCAAAGTTGAGCTCCTTTTCCTTTTTCTTAATATCTTTCCATTTCATATGGGGGAAAACTATCAATTCAATAAAAACATTTATCTTAGAATTCCTTCTTTTTTTTGCCTCGAGTAAATTTTTTATATTCTCCATCACCTCCTCATAATTCGCTCCAACCCTTATTTTCTCATAGGTTTCTTTATCGTAGGCATCATAGGAAAAGGTTATCCTGTGCAATCCTGAATCAAGAAGCCTATTTATGAGATCCTCTTTGAGGAGAGTCCCATTGGTGTGAATTTTTGTATATACCCCCCTCTCCCTTGCATACTCAATCATTTCTCCTATTTTTGGATGGAGAAGGGACTCACCTCTATGATAGAGATTTACTTCAGAAACAAAATCCCTTGCTTCATCAATAACTTTGCAAAAAAGTTCAAAGTCCATAAATCCTCTATCTCCATCAGGAAGATCCTTATTGGGACACATAACACACCTTAGATTGCAGGTTGATACAGGTTCGATCCACAATCTAATAGGAAGAGAATTGAGAATTTTCTTCTTCCTTTTATAATCTAAGAATATTTTAAAAAGAGCTCTGTAATAATCAAATCTTCTCATCTTTAAAGAATAAAGTCTAATTAGGATTATGTCAACACTTCCCTTAAAAATATGTTTGATAGATTTTGACATTCATTCCAGTTATGGTTATATTATAATTGTGAAAAAGAACAAGGATTGTTTTAAAGGTAATTATAAAAAATAAAGTAGGAGGATTAAGGGATGAGAAGACTGATTCTTGTAAGCTTTTTAATCCTGGCCACAGCTTCTCTCTTTGGGAATGGATTGAATCTCAACAGCCTTGGTTCAAAGGCTCTCTCAATGGGAGGAGCTTTTGTAGGTCTTGCCAATGACTTCAGTGCCATTTACTGGAACCCTGCAGGTATAACCCAGTTCGATTCAGCCTATTTTGGCTTTTACCTTACAGATGTTATCCCCAATGGAAGTTATTCCTTCCTCCTTGCAAAAGTAGATACAAGTTTCACAAAACATTACATATCTGGAATGGCTGCCTTTTATCGTCCATTAGCAGAGAATATATTCGGTGGAATTGGTGTATATGTTCCCTCTGGACTTGGTTCAGAATGGAAGGGTGAAGACCTGAGGAATCTCACAGCAGGAAAAACCCTTGAGTGGATGAGTAAAATTGCAGTTATTACATTCTCTCCTGCAATTGCTTACAAATTCTCAGACAGGTTCTCTGCTGGAGCAACCCTTAACATCAATTATGGTATGATGGATTTAAAGACCTCTGCCAAGTCCGATCAATATTCTGATTCATCAACTGGATGGGGAATTGGTGCAACAATTGGTATTAAGGCAAAACCTACAGATAATTTAAGTTTTGGACTGACCTTTAAGACTTCCTCAAAGATTTCCTTTGAAGGTTCTGCAAAAATGGAGGCACTAAAAGCCTATTCCTATCTTGGAGTTCCAAAGGAGTCTGATCTTGAAAGGGACATTACCTGGCCCATCTGGATTGGTGGTGGAATAGCATTTAAACCTGTGGAAAAACTCACTCTAACCGCTGACCTGCAATGGACAAAATGGAGTGATGTTGATGTTGTAAAGACAGATTATCAATCAACTGCGTGGAAAATGCTCTTTGCCCTTACCCCTGAAAAAGAGGAGGAATTGTATTTCTACTGGGATGATACTCTTCAGATAAGGTTTGGTCTTGAGTATCTTCTTAAGGAAAACATAGCTTTAAGAGCTGGGTATTATCATGACCCTGCTCCTGCTCCCGATGATACAATGAACATTCTCCTCCCCATCTTTACAAACAATGTGATAACAGTTGGAATTGGTTATAAGAGTGGCAAAATGAACATTGATTTTGGTTTTGAGTATCTAATGGGTGGTGAAAGGGATGTAACTCCTTCCCTCCACAACATGCCAGGAACCTACAAGATGAATATTATTGTGCCAACAATATCCTTTAGCTATAAACTGTAAGTCAAATTTAAGAAATTTAAATTAAAATTTAAGGAAGAATAAATGAAAACTTTAATTTATTCAATTCTCTTCTTATTCATTTTGAGCATACCTTTAAAAATTTTTTCCCTTGAAACAGGAGAGATAAGCGGAAAGGTTGTGGATAAAAAGGGAGAACCCCTTCCTGGGGTAACAATAATTGCTGAAAGCCCAAAACTTCAGGGTAAAAGGGTGACAAATTCCTTTGAAGATGGTAATTTCGTAATTCCCCTTCTCCCTCCTGGAATTTACAGACTCACTTTTGAACTTCCAAATTTCACACCTGTAATAGTGGAGAAGGTTGAGGTTAAACTTGGCTCTACCACAAAAATCAGGGTTGAGATGGAGGAGAAAAAGATTGAGGAATCTGTCCTGGTTGTTGCAGAGCCTCCCCTTATTGATAAAGCCTCAGCAGATACGAGTTATAGAATTACATCCGAAGATCTTTTGATTCTTCCAAGTCAGACAAGAACAGTGGCAGACATTGTAAAATTGGCTCCAGGAGTAACAGGAGTAAGAATGAACACAAGAAGAGGAACAACTGAAAATGGTCTCCCCAGTTTTAGAGGTGAAGGAGAGGAGGGGAATAACTGGCTTGTGGATGGTTTATCAGTAAGAGGAGTGAGACTGGCAAAGGATGGTGTCAGAGTAAACTTTGACGCCCTGGAGGAAATCCAGATTGTTTCAGATCCCTTCAGCCCTGAACTCGCTTCGAGCTTTGGAGGGATTGTCAATGTTCTTACAAAGTCTGGTGGAAATGAATTCCATGGGGAGATCGGTACAATTTTTGTCGATAAGTCAATGCAAGCGGAAAGAAAACCCCAGCTTTCTATTTCCTTTGAGCCTGCTGATTATTCAAGATACAATAACTATTTTAATATTGGAGGACCAATAAAAAAGGACAAAATCTGGTTTTTCCTTTCAGAAAATACATTTTTTAACAGGGATTTAACTTCAGATAATTACCTTGATTATCTATTCATTCCAGGAGGTGAAAGGGAAACTTTAACCCATAACTTTTTCGGGAAACTTTCCTTCTCATTAAATCCTAATCATCAAATAGCAATAAGTGTTACCTACTCAAACCTTCTCTCTCAAAAAGGAGGTATAGGTCTAAAGGAGCTTTACAGAAAGGAAGATTTTGAAGATTCAATGCTGAGGGTTAACTATAAGGGGATACTCTCTTCCAATACCTATTTTGAATTTTCAATGGGTTTTACAAGTTCTAAATCTTCCTTCGAGCCATATAATGGAGATATGGGTCCGGCTATGTATTTTATAGAAGATACTGCCCAGAACATTAATAATTCCCTTGGAAAAGTTGTAGATAATGAGAAAATATCAAATTTTGTCTTCAGATTTAATCACATTCTTTCTTTGCAAAATCTTGGAACCCATGAGTTAGGAGCTGGATTTGAAATCTACAAAAATTCATCAGAGTTTAGATCAGAATTCACAGGGAAGGAAGAGGATCCTTTCTTAGGAAATGGCTTCGACAATGGAACAAAATACTCATTTTTGAGCTGGAAAGAAGGAAAAAGAACTCCATCCCTCTTGTGGGAATATGGAAATTTCAATTTTGTAAACTCAATTGGTGGAATTGGAATTTATCTAAAAGACAGAATTAGCTTTGAAAGATTCACAATCCTTTTTGGCTTTAGATCAGCAACCCAGACAAATTATGACGATAGGGAAAATGTTCTTTGGAAATGGGATATTAGGGACTTCCTTTCTCCGAGAGTTTCTCTAACCTACAACCTTACAAAGGATGGAAAGAACATAATAAAATTTGGATGGGGGATCTTCACAGATACAACAACAACTTTCCACCTTGCTTTCTTCAATCCTCAGGCTCCTCTTCAATTCAGAAGGTATCAGTGGATAGGACCTGAAAATCCTTCTTCCTCTGAGCTCCACGACCCTAAAAACTGGAAATTTATAAATGAAGAAAAAAGAGGTCCCTATGATATTGCAGAAAATATAAAACCCAATCGACTTACCCGTTTCCTAATTGAATTTGATAGAATGATTGGAAAAAACTGGGCTTTAAAATTAAGGTATGTTCAGACCAAATCAAAAAATCTTCTCGAGCTTCTTGGAATCTTCGATCCAAATCCTCCTTATTATAAATTCATTTTTGACAACTTCGAATTAAAAAGAAGAGACTATAGAGGATTTGAAGTTGAAATTAACGGCAGAGTGAAGGAATTTTTAACTCTCAACCTTTCCTATTCAAATTCCTCAGCAAAAGGCACGAACCCCGGACAGGTAGAAACTGGCTCATGGAGTCAGGAAGAAGGGGGGACAAACTATGTCAGTCTTTTCGGAAAACATATCTATGTTCCTCCCCTTCCTGAACTTAAAGAATTGAAAGCTCTTTTTGACTGGGGTTTTGGAGGTCTTGGAGGAAGGGAGTATGGAGATGAAGGTTGGTATGGAAAACTTCCCTATTCTGTTGACCACAATGTTAAATTCAATCTTAATTTAATTGCTCCCTATAAAACCCTTATCTCCATAGCTTTTGAATGGCTTTCAGGTTATCACTGGGAAAAGCTTGGACTTGTCCCCTTTTTCGGTTATTACGCTTTTCCTGAGGGAAGAGGTTCAAGGGAAACCCCTCCCCACTATTTCATAGATTTGGGAATCCAGAAAAGCTTCCCCCTTTCAAGTTTGATAAATTCATTCCCCAAAAATTTGTCCATGGATCTCAGGATAGATGTGTTTAATCTTTTAAACAGTCAAAAACCCATATCCTATGTTAAAGAAGATACTCCTGCCTTTGGACAGGTCTGGGGTAGACAACAGCCCAGAGAGGCAAGAATAACTATGAGACTAAAATGGTGAAAAATCCATGAAAACAAATATGGAGCTTTTTAGATGAAAAGGATAATATTAGCCCTTTCATTTCTTCTAATGGGGCAGATGATAATGCCTGATTACAAACTTAGTGCTGTGGCTAAGCCCAATTATTTAAAAAGGGGGGAGTCTGGAAAGGTTGTTATTTTTATTGATCTTCAAAAAAGAAATTATATAAAACCTGCTCCTCCATTAATTATTAAATGTTTTCCAGGAGAGGGAATAGTCTTTCCAAAAGAAATCTTTAAATCCTCTGAATTAAACATTCCAATTTTACAAAGAAAGGACATTTCTTATCTGGATCTGAGAGAGGGGATTGAGATTCCTTTTTCAGTAGAGCAAAAGGCAAGGGCAGGAAAGAGAGAATTAACCTTTGAAATCAAATTTCTCATATGTTCTGAGACTAAAGGGATCTGCTCAAAAGCTGTTGAAAAGGTTTATGTAGAAATTTTTATCCTTAGAAAAACAATAAAAAAATGATAATTGAAGAAAAGCTATCAGAACTTTTCAACTCAATTAGTTCTGGAGAGCTCGAAAATGGATTGAGATATATTATAATCGAAAAACACGATATACCTCTTGTAAGCTTTTACATTTTTTACAAAACAGGATCAAGGAATGAAATACCAGGGATAAGGGGGATCTCCCATTTTCTTGAACATCTTATGTTCAATGAGACAGAAAATCTATCACCAAGAGAATTTGACAGAGTAATTGAGGAAAATGGTGGTGAATCAAATGCCTATACTTCTCAGGACTGGACTGTTTATTACGAAGAATTTCCAAGGGAAACAATAGAGAAGGTTATTGAAATGGAAACAGACAGAATGCAAAATCTAAAATTTAATGAAGATAGTATTGAATGCGAAAGGAATGTTATTCTTGAGGAAAGAAGGTATAGATCAGAAAACATTCCTTATGGAATTCAGGAGGAGGCTCTCTATGCCCTATCTTATCTCGACCACCCTTATCGATTCCCTGTAATCGGGTATACAGATGATATCCTAAACATCAAATCTAAAGACTTAAAAAATTACTACAAGAATTATTACAATCCAAACAATGCTCTAATTGTTGTTTCTGGGGATGTTTGCAAGGATGAGATAGAAAAAATGATAAGGGAAAGATTTGGAAATTTAGAGAAGAGGGACACTCCCAAAATAAATATTCCAAAGGAGAAAGTTTACTTAAGGGAAAAGAGGGGAATAATAGTCCACGATGTTGAAGTCCCCTCCCTAATGATATCCTATCTCTGTTCCGAAGCCCAGAACAGGGATTCAATTTTCCTTGATATTTTACAGATTATTCTTGCAGGCGGAAGAAGTTCAAGATTGTATGGAAGACTTGTCCAGGATTCTCTCCATGCTATTTCGGTATCTGCAGATTTTCCGTGGAGAATTGATCCGTCTCTATTTATCATTCATTGTATATTAAAAGAAAATGAAAGTATAGAGCTTGTTGAAAAAATAATTGACTCAGAGATAGAAAAATTGAAAAAAGGTGAGCTAAAGGACGAAGAGCTTGATAAAGCAAAAAACATAATTTTTACTGAATTTATAAAAGGGCTTCAGACTAACAGCGGAATTGCCCACATGATAGGATCCTATGAACTTCTCCTTGGAGAGTGGAGAAAATTAAAGGATATTCTCGAAGGGTATGAAAAAGTTGATAAGGAAAGGGTTATAGAAACCGCAAGAAAATATTTAAATGAGGAAAGAAAAACAGTTGTTGCAATGGTTCCCTTTAACTACAATGAAAAGAGATAGGGTTAAGGATTTGAGTAACATATCCTGGCAAGAAGAGGAATTAAAATGTAAAACAAAATTGTTATTACTTCCAAAAAAAGAATTTCCTATTATAACCATTTTGATACTCATAAAAGCTGGTTCCTCCTTAGATCCAAGGGGAAAAGAAGGACTTGCAAGGCTTGTTTTTAAAACAATGATAACAGGAACAGAGAAAATGGACTGGAAAACTTTATCCTTTGAAATTGAAAGAATAGGAGCTTCTCTTGATGTCTTTACATCTAAGGACTTTACTATTTTCAGTATGGAACTCCTATCCATTAATTTTCTGAAGGGGATAAAAATTCTTTCTGATATTCTTTTAAACCCTGCCTTTAAAGAAGAAGAGATAGAGAAAGAGAAAGAAAAAACTTTGAATATAATAAAGGATGAAAAAAATGACCCTGCTTTAACTGCTACAAAAAATTTCTTTGAGGTAATCTTCAAAAACACTCCCTATTCTCATCCATCAATAGGATACCTCAATTCTGTAAAAAGGATAAACAAAGAAGATATTTTGAATTTTTACAATGAAATGGTAAACCCTGAAAATTCCTTTATAGTGATTGTTGGAAATTTCGATGACAATTTGATTAAAGTTATTGATGAACATTTATCTCCATGGAAAACTCATAAATCCAAATCCCTTGAGTTGAAATTTGAATTTTCAAAAACCCCTGAATTTTTTGTTATCAACGACCCTGACTCAACCCAAGCCCAGATAAGAATGGGTAAATTCTCCTCCCTACGAAGAGGAGATGAAGATTTTATACCCGCTATAGTTGGAAATGCAATTTTGGGGAATCTTTTCACTTCAAGACTGATAAACAAAATAAGAGGAGAACTTGGATTGTCCTATGCAATAAACTCATCCATCCATTCCTTTAAATATGGAGGTATATTCTCAATCTCAACATTTACAAAAAACGAATCTGTATTCAAAATTATCGACTCAGTAAGAAAGGAGGTTGAAGAGTTTGTTGAAAAGGGGATTAGGGAAGATGAACTCGAGAGGGTTAAAAGATTCATAAATGGGAAGTTCCCTTCAGCTCTTCAAACATACTCTGATCTTGCTGGAAGAATTGCAGAGATCGAATATTACGAACTTCCCAAAACATATCTTAAGGACTATCTCGAGAGAATTGAAAATCTCAAAATAAAAGAAGTTGAAGATGCTATAAGGAAGCATTTATCACCTGATGGCTTTTCAATTCTCGTTCTTGGGAAGATAGAAGAAATAGAAAAGAATTTATCCCTAATTGGTAAATTTAATGTTAAGGAGGTGTAAAGTGTATGAAATAAAAAAGGTTTCTAAGAAAAAGGATTTGAAAAAATTTATCAAAATGGCATGGAAAATCTATGAAAATATTCCCCAGTGGGTCCCTCCCCTAATAATTGATCAGCTCGAACTTCTTTCGTGGGATAAGCATCCCTTTCACAAGCATGCTGAGGTTGAATATTTTATTGCCTATAAAAATGGAGAACCAGTAGGAAGAATAGCAGGAATAGTTAATCATATCCATAATGAGTATCACAATGAAAAAACAGGATTTTTCGGATTTTTTGAGTGCATAAATAATCAGGATGTTGCAAACCTCCTCTTTGACTCAGCAAAGGATTTCTTAAAGGAAAAGGGGATGGAAAGAATGAGAGGACCTATGAACTTCTCAACAAATGAAGATTGTGGACTTCTAATTGAGGGATTTGAGCATCCTCCTGTCATAATGATGCCTTATAATCCAGAATATTACATAGGGCTCTTTGAAAAATACGGTCTAACAAAAATCAAAGAGCTATACGCATGGCGAATTACAAAGGATGAAGTTTCTTCTGAAAAAATGAGACTAATGGAAAGAATTATAAGAGAGTTAAGCAATGATGAAAGGGTTAAGATGAGAAGTGTTAATATGAAGGATTTCGAGAATGAGGTGGAAAGAATAAAAATGATTTACAATGATGCCTGGAGTAACAATTGGGGATTTGTTCCTTTTACTGATGAAGAATTCTATCATCTTGCAAAAAAATTAAAGCAAGTGGTTGATCCAAGACTCGTTTTTATTGTTGAACTAAATGGCGAACCTATAGGCTTTTCCCTTGCTCTTCCAGATATAAATAAGGCTCTTAAAAAGATAAATGGGAGGTTGCTCCCCTTTGGAATTTTTAAATTATTGATGGAAGCTAAAAAGATAAAGAATATAAGAGTTATTACAATGGGGGTCAGAAAAGGATTCAGACTGAGGGGGATTGACGCTTATTTTTACTATTCCACAATTAAGAAAGGTATAGAGTGTGGATATGATGAGGCTGAAATGTCATGGATTCTCGAGGACAATGCACCAATGAACCGCCTTCTTGAGCATCTTGGAGCAAAAATATATAAGAAATATGGAATTTACGAGAAGGCTATTTGAAAATTTTTACTGAAGAATCTCTCTGCAAGCTTTTAAAGCCCTTTCAACATCTTTTTCATTCACATCCTTGTGAGTGCAAAATCTAACCTCATCTTCAGAAATTGAAAGGGCAAGAATACCCTTCTCCTTCAACATCTCAACAAACTTGGGAGCACTTATACCGTTTCTTTTTATTTTAAAAATTATTATATTTGTCTCAACATCTTTTGGATCAAGCTCAACCCCTTTTATCTCTGCAAGTCCGTTAGCAAGTTTTTTTGCAAGAATGTGATCTTCTTCCAATCTCTCAATCATCTCTTGGAGGGCAACAATCCCGGCAGAAGCTATAACCCCAACCTGTCTCATCCCACCCCCTAAAAGCTTTCTAACTCTTCTTGCCTCTTCAATAAACTCCTTACTTCCTGCAACTATTGAACCTATAGGAGCTGAAAGCCCCTTTGAAAGGCAGAACATAACAGAATCTACAAGGGATGTCCATTCAGTCACTGGTATTTTTTTTGCAATTGATGCATTAAAAATTCTTGCGCCATCAAGATGTATCTTTATATTATTTCTTTGAGCTATTTTCCTAATCTCTCTGAAATTTTCAACAGAAACAACAGCTCCACTCCAGAAATTATGCGTGTTTTCAAGACAAATTAAAGATGTCTCATTGGATGTGAGCCCCTTCTTCCTAATTGCTCTCTCCACATCAATTGGTGCCATTTCACCCCTTCTGGATGGAACAGGTCTCGGTAAGACCCTTGAAATAACCGAAAGATTTCCAAGCTCAATGTTGTAAATGTGGGATCTTTCCTCAACTATCACCTCATCCCCCTCCTTTGTCCATAGTTTCACACAGATTGCATTCCCCATCGAACCTGAAGGAACAAAAAGGGCTGATTCTTTCCCAATTTTTTCCGCAGCAATTTCCTCAAGTTTTTTTACCGTGGGATCATCTCCAAGAACATCATCTCCAACTTCAGCCTCATACATTGCCTTTCTCATTCTATCAGTGGGTTTGGTGACAGTGTCAGAACGAAAATCTGAGTAATTCATTTTTGTTTCCTATAAAGCTGATAAGGTCCTTATTATTTTATCCACCTCCTCTTCAAGATGACTAAGGGAGTGGATATTTACTATTGTGAAGTCTGAAATTGCGATGCAATCTTTGATTCTCTGTCCCTCTTCAGGCTGATCATCCCCAATCTCTCTCAAAATTTTCTCCTTTATCTCATCTACTGATTCAGGATCCTCTGCCCTCCTTCTTGAAATTACTCTCTCAATAAGTATTTCTATAGGTGCTGTGACTGCAATGAGATAAAAATCCTTCATTTTCCTTAGCTCATAAACCTCATAAGGGTTTCTGATTCCATCTATCACCCAATTCTTTTGAGATTCAACTTCTATTCTCTCCCTGACAATCTTCCCAAGAATTCCTGGTCCAAACTCTCTTCTCAGGGAATTCCCAAGATTTTGAAGATTCTCTCTGCTCAATTCAATATTTCTCCTCTTTGCTTCCTCCCTTACAATATCGGAAAGGGAAATAAAGAGGAAACCCTTTGAAATAAGAATTTTTGTTACTTCTCCCTTTCCCGATGCAATAGGTCCAGTAAGGCCTAACTTCATTTCCCGTATTTGTATTTATCTTCAATTATATCAGAAACCTGCCACTCTCGAACCCAATCATCAACATAAAAAATCATAAATTTTCCATCCTCAGTTGAGCATATCACCCTTTTAAGTCCCGCATTAATAATCATCTTTTTACAGATAAAACATGGGAAAGCATTTATAGGAGAGGAGTTCTCCCTTTTTTCACCATATATGTATATATCTCCATTTAAAAGACTAACACCAGCTCTTGCAGCATTTATTATAGCGTTCTGTTCAGCATGAACTGACCTGCAAAGCTCATACTGGGTGCCTGAAGGTATTCCCAGTTGCTGTCTCAAACAGAAACCATGTTCTATTGAACTCTTTGTCTTTCTTGGAGCTCCAACATATCCAGTAGCAATTATCTGATCATCCCTTACAATTATTGCACCAATTGCAACCTTAAGGCATGTTGACCTTCTCGAAACTTCCCTTGCAATATTGAGATAGTATTCATCCTTACTGGGTCTTTCAAACATGGAAACCTCTCATTTCTATTTTTCATACTCTCTTCTCTTCTTCAAAAGCCTCAAAGGAAATTTCCTCTTTAAGTTCAAAATCTGGCATGTTGTAGTAATGATAACCTGTTCCAGCAGGTATCAATCTACCCATTATAACATTTTCCTTTAACCCTACAAGATTATCCACTTTACCTGCAATTGCTGCATCTGTAAGAATTTTTGTTGTTTCCTGGAAGGAAGCTGATGAAATAAAACTCTCGTTGTTAAGGGCTGCCTTTGAGATTCCAAGAAGTATTGGTCTTGCTTTTGCAGGTTTTCCACCTTCCTCAATAACTCTTTTATTCTCCTCAAGAAAGACTGCTTTCTCTACCTTTTCTCCAACTATAAACCTTGTAGTACCAACATCTTCTATAACTACCCATCTCATCATCTGTCTAATTATGATCTCTATGTGCTTGTCATTGATCTGAACACCCTGAGATCTGTAAACTTCCTGTATCTCTTTTAGCAAATAATCAGCAAGAGCTTTTTCTCCAAGAACCCTCAAAATTTCGTGGGGGTTAACAGCTCCTTCATTTAAAGGCTCTCCAGCCTTTATTCTCTCTTCATCTTGAACCCTCAAGTGGGCTCCCTTTGGTATCGCATACTCTTTCTCCATACCAGTCTCATTTATAACCTTTATTCTTCTTGCTCCTTTTGAAACCCCAAGAATTTTGACCTTTCCATCTATTTCAGAGATTACAGCTACTGGAGTCTTTTTGGGATCAGGAACCCTTGCTTCAAATAGATCCACTGCTCTTGGAAGTCCTCCTGTAATATCCTTTGTCTTTGCTGTCATTCTTGGAATCTTTGCCAGAACATCTCCTGCATGAACTTCTGCTCCCTCTTTAACCATCAATCTTGCTCCTACTGGAATATGATATTTTTTGAGAACCTTTCCATCCTCTTTGCTCTTAACCCATATCTGAGGCTGTTTTTTCTCTTCCTTCCACTCAACAATTATCTGGGTTATTAGACCTGTGATCTCATCCTGTTCCTCCTCCATGGTAACTCCCCTTTCAATATCCTTGAACTCTACAATTCCTGTTACTTCAGTTATTATTGATGATGTATAAGGATCCCACTCAACAAATACTTGATTTGCCTTAATCGGATCGCCATCATTAATTTTTAGTTTTGCTCCGTACACTATCTGGAAATGCTCCCTTTCTCTTCCCTTTTCGTCTATTATAGCAATATATCCTGTTCTATTTGTAACCACAAGATTCCCTTCCCTATCTCTTACAGTCTGGAGATTAATAAATTTCACTTTCCCATCATGTCTTGAGGCAAGTTTTGATGCTTCACCTATTTTTGATGCAACTCCTCCAACATGGAAGGTTCTCATTGTCAGCTGGGTTCCTGGCTCACCAATGGACTGGGCAGCAATTATACCAACTGCCTCTCCAAGTTCTACAAGTTTACCTGAGGAAAGGTCTCTTCCATAACAAAGTCTACAAACTCCTCTTCTTGCTTCACAAGTTAGAACAGACCTTATTTTAATCCTTTCAATTCCAACATTTATCAGCTTAGCGGCAATTTCCTCTGTTATTTCTTCATTAGCATTGACTATCGGTTTCCCAGTGTCAGGATCGTAGACTGTCTCAAGGGACACTCTTCCAATAATCCTTTCTTCAAAGGATTCAATAATCTCTCCATTCTCAACAATAGCGGAAACATAAATTCCATCTATTGTTCCACAATCCTCTTCAGTAACTATTACATCATGGGAGACATCTATAAGCTTTCTCGTTAGATATCCAGCATTGGCTGTCTTCAAAGCAGTATCAGCAAGCCCTTTTCTTGCTCCATGGGTGGATATAAAGTATTGAAGTACTGACAGACCTTCTCTTAAATTGGATGTTATTGGAGTCTCAATAATCTCTCCTGATGGTTTTGCCATTAAACCCCTCATACCAGCAAGCTGTTGGATCTGAGTCTTTGAACCCCTTGCTCCTGAATCAGCCATAACGAAAAGAGGGTTTAAATAATCAGCTCTTTTACTCTCCTGCTCCATTCGAGTGAACATCATATTCCCTATCTTGTTAGTAACATTGTCCCATATTCCGACAACTTTATTGTATCTTTCACCAGAAGATAGGATTCCTTCAAGATACTGTTTCTCAACTTCTTTTACTTCTTCTTCTGCCTTTTTAATAAGTTCATTCTTTTCAGGAGGAATTGTCATGTCGTCAATCCCTATTGAAAAACCTGCCTTGGTTGCATAATAGAAACCAATATCTTTAAGCTTATCGAGAAGTTCTATGGTATCCTTTAAGCCTTTTTTCAAATAAACATAGTAGATAAAGTTTTGAATTCCTTTCTTTTTGAGAAGTCCATTTATGTAAGGAATACCCTCAGGAACAATTTCGTTGAATATAAGCCTTCCAATAGTTGTTGTCACCAATCCCTTTGGCTCTGTGACAGGACAATTAAGAACATCCTGGTTGTCATAGAAAATTGAAAGGTCCATAAAGGGCTTATCTATACGAATCTTAATGGGAGCATGGAGGGAACACTCACCAACTTCGTAAGCAAAGAAGGCTTCATATTTGGAGGAAAAAACCTTACCACTTCCCTTTGCTCCAGGTCTTTCAAGGGTAAGATAATAACATCCGAGAATCATATCCTGGGTTGGAACAGCAAGGGGCTTTCCATGAGCAGGAGAAAGGATATTGTAGGAAGAAAGCATTAGAAGTGAAGCCTCAGCCTGGGCTTCAGTGGAAAGGGGTATGTGAACTGCCATCTGGTCCCCATCAAAATCTGCATTGAAAGCAGGACAGACAAGGGGATGAATCTTTATCGCCTTCCCATCAACAAGAATGGGTTCAAAAGCCTGAATCCCAAGTCTGTGAAGGGTTGGTGCTCTGTTCAAAAGAACAGGATGATCTTTAACAACCTCTTCAAGATAACGCCAGATTTCTGGGCTCTCTTGTTCAACCAGCAATTTTGCTTCCTTGGGAGAATTGGCAGCCCCTTCTTTTATGAGTTTGTGGTAAAGGAAGGGCTTGAAAAGCTCAAGAGCCATCTTCTTAGGAAGCCCGCACTGGTGAAGTTTCAGCTCAGGGCCAACAACTATCACTGACCTTCCTGAATAATCAACCCTTTTACCAAGAAGATTGTGTCTGAATCTTCCCTGTTTACCCCTTAGAGACTCACTAAGGGATTTGAGGGGTTTTCTTCCTGCTCCAAGCTGAACTCTTCCTCTTCTTCCATTGTCAAAAAGGGCGTCAACAGCTTCTTGAAGCATTCTTTTCTCATTTCTTATAATAAGCTCTGGAGCGCCAATTGCAATGAGTTTTTTGAGTCTGTTGTTTCTATTAATAACCCTTCTATAAAGGTCATTGAGGTCTGAGGTGGCAAATCTACCCCCATCCAATCTAACAAGGGGACGAAGATCAGGAGGTAAAACAGGAAGAACATCAAGAATCATCCATTCAGGTCTGTTGCCAGAATTTTTAAATGCCTCCATTATCTCCAGTCTCTTTGCAAATTTCATTTTCTTCTGAAGGGATCCCTCTTTCATCATTGCTTTTCTGAGCTTTTGAGCCTCTGCTTCTACATTTACCCTCTTTAAAAGCTCTTTTAATGCCTCAGCTCCCATTCCATACTTGAGTCCATATTCCTTCTCAAATTGCTTAAGGGCTTTATCCGCTCTCCAGACCTTATCTCTATCCTCCTTAACTATTTTGTGGTAATCACTCT
>Ga0207433_10007250_pt1 | contig 18671 bp, 21 predicted proteins | sample YelNatPaOPGAMG01_FD_187559 | JGI IMG/M metagenome (GOLD analysis project Ga0207433, IMG submission 187559) | Hot spring thermophilic microbial communities from Obsidian Pool, Yellowstone National Park, USA - OP-RAMG-01 (SPAdes) (version 3) | ecosystem: Environmental > Aquatic > Thermal springs... | reverse complement strand
AGAAACTGGAAAAGAATGGTTTAGTGTTTTCTGGGAGAAGCCCAGACGGCAGAAGAATGGAAATCCTCGAACTACCGAGCCACTTCTTCTTTTTCGCAACACAGTTCCACGGAGAATTCAAAAGCCGCCCCGGAAAACCAGACCCAGAATACTACGGCTTTGTAAAGGCATGCCTAGACAGAAAACTTGGAAAAGCTAAACCTGAACTCTAAAATTTATAGGCCTATTTCTTGGGCTATTTCCTTTAACCCGTTTAAGGCTAGCTCAAAGAATTGTTCGCGTGGAACCCCAATTTCCTCGCAGAGCAGAATCCTATCCCTTTCTGCACCCCTTGCAAAGTCTTTATCCTTAAACTTTTTTGCAACCGTTTCCACCTTCACGTCTGCCAACTTTTTAGATGGCATTACAAGGGCGCACGCCACCAACAAGCCTGAAATGGCATCACTGGCGATTAAGGCCTTCTCCATTCTGCTTTCGGGTTTTACGCCGGTATGTCTAAAATTATGCGCCTTTATTGCCCTCAATAGTTCTTCTGGCAGTTCTTCCTTTAGAATTTGTTCCGCAACTAAGCTGTGCTTTTCCGGTGCGGCTTCGGTTTTTTCATAGTCAATATCGTGGATTAAGCCTACCAAACCCCATTTCTCCTCGTCTTCACCGAAATGCCTAGCTAGGCTTCGCATTATGGCTTCCACGGCAAGCATGTGATAGAGGATATTCCTTTTAGAAATATGCCTCTTAACAAGGTTTAGAGCTTCTTCCCGCTTGAGCATAGGGCATCACTAGGCATTTTAGCTTTGGCTTTACCCATTTAAGCCTTCCCCATACATCTGGTCTGGAGCTAACACGTCTGGAAACTTTCTCCCAGCATTTTCCGTGCAACATAACACAAGTGGCACGCGTCTGCATAAACCTTGTTATGAGGCAAATTATACTTCTCGACAAAGGCCACTGGGCCTCCACGGATTAACGGTTCAAGTATAGGATTAGTATACGGGTTGTATTCCTCAATTATTTTTGATAATGGTTCTTGCCAAGTATTCCCTATGGATATTCCCTGACAAACATGAACGTATCCGAAAGGGTCTATGTGAACTCTTTCTTAATTAACAAAGTCCTCGTAAGGGCATTTCGTAAACTCGCGCCAATAGTGCTTGCTGGCTTTATCTGCCAGTTTTGAGCATGCCCTGCCACGGTACATAAGCTCGTATAAGCCAACCTTCACTCCGTCCACTTCTGTAGGGCAAGGAGCCGCTGCATGGACATTTGATGGCCATTATTCCAACCTTCATGTTTAGGGCTTTCGCAGCGTTCACAGCATTTTTAGCCTCCTCGGTTATCCACCTCTCCCCATGATAGGGGTCACTGCTTAAACTTAATTCCACATCTTTAGCCTCCGCCATTGGAAGCAACCACTCTAGGGCATCTTCTATGCATGTGGCCCAATAACAATTTGAGAGAACCTCCACGTGCAAGCCAAGCTCAACACTTCTATTAACGGTTTTAACCATTATTGGATAGTAGAGAAACGGTTCACCGCCCTAGATTGAGACATAATTAACCGAGCCAATTTTCCTAGTTTCGGCCAATATTTCACCAATTTGTTTGAAGGTGAAGGTTCCCTTTGCGTTTGGGCTCCCCCAAACAAAGCAGTGGTCACACTCCACATCGCAACGATATGTAAGGAGAAGGTGAACACCTTTTAACTCCATACAAACACCCAACATCATGTATATTATTGCTTAAGCACTATTTTGGAGTTGCTAAGCTTTACATAGAGTTGGGTAAACTATATAATTTAGCTTGAGGTTTTTGTGCGTATTGAGATGTAAGCACTAATGGTTTCAGCTAAACCCAAAATTACGTGGAAGACCTTGATTATGCTTTTAGTAGGCATTGTAGCCTTCATCCTATACCTACTCGTCTTACGTGTAGACATACTTGAAATTGTTGCAGAAATTCAAAGCGCAAACATGCCGCTATACTTGTTGGCTGCATCCTTTATCTTCATTGAAATGTTCTTTTACGCCATGGCTTGGCGTTCCCTACTCAACTTTCTCTCAGTGAAGCTGTCAGTTCTAAAATCCTACCTTTACGCGTGGTATGGGAACTTCATGGACATCATCATTCCAGCAGAGTCCATAAGTGGAGAAATCTCTAGGGCATACCTAATTACAAGGGAGCATGGAAACCTCGTAGGCGGCAAAGTTGCCGCATCACTTGTAGCCCATAGACTGATAGGCATGGGAGTTGGCGCCGCAACAATCGGAACAGGAACAATCATGCTCTTGACCGAAAAACCTATTGATGCCCTAATATTCAACTTGAGCGTGCTCATCACCGCAGCAACCGTATTTTTTATTATTCTGCTTGTCATGTTATGTGTTAAAATAAACTGGACCTTGAAAATTATAGATAGTTTAATAAGGATTTTCGGGTTTATTGGTGGGGGTCGGTGGAAGGATAAACTGGCGAAAATTAGGGAAGATGCTGTTAAGGCCGTTGGAACATTTTATGAGTCTATGAGGCAGTACGTACACGCCCCAAGGGTCATTGCAACCTCTATATTTCTGTCCGCCTTTTCGTGGCTTTCTTATTTGGCTATCTGCTACATAGTTTTTCTCGCAATAGGCACTAGCAATGTGTCTTTAGGCAAAATTTTTGTAACGCAATCTATAGTTATGGCTGTAAAGTCCATTCCCATTGGTGTGCCCTTTGAGGTTGGGCTGCCGGAAATAACTATGACAACAATATACGTTATTTTAGGCATTCCATTCGATATAAGCGCCACAGCAACAGTTCTTACCAGGATTTTGTCGCTTTGGCTAAAGTTTTTTGTGGGGTTTGCAATTCAACAGTGGGTTGAAATCACGGCTATAAAAGTTTCATTTAAAGCTGTTAAAACTGAAAAAGGCTAAATTTTCGCTCTCCCCCTTGTTAATTAAAGGTGGCAGCAACGATAAAGATAGAAGACACATCAATAAAACATCTGGAAAGACTTTTCGAAATTGAAATGGAATGTTTCAAAAGCGAAGCTTTCACAAAACAGCAGATAGCTCAATTGCTCACGAACCAGAATTGCATAAGCCTAATGGCAAAAGAAAATGATAAAATCATAGGCTTCATTATTGGAATAATTTACATGGAAAACAACGTTTTAACTGGGCACATATTGACGATAGACGTTTCTCCAAGCCACCGCCGCAAAGGTGTAGGAATCAAACTAATGGAAGAATTAGAGAAAATCTTTATGAGCAGACATGTAAAAGCGTCCCGCTTAGAAGTAAGGGAGGATAACGTTGCCGCGTTGAATCTTTACCAAAAGCTTGGATACAAAAAAATTAGAAAAATTGAATATTATTATGGAGACACCCACGGAATAGTTCTAAAGAAAGTTTTGAGAAGGGAAAGTTAGGCATTTATCAAAAAGAGGTTTATATTATTGACTTTCCAGTTTTCTTATCAAAGATGTGCATGTGTTCAGTGTCAAATTTTACCCATACTTTGCTTCCATACTCAACTTTGAAATTCGCTGGACAAATTACTTGTATATGTATGTCACTTATCATTATGTGAGCTACCGTCATCCTACCAAGGGGTTCTACTAGGGCGACTTTTCCTTCTATACAGTTTTTAACACGTTCCAAAGATATCTGAACATGCTCAGGACGAATACCCAAAACCACCTCTTGGCTATAGGATTCTTTTAGGGCTTCATCAAATTTAGTTACGTCTAATGTAAACTCTCTTGCATCCAAGAAAATATGGCCATCCTTTTCGGTTAGTGTGCAGTCCATAAAATTCATCGTTGGAGTCCCGACATATTCGGCAACAAACTTGTTTGCTGGTTTGTTATAAATAACATCGGGAACATCGAGTTGTTGTAGTTTGCCAGCGTTCATTACGGCAATCCTATCAGCCATACTCATAGCCTCAAGCTGGTCTGGTGTGGCATAAATAATTGTCTGCTTAAGTTCTGTTTGAAGTCGTTTCAGTTCGCCCCTCATTTCAAGTCTTAGCAAAGCGTCAATGTTGCTTAGCGGCTCGTCAAGGAGTAAAACTTTCGGTGACCGGATAAGAGCTCTTGCCACAGCTATCCTCTGCTTTTCTCCTCCGCTTGCCAAGACAGGCGTTCTGTCAAGCAAGTGTGTTATTCTAAGGAGGGAGGCAACCTCCTTAACTTTCTTGTCAATTTCATCTTTAGGGTATTTTCGAATCCTTAATGGAAAAGCGATGTTTTCATATACCGTCCAGTTAGGGTACAGTGCGAGGCTTTGAAAAGTCATGGCTACGTCTCTATCTGCTGGCAGCACGTTGTTCACTAATTGGTCATCAATGTAGATTTCGCCTTCATCAGGTTTTTCCAGTCCAGCAATCATCCGCAGAATAGTTGTTTTGCCTGCACCAGGTGGTCCTACAATACAGAAAAATTCCCCCTCGGAGACTTTGAAGGACAAATGGTCAACCGCTATTTTGCTTCCAAATTTTTTGGTAAGATCGCAAATTTTCACGGTGGCCAATAAAAATCCCTCTAAACAATGACTTTTTCTGTTTTCTTATCAATTATATGAAGTCTATCCATGTTTGGAATTAGATAAAGCCTATCTCCAATCGATATTTTGTATGCGCCAAGCATTAACGCTTTAATCTCCTTTCTTCCTATTTTGCAAGTGATTATAGTTTCGGTTCCTAATGGTTCTACTAGGACGACTTTTCCTTCTATACAGTTTTTAACACGTTCCAAAGATATCTGAACATGCTCAGGACGAATACCCAAAACCACCTCTGGACCGCAAGCTTCTTTTTTAAGAACTTCGCCAAATCTTGTCACATCGATAGTGAAGTCTTCCGCATCCAGTAACATGCGAGTGTCTTTTTCGGTTAGTGTGCAGTCTATAAAATTCATCGTTGGGCTTCCAATAAAGTTTGCAACAAACTTGTTGGTGGGGTTATTGTAGACCTCTTCTGGTGTGCCTACTTGTTGTAGTTTGCCAGCGTTCATTACGGCAATCCTATCAGCCATACTCATAGCCTCAAGCTGGTCGTGGGTTACATACACCACTGTCTGGGACAGTTCCTTTTGGAGTTGCTTTAACTTTACCCTCATCACCGCTCTTAACGCTGGATCAAGGTTGCTTAGTGGCTCGTCGAGGAGGAAGAATGTGGGTTCAATAACCATGGCTCTGCCCAAGGCGGTCCTTTGAGTTTGGTCTAAGTTAAGTTTTCCTCCTTTAACATTTAATACATCTTCGAGTTGTAGAAGGCTAGCGACTTCTTTCACTTTTTTATCAATTTCTGCTTTAGGCATTTTTCTTACTTTCAATCCGAAGGCAAGATTTTCGTAAACAGTCATGTGTGGGAAAACAGCGTAGGATTGGAAGACAAGTCCAACTTTTCTTTCTATTGGCGGTAAATAAGTAACATCCCTTCCGCCAATAAGTATTCTTCCATAAGTTGGTTCAAGCAAACCCGCTATCATGTTTAGGGTTGTGGTTTTGCCGCAGCCACTTGGTCCTAGTAGGCTCAGAAACTCTCCAGGGTTAACTTCTAGAGTCAGATGGTCCACTGCGCAAAAATTTCCAAAGTATTTTGTTAATTCTTCTAGTTCTAATTTTTCACCTTCTGACAGCGCCAAAGGTGAAACCTCTTACTAAGTATTTCTGAATCACGATTCCAATAACCATACAAGGAACCGCCGCAATCACGCCGGTCGCCGCCATTGGACCGTAAAGATAGCCGAAAAGTCCTTGATATTTTGACAACGCAATTGGGAGGGTAAGCCAATACCTATACGTAAGTACCAGAGCGCCTAGGAAGTCGCTCCAACACATTATGAAAATGAACAAGGCAGTTACGGCAATGCCAGGTTTTACCAGTGGCAAGATCACTTTAAAGAAGACTTGTGGTGGAGAGCAGCCATCAAGCATGGCGGCCTCGTCTATGTCCTTTGGGATATCATCGAAAAAGCTTTTCATAAGCCATATAACGAAGGGCATGTTAACCACGGTGTAGAATATTATCATACCATGGGCAGTGTCTAGCCACCGAAGCGCCGAATATAGAATCATTATAGGAACTATTATTGCGATTGGCGGAAACATTCTGAACATTAACAATTGAAATGGAGCAAATTCCCCTCCAGCTTTGTAGCGTGACATTGCATAAGCAGCACATGTCCCTATCACAAGGGCTAAAACCGTTGCTGAACCAGAAAGAATAAGGCTGCTCATTAATGGCTGATGAATCGTCTCTCTGAATTGTGCAAAAGTTTCCATAACTCCGAATGGGGCGAATAGGAAGACGTAGTTATCTAGCGTAAAGTGGGTTGGTATAAGGCGTGGATTTGTTGGAGTAGGCGTCCACTCTTCCGGAGGTTTGACCGATGTTATAACCATCCAATAGATTGGGAACAAGATTATGATGGTTGCTAGTATTAGTATAACATATCGCATTATCTTTTCGATTTTTTTCTTTGCCCTAATATCCATATATTTTACCTCATTACGACCTCTTTAGGAAAATGGGTCTTACAACAAACCACGCAAAGAGCAGCATAGCAACAACTATTAAAAGGGCTTCTGCTGCCACGTAACCCAACCTCCAAGCTCTAAAGCCTATTTCCAACATGTACATGGACACTGTTTGGGTTGCTGTACCAGGCCCACCGTGGGTCATTATGTATGCGGCGTCGAAAATCTTGAAGGCTTCTATGCCCCTTAAGAGTAAGGCAATTGTTATTAGAGGCTTCATCATTGGTAAAATTACGTGCCTAAAAACTTGCCATCGAGATGCGCCTAACACTTTTGCAGCGTTTATCGGGTCTTGGGGTAAAGCAAGCAAACCTGAAAGCATTAATAAAAACATGAAGGGGGTCCATTGCCATACATCAGCCAAGTAAATGGTAAACATGGCGGTGTCGCCAAATACGAACCAGTTAATTTTTACCTCTTGCCCAGTTATCATACTTAAGATCGCGTTTATAGGGCCATCTCTTTGGAACATCATGAAAAACATGTAGCCCGTTGCTGCGGGAACAACCATCATCGGCAACAAAATGGCGGATGTGAAAAATCGTTTTCCCAAAAAGTTGTCTGTGAATAATAATGCAAGCCCGAGACCTAAAAGAAATTCTGTCAGAACACATGCGATTGTTAGGAACAGCGTTCTTTGTATAGCTTGCCAGAACTGTACATCTTTGAAGAAAACCCTATAATAGTTTTCTAGACCTATAAATTTGGCTGTATACCAATCTCCGCTTGTTGGAGACCAGTTTGTAAAGCTCACGTATATTTCGGCTATAAGGGGAAATAAACCAACAAGGTTCATAATGATTTGGAGGGGGATTATTAGTAACAAAGCAAAATTTTCTGGTTTTTTATACCAGCTTGTGGACTTGTTTTGCATCGTCCGCTTTTCCCCGGGTTCCCTAGTTTTTTTTTAAAAATAAAAAGGTGTGATATTTAAGCATTGCTACGTCAATTGTAAATTAAAATTCCAACAATTTTATGTGAAAATAAAGGGAATTGAAGTGCCGTATTAATTTGGAAGTTTGAAAAAATGAGGGGATGGAGTGAACTATATTAAGTTATTAAGCCTATTGGGTAGGTTTGTTTGTGGTATTGCCATGAGATTTTCATTTCGTCTCTGCCTTCCCTGTCTGTTATTTCTTCCCATCCGTCATGGATCGCTTCAATAATATCTGCAGCTACGGTGTCGATATCCTCTCCGGCAAGAACACGGGCTTGTCCCCCATGCATCGCCTCATAAACAACCTTGTGATACTCTGCAGCTTTTCTTATGCAGAGCAGTGGGATAGCAGTCATGGCAGCCGTGTATAGGGTGTCAATCTCCTCTTTTCGGAATGCAGTGTATTGTAATGGATCTGCAAGGGGACCTAGCTGGTTATATCTTATAGGGTCGGCCCAGCTTCCGGGGGCTACACTTACCTTAACTATCCATTCAGGACTTGTTAGGAACTGCCCGAAGTAATAGGCGAGTTCTGGATATTTGTAATACCTTGACACCATGTATGTCCATCCGCCACCCTGAATTGTACGCCTATTTAGCACCTTTTGCCCTCCTGGACCTTCGACAACTTCGCCTGGTGGAAGAGCGTATAACACTTTGCCTTGTGTAACTGTTCCGCTTGCTTCAGCATATTTGCCAAATGAAGGAAACGTCACAGCGGCGAAAGCGTGTCCCTGTGCGAAATAGTTGCAGTGCTCACCGTATGAGAAGTTTGTTATTGCTGGGTCAAAGAATGGCACCATTTCCAAAAACTGCTTAGCAGCTCTTAATCCTTCAGGCGAATTCAATGTTGGATGCATGTCATCATCAAAGGGAAGCATGCACGGGTATTTCTTGTTAGCAAGCCTCCAATAAAATGAACTGTGGCAGTTAACCTTATACCTGGGCTCATTGTTTCCATAAAAGTTCTGATCTGGACGAGTGAAGAACTCGCATACATCACGGTACTCGTCCATGGTCTCAGGCACTTTAAGCGGATACCCATATTGTTTTTCAAAGGCTTCTTGCTCTGCTGGATCTTCTAGTAGATCTTTGCGGTAATAAGCTATCCATGTGTCGCCATCAAGGGGGAGACTATAATAGTGCCCGCGATACCATACATATTGCTTGACAAGTGGGTAGGCAAAGCCGTCAGGCATGCCTTCTAGACGGGGATCAGCCATCCTTATCAAGTCATCTAATTCGATTATAGCGTTGGCTTCCACCATTTCACCCAGCATCCATGGCCTGTTTAGATAGGCGGCATATTGACCCGTTTTGGCTACAGCTTCAAGCAGAGGTTTCTCATACATTTCTGCCTCGGGAACCCCGAGAGCTACAGCTTTAGTGCCGGTTTGATTTTCCCACTCATCCTTAACTAGGTCAATCGCAGCCGCAAGCCCAGATGGACAAAGCACTGGAATTTCTGTACCTTTAGGCACTTTGCCGCTTTCAACAAGTTCTTTGGCTCCGTTTATGGCGCGCTCCGCTACCGTGGCTCCTTGAATAGTTTGTATGGGCTTTACAACTTCCTTAACTTTTTCAGGCATTAGAAAACTGGTAACTCCATAGCCTACTGCCGCACCAACACCCAAGCCAACAATGCCAGCGCCAACAACTTTCAGATATTCCCTTCTAGAAACTTTTTTCTCGGTCATATTCCAAACGCTCAGATAAATGATTTAAACGACTCGTTTAAAAATTTTTCGACACGCATTCACTGAAATCGAGATAAACACAGCTAGCTGTTTTAGTTTAAGTTTATTTAAACATCATAGAAAAGAAGTGATTTAGAAAAATTTTATAGGCAAGTATTTGGAATAGAAATGGAAGGTGATTTCATTGAAAAACATGAAAGGTGTATGGGGTAAAGTTCTAAGGGTTGATCTAACAAAAAATAAGGTACGCGAAGAGGAGCTTAAAGAGGACGTATACAAAAACTTCATTGGCGGAGGAGGGCTTGGAGCAAGATTCCTATACCACGAAGTCCCAGCAGAGGTTGATCCCTTCCACCCAGAAAACAGAATAATTTTCGCCGTAGGACCATTCCAAGGCCTAAAACAGACAGGCGCAGGCAAATGGCAAGTTATTTCAAGATCCCCGCTAATCGGCGTCAACGCAGAAGCGGCAGCAACTGGCTGGTGGGGAGTTCACTTCAAAAAAACAGGATACGACGCTTTAATAGTTCAGGGCAAAGCCGAGAAGCCGGTTTACATATGGATAACTGATGGGCATGCAGAAATCAAGGATGCATCTCACCTCTGGGGTTTAGATATGTACGAGGCAAACGACGAAATCATAAAAGAGCTAGGAGAACGCGACGTTCAAGTTGCAGCTATAGGACAAGCTGGTGAAAGACTCTGTCGCATAGCATGCATAGGTACAGAAAAGAAATCCTTCGCTGGAAGAGCCGGACTAGGTGCAGTGATGGGATCAAAATACCTAAAGGCAGTAGCGGTAAAAGGAACAAAAGAAGTTGAATACGCTGATATGGATAAGCTTGAAAAACTCAATAAAGAGATTAATAAAAAGGTATATGAAAATGGAGCAAGAATAAGAGAACATGGAACCCCTGTGGTTTTTAAGCAATTTTCAGACAAAGGAAACCTTCCAATTAAGAACTGGCAACTCGGCCTATGGGAAGGTGCATTCAAATTAGGCTCTCCACGCTACACCGAGTACCTAAAGGCTAAGCCATGGCCTTGCGCATACTGCACACTCCAATGTCACAGAAAAGTGTACGTGCCAAAGTACAAACTGGAGACCGTTGGACCAGAATACGAAAACTTGGCAATGATGGGAATAAACTGTATGGTAGATGACTTAGATGATGTATGCTACGCTAACGATCTAGCCAACAGATATGGACTAGATGCTATATCACTAGGTGCAATTATAGCATGGGCAATGGAGTCCTACGAAAAAGGCGTACTTACAAAGGAAGACACAGGTGGATTGGAGCTTAAATGGGGCAGCGGAGAAGCATTAATAGAAATGACCAGAAGAATCGGGCTAAGAGAAGGAAAACTCGGATGGTTACTAGGAGAAGGCGTTAGAAGAGCATCTGAAACCATTGGGAAAGGTTCAGAAGCATGGGCTGTTCACATTAAAGGCATGGAAGTTCCAGCCCATGACCCTAGAGCAGTATTCCATGCTGGCTTAAACTATGTGACAACACCGCTCCGTTATGCTTGTCATGAAAGGGGTAATCCGCAACACGTGTGGGTTGCTGGGGTAAACCTGCCAGAATTCGGCGTATCAAAGCCTCCATTAACGGAGGAAGATAAGTGGTCGTGGGAAAACGCTGAGAAAGTAGTTGCCGCATTCCAAGACTATTGTAACTTAGTAAACTCTTTAGTGCACTGTAAATTCATGGTGTTCGCTGGTTACACCCTAACAGACCTACTAAACACGTTTAACGCCGCCACAGGCATCAACTGGTCCATGGAAGAGTTCCGCAGAGCTGGAGAACGCATCTCCAACCTACAGAAACTACTGAACATTAGGTATGGCTGGAAGAAAGAAGACGACATGAAATTCCCGAAGAGGTTAATGGAACCGAAAAAAGAAGGCCCAGCAGCAGGCAAAATCCCGGAAGGAATACAGGAGGCAGTTAAGAAATACTACAAGCACAGAGGATGGACTGAAAACGGCGTTCCCACAAAGAAGAAAATTGAAGAGTTAGGACTGGAAAAAGTGCCATGAAAATCGCCTTACCCTAAATCGCCTCTAAATATCTCCTCATTTTTTAGCGTTCATTTCACCTAAAACAGCACTTTTAGCCAACAATTTTCCAATCGGAACATTAAAGAGCGTTAATCTTAATAGCTTGGTTGTGAATCAGTTATGAAAAATCAAATGCCTTAGAAAGATGTGAGGTAAAAATGAGGATCAATGTGGATTTAAAGAAATGCATCGGTTGCGGGGCATGCGAACTTGCCTGCTCTCAAAAATACAACAACTCCTTCAGAATAAGCAGGTCAAGAATCCAAGTTGACAAAGGTCCAGAAGCAGTCTTAAAGAGCAAGGCTTTCGCAGTTTACGTTTGCCATCAATGTGATGACCCCCCATGTATACCAAGCTGCCCAGAAGGAGCATTATTTAAGGACCCAACTACTGGAGTGATTAAGGTGGACGAGGATAAATGCATAGGTTGTTCGCTCTGTGTTCAAGCATGTCCATACAACGCAATTTGGGTAGACCCCTTAAAAGGAAAAGCTTTCAAATGTCAGTTATGCGACCAAACTCAACAAGCTTGCGTTAACATCTGTCCGAGAAACGCTTTATCCATAGGAGGGGCACAATAAAATGTATGGGTATGCAGGTTCTATATTAAAAGTAAACTTAGGAACTGGCAAAATTTCAAAAGAACCCCTAAAGGAGGACTTAGTAAAAGGGTTTATTGGAGGATTTGGAGTCTCCGCAAAAATTCTCTACGACAATTTAGCGCCAATGACGAACCCATACTCTCCTGAAAACATAGTCATTTTTTCCACAGGTCCAGCGCAAGGGACACTAATACCTGGCTCTGGCAGAGGATTATTTGTTTCAAAATCCCCGCTTACTAATCGCGTATTCAACTCAAATGTCGGAGGATATATAGCCGCAGAGCTAAAATATGCAGGCTACGACTTTCTAATAATAACCGGAAAAGCGTCAAGTCCGGTATACATCGCCATAGATGGAGACAACGTTGAAATTAAAGACGCATCAAAACTGTGGGGAAGAACAACATATGAAACTCAAACATTAATAAAAGAGGAACTTGGGGACAAGAGATTCCAAGTAGCGTGTATAGGGCCTGGCGGCGAAAATTTAGTAAAATATTCAGCTATAATCCACAATTTCCATGCTGCCGGTAGAGGAGGAATAGCATCTGTCCTCGGATCGAAAAATCTAAAGGCTTTCGCAGTTCGAGGAGATAAAAGTGTTGAAGTCCCAGACATGGAGGCAATGCTTACTTTCTACAAGGAAATAACGGAAAAATGCACAAAGCATCCAACACTTCCAGGTTATGGAACAACCGTTGCCCTCGGAACAATTAACAAAATAGGATGTTTAGGAACAAGAAACTGGCAAACAGAAGTTTTTGAGGGGGCAGCTAACATAGACGGTTACACTACTATACCGAAGTATAGGATCCGCGACATAGCATGCACGGGATGCCCGATGGGATGTGGAAAAATACAAGAAATAAGTGAAGGAAGGTATGCAGGAGCTTCAGCCAAGGGTCCAGAATATGAAACTCTCTATTCACTAGGTTCGTTGGTGGGTGTGGATGATTTTGGAGCTTTAGTCTCAGCTGCAAGACTATGCGACGAATACGGGTTGGATACAATATCAACTGGAGTTTCAATAGCGTGGGCAATGGAATGCTATGAAAAAGGCCTCCTTACAAAGGAAGAAACAGACGGAATTGACTTAAAATTTGGGAATGGCGACGCTTTGAATGAAGTTATAAAAAGAATTGCATATAAAAATGGGTATCTGGGAAATTTGCTGGCCAGAGGAGTTAAAGAAGCATCTGAAACAGTTGGATGCGGTTCCCAATATTTTGCTATGCACTTTAAGGGATTGGAACTCGCTGGACATTCACCAAGGGGAGTTAAAGCCTGGACACTAGGATACTCTGTAGGATGGAGAGGTGGAAGTCACCATGACGGGAGAGCCCACGACATTGAATATCCAAAACCATTTGAAGAGAGAGCCTTAAAATTCGAGGATAAACCAGAAATCGTCTACAAGACTGTTCACAGGGTAATGATTGAAGAAAGCTTGATAACTTGTCGCTTTTTTGGAGGGTATTACGGTTCACTTGAGCCCAACGAAAATCACTTGAAAATACTAAGTTTGACAACGGGCTTCAATATGACATTAGAAGAGCTCTGGAAAACAGCACGGCGAATAAGAACTCTAATACGATGTCTAGAAGTTAGAGATGGGTTCAGCAGAAAGGAAGACGTGAACGCACCCCCGCCAAGGATGTTAAATGAACCTATTCCAGAGGGTCCTTCAAAGGGAGCCTACGCTAAGCCATCTGAATTCAAATTTATGATAAACAAGCTATACGACTTAATGGGTTGGGAAAGAGAAACGGGAAAGCCGAAAAAGGAGACGCTGAAAGAATTAGGGCTAAGCGACATTACAATTTAAAAAGGTGTATCGAGGCAACAGCCTCATGACTGCCGTAACACTTGAGTATACGCTGAAATTTAGAAACATCACAGGTAAGGATTCAGAAAAAATAGCTTTAGGAGACAATGCAACAATTAAGCAACTTCTAGAGCATCTGAAAAGAAATTATGGGGACGATTTCGAAAAAGAATTTACAAACCCGAGCGGAGACCAAATAGCTGGAACACCTCTAATACTTTTAAATGGGCAGGCTTTAAAGCTTCCAGAAAATTTAAACACCCATGTTGAAGATGGTGACATCATCACCTTCACATACGCCATAGCCGGAGGTTAAATGAAAATGTTAATAGATAAGAAGAAATGCGTCAGCTGCGGTGCATGTCTTCACTATTGTCCAGTAGGAGCAATAAAATTTGAAAAAGGTGTCTATTACATTAATCAGGATATATGTGTGGAGTGTGGAGTCTGTATCCGGTCTAACGCTTGCAAAGTCGGAGCTATCTACCAACCAGAACTACGCTGGCCCAGAGTTCTAAGGTCAGTATTTAGCGATCCCTTACTGGTACATCCTCAGACAGATGTCCCGGGTAGGGGCACGGAAGAAGTAAAGACGAATGACGTAACACATAGATTTAAACGTGGAGAATTCGGAATAATCATAGAAGTCGGCAGACCTGGAGTAGGAACATACCTTGAAGACGTTGAGAAAATCGCGAAGGCCTTAGCTGTTCATAACGTGGAATTTGAACCGAAAAATCCAGTTACATATTTGTTAGATATAAAAACTGGCGAATTTAAGGATCCAGCGGTTAAAAAAGAAAGAGTGTTATCGGCAATTATAGAGTTTAAGATAAAGGAAGAGGATTTTCCAAAAATCGCTGAAACATTAAAAGAAGTTTCGAAAAAAATAGACACAGTCATTAGCGTGGGCATAGCAACTGTCTGTAAAGACGGTGAAATTCCGCTAGCAACAGTTAAGGAAGCAGGGCTAACTCCAAGAATCAATGGGAAAATAAACCTTGGACTTGGCTTGGCATGGTCTTATAAATAGGAGGGAAAATGATGACACATACGTTACATAGAAGTGGCGGGAAAAAATCATTGGAAGGCGACTATGTATTTTTAGCTATGGCGTCCAGAGAATACAACTTAAATGGAGCAGCGCAAAAGTTGAAGGAAATTGCTAAGATTTTCGCTAAATACAATCCAGTTAACATGGGTGACATGTCCTCTGGACAACCTGTCACTATGGCTCGTGGGGCATCCCCGGAAAAAATAATCAATGAAATTTCTGATAGATCAATAGTGCACGCAGTTTACACGGACAAAGAAACGGTGAAAAAAGTTTTGAAAGAGTTGAAAGAGGCGGACATTGGCATGTCGGTTGTTGTAAGCGGAATATTTGATGAAGTGTTTTGCGCTTGCAAAGAAGTTTCCATTTCTGGACCATTTTCAGTCGATTTATCTCTTGGCATAATGGGCAAAACACAACTTCTACCGAAAGAAGAAATTCTCGACATCACAACCATGTGCGGTCACGGATTGGTTTCTAGACACTTGGTCGCGCATTTAGTTGAGAAAATAAAGAAGGGAGAAATCACGGTGGATGAGGCTGCAAAGGAATTGGCTAAACAATGTGTTTGCGGTGTATTTAATCCAGCAAGAGCCACAAAACTTCTTAGAGAAATCTTGAACAAAGAAAAATAATTACCCGTTTTCGTTTTCCTATGTTTCCAGAGAGTCGTCTGAAAAACTTATAAGTTGTAACTGTAACTGTTATCCTATCCAAAAACAGTTGGTGGTCCTTTATGAGCGAAATTAGATATAAAGCGGCCATTGGTCAAATAGGACGCGTTGTAGCAGCTAGATTGTTGCCGGGAACAGATCTTATCGAAGGAATTGAAAAAATATGCGAGGATTATGGTATCAAATACGCGTTTGTTGGTTGTTCTATTGGAAGTTTACAGAAGGCGACATTCATGTATCTTGCGCCGAAACCCGAAGCAAAAATGAAAGCAGGATACACAGCACCATACGAACTACCAGGTCCAATAGAGTTCCTTGGAGGACTTGGAATAGTTTGCGAAGGGGAAAAAGGAGAGAAAATAACACACTTTCACGGCACGGTAAGCGACCAGTTAGACCATGTGTATGGAGGACATTTCGTTAAGGGAAAAAATCCAATTCTGGTAACCATGGACTTAATAATAGTGGAACTAAAAGGCATGAAACTTTTACGTAAATACGATGCAGAAACAGACGTCGTCAATTTTGCACCAGAACCGGAATAAGTTGCCATACTTAACAATTTAATTTTTCTATTTTTGTGATTTGCCGCATTTTGGACAGAAAGTTGCAGATGCAGGAATTGCTTTCTTACAAAACTTGCATTTTGGCGCCTCAATTAACCAACGAGGCTCCCTAATCTCTCCCTTCTTCTCATAGTGTTTTGCAACTAAAATTCCGCCTTCAAAAAGTAGCGCCATTACAAAAAATAGCATAAAATTTGCAAGGCCGCCCTCACCAGGAGTTATAAGAAGAACAAGCACGAGAAGAGCGAAGTATACATATGTTCTATTTTTTGTCAATGTTTTTGTCTTGACTATTCCAAATTTGACAAAAAGAACTAAGAATACTGGAAAAGTGGACACAACCCCTGTCATCAAAGTTAGAAAGAAAACAAAATAGTAGAAACTAGTTACGGAAATTACTGGCTCAGCGCCGGTGATTTGAAAAAATGGTAGAAGCGCAGCTATACCATAAGGTACTAGGAGAAAATATCCGAGGACTAAGCCTCCCACAAACAATGTTAAAAAAGATAGAATGAAAGGGTATAGCGCTCTTCTTTCATGGGGATAAAGCGCAGGGTCAATAAATCTGAAGATCTCGTAGGCTAGTACAGGTGCTGTTACTGCAAAACCGAAAAAGAAAGACGCAACAAAATACAATTCAATTGGAGCCACAAACTCAAAGCCTATAAGTTTAACATTGGAAGGAAGTACTTGTTCTCGTATCAGCCTTAAAATTACAGCAACTAAAGGTTCGTAATAGGCGAAGGGATTACTTAAAAATGAGATATTTGCCGGGAAAACCATCATTGCAACGGTTGCAATAACAAGTGTGTATAGGGGAACTTTAAGTCTTTTGATGAACTCTTCAGTATGTTCCCAAAAGGTCATGTAACTATCTTTGGACGTTGCTGGCACCTTTCGCGTTTTTCGTGATTTTATCCTAAGACTGCGAACTTAACCTTGTTGCTTTTATATTTGTGATTATTTCTTCAACTATTTGTGCCTTAGTTTTACCTTCCGTGTTTATTCCAAGCGCTTTCGCAATCAGGATTATAGCCTCGTCGTCTGAGCGTTGGCTAACGGTTTCTGTCTTTGGTGTTTCATATAGATGTTCTTTAGAAGCTCTTTCGAATTCGGCTCTAGCTCTGCCTAAACCTCTGGCGAACTCAGGGATTTTAGAAGGACCCCAAATCAGTATGACCACGACAGCAATTAGTATAATTATCCATTCCCAACCTGATAGCATTTCGTTTCCTCCATTTAGATAGCCCATTGCGACGGTATTTAAGGATTATGCTCTCTTTTCAGCTGCCATTTCAGAATTATAGTTGCGATTTGCCACATGATGGACAGAACACATCTTCAGTGGTCAGTTGTGCTGCACAGAATTTGCAAGTTTTAGTTGCTAAATGTGTTTGTGAGGACAGAATCATTTTTTGTGCCATTGCTTTACTGATTTTTTCCTCGATTCCTGCCAAAATCCGGTACTCTGAATTATGAATTTCGTTTTCAAGCTTAATTGTGACTATGCCATCTATTAAGGATGTTAGCCCCGCTACGATTAAGGCTACTCCTAAGAGCTGGGTTAAAATGCCTAAAAACTCAAGCGATGAAACATTATTACTAAGCAAATCTAAAACTTGACCCATCAGCACCGTTTGATGCATGATAGCCAATTCTCCCAATTGGAGGATTATAAGCCCTAAAATTAGCAGAAAAGCTCCCCTTCGCAGAGGTTTTCTTTGCATATTGATCCTTTTCCTAGCCATTATGCTATGGTCAGCTGTGATTTAAATTTTTGGTAGCCAAGTAAATTTTGTTCACGTTATTCCGTTATCGTAAACTCTAAAAACCTTTCAAGGATAAAATATAAAATGTGAAACAATTTGAAGGAAAAAAGCGAGAAAAGATTGTTTAGAAAAGCTATTGTTGTTCTTATACGGAACACCACATGGAGATGTGGAAAGCTTGAGAGGCTAATAGTCAAGCATCTTCACAAAGAAAGTGTCGGGCTTGGAAGGTCTGGAACGCCTTTGACGGATATGCTGCAAAGTTTCAGGTTGTCTGGGAAAAAGCGGAACGAGTTTTTAGACGCCATAAAAAGGCTGGAGAGAAGGAATATAGTAAAAATTTTAAGCATGTGAACCTTGCTTTAAAGTGCCCCCTTTTTAGGATTTTTCAGTTAGCTTTTTTGCGTTTTCAATCCATCTCTGCGTTATTTTCGGTGAAATTTTGAGTTTAGAAGCCAGCTCCTTTGCTGAAGCCTTTGCGAGCTCTTCAACGTTATTTATGCCCAAAGCCTTAAGCTTTTCAGACCTTTTCTCGCCTATGCCCTTAATCTCTGTTAACGGAGTCCCAGCGGGAACAGCCGTTTCTACGACTTTTTCCTCGACTGTTCCTGTTATGGTTGGTGGAGGCGGCGGTGCTGGTTGAATAGATGGAGGCGTGGGAGGCGTAGCCGCTGCCGTCTGTACTTTTGCTTTCGGCCTTTGAGTGTAGCCAAGTCCGATGAAGAAAAGTCCTAGAACTGTTGTCGTGATGGCCCAGAGCTCCACTGGTTTTGTTTCGTATGCAAGTACTATTCCAGTTATTATGAAAAAGATTATTGCTACTGTGTATAGGGCATAATCTGAGCGCATTTTATCTTTCTCCCTAGCCATCTATGTCTCATAAGACGGTTTAAATAATTTTCTACGGAATTCGAAAAAGAAAGTGGATTTTGGATGTTTTAGCCGTTTACTT
>Ga0207433_10007234_pt1 | contig 18694 bp, 23 predicted proteins | sample YelNatPaOPGAMG01_FD_187559 | JGI IMG/M metagenome (GOLD analysis project Ga0207433, IMG submission 187559) | Hot spring thermophilic microbial communities from Obsidian Pool, Yellowstone National Park, USA - OP-RAMG-01 (SPAdes) (version 3) | ecosystem: Environmental > Aquatic > Thermal springs... | reverse complement strand
CGGAGGGGAGACACCCGTTCCCATCCCGAACACGGTCCCGAAAGGGAAGTAATAGTTAAGCCCTCCAGCGCCGATGGTACTATAGGGGGGACCCTATGGGAGAGTAGGCCATTGCCGAGTCCTTTTTGTATTTTTAGATTTTTTATAAGATTGAGGTGATTGATTATGTCAGGACATTCTAAATGGCATAATATAAGAGAGACAAAGCAGAAGATGGACTCTGTAAGAGGCAAGATCTTTGGAAAGGTTACTCGTCAGATCATAATAGCTGTGAGAGAAGGTGGCCCTGACCCTGATGTTAATTCTAAACTCAGATTGGCATTAGAAAAGGCAAAAGAGGTTAATATGCCTGCAGATAATATTAAAAGAGCTATTCAGAGAGGGACAGGGGAGATATCAGGTTCTGCTTATGAAGAAGTAATTTATGAAGGTTATGGACCCGGAGGAGTAGCTGTAATGGTAGAAGCTACCACTGATAATCGAAATAGAACTACTGCTGAACTAAGACATGTATTTCAGCGTAACGGAGGAAATCTAGGAGAGTCAGGGTGTGTTTCTTGGATATTTTCTCGTAAAGGCTATATACTTTTGAGTCCAGAAGAAAAAGAAGAGAAGGTCTATGATATAGCGTTAGAAGCTGAAGCAGAGGATGTAAAAACGACAGAAGAAGGTTATGAGGTGATTACTACAGTAGAAAATTTTGAAAAGGCCAAAGAAACATTTACAAAAGCAGGGGTCAAGATTCTCAACGCAGAAGTCACCTATTTACCTAATAATACTGTTAGATTAGAGAGTGACGAAGCAAGACAATTATTAAGGCTTCTTGACCAGTTAGAAGACCTAGAGGACGTCCAAAAGGTATATGCCAATTTCGATATCCCTGATGAAATCCTCGTGAATGCCTAAACAAACCATTATAGGAATAGACCCTGGGTCTCGAGTAACTGGATATGGAATAGTAAGTATAGAAGGGGGGAACTTTCTCCCGCTAGGTTATGGGAGTATTGACACATCCACTTTAAATTCCAAAACTAAAGTATTAGAAACTATCTTTAGAGGTATCTCAGAGAAGATAGAGATGTTCAGTCCGAATATACTCTCCTTAGAGAGGATATTCTACTATAAAAATATAAGTAGTGCATTTGTATTGGGAGAAGTTAGAGGGGTAATACTTCTATTAGCTGGGATTTATAAACTAGAGCTTATGGAGTTTACATCTACTGAGGTAAAGAATTCTCTTATAGGTTACGGAAGAGCGGATAAGTCTCAGGTATCTTTTGTTGTAAAAAGACTTCTTAATGTATCTGAGGATTTAGAGTTAGACGTTACCGATGCCTTAGCATTATCCTTGTGTGCTGGGCTTAAGGTTATGGGTGAGAAATGTTTGCCTACCTTGAAGGGATAGTTTCAGAGGTACAGAAGGACTCGTTGATACTGGATGTAAATGGCATTGGTTTTCGTATTTGTATCCCTAATTCATCGGTATCAAAGGTTATTGTTGGAAAGTCTTGTAGAGTCTTTACTCATCTGGTCTTAAATAATAATCTATTTACAATTTATGGATTTCTTCTAGAGAAGGAAAGAGATCTTTTTGAAAGGCTTCTTTCTGTTTCAGGAATTGGACCTAAAGCAGGTTTATCTCTTATAAGTGAATTAGGTTACGATCAGATAATAAAAGGAATAAAAACTGAGGATATAGATATGTTAGGGGGAGTTTCGGGGATAGGAAAGAAAAAGGCAAAGAAGATACTCTTAGAATTAAGAGATAAAGTAATTACTGGAGAGGAATCGGATAAAGAGAATATAAAGCTTCTCTTTGAGGTTTTGAGAAAATTGGGTTATAATAGAGGAGAGATAAAAAGGGTAATTGATGATTTAGATATGGAGGGGAATTTAGAGGATTTAGTCAAGGCCTCTCTAAGAAGATTATCAGGAAGAGATGGATAAGGAAATCTTTTCTCCTACAGCTTTACCAGATGAAAGGATAATAGAGGCATCCTTAAGGCCTAAAACACTGCAGGAATTTGTAGGGCAAGAAAGAATAAAGGCTCAGTTAGAGATATTTCTTAAAGCCTCCCTGAAACGGGGTGAGATGTTAGACCATTTATTATTTTATGGTCCCCCAGGTTTGGGAAAGACTACTCTTGCCTATATAGTAGCAAGTGAGATGGGAGCTTCGATACAGGTAACATCTGGTCCTGCTATTGAAAAGGCTGGAGACCTGGTAGCTATATTAACAGCTCTAGATGAGGGCAGTGTGCTCTTTATAGATGAAATTCACAGATTAGGAAAATCTATAGAAGAGATACTTTACTCTGCTATGGAAGATAAAGAGATAGATATAGTTATAGGGAAAGGGGCTGGAGCTAGAGCTATAAGAATTAGACTGCCTCAATTCACATTAGTTGGGGCTACTACCAGATTTGGATTACTTTCTCCACCGTTAAGGGAAAGGTTTGGGATAGTTGAGAAATTAGACTATTATAGTTCTACTGAATTATTTAAGATTCTAGAACGATCTGCTAGGATACTCAACGTAGAATACGAGGAATCAGCTCTTAATGAGATTGCTCTACGTTCTAGAGGAACACCGAGGATTGCCAACCGATTGATAAAAAGAATAAGGGATTATGCTGAGGTAAAAGGAAATGGTTTTATATCTCATAATATCGCTCTAGATGCACTATCACTTTTCGAAATAGACCAGTACGGATTGGATAGAGAGGATATAGATATACTTAGAACTATATTTCATAAGTTCAATGGAGGTCCTGTAGGTATAGAAACCCTCTCAAATGCTCTGGGGGAGTCTCCAGAGACTATTGAAGAGATATATGAGCCTTACCTGATAAAGATGGGGTACATTGAAAGGACTCCCAGAGGAAGAATTATTACTGAAAATGGAATCAATATAGTAAAAGGGAAGGTAAGATGAGATTACTATTACATATATGTTGCGCTAGATGTGCTATATATCCTATAATAAGGCTTGCCAATGATTTTGAAGTCACAGGTTATTATTTTAACCCTAATATTCATCCTACCACTGAATATTTAGCAAGAGGAGAAGCATTAAAGGAATACGCAAGGACAAAAGGTTTACATCTAATTATAGGGGAATATAATCCCAGGGCGTATTTTAATGAGGTTTATAGTTATCAGGGTGATAGATGCGAGGCTTGCTACAGGCTAAGATTAGGAGAGACTTCAAGGCTAAGTAAGGAGTTGGGCTATGATTATTTTACCACTACCCTCCTATCTAGCCCATATCAGAAACATGATAAGATTAAAAAAATAGGTGAAGAGATAGCCAAAGAGATAAAAATTAACTTCTATTATGAAGATTTTAGACCTGGATGGAAAGAGTCACAAAAGATAGCTGATGAAATTGGAATCTATAAGCAGAAATATTGTGGATGCATATTCAGCGAATATGAAAGGTATGAAAAGAAGGTAAATAGATTTACTCATTCATTCTGAACGAGGTGATGGGTATGCAATTTCTTGGAAAAACGCTTATTCTATTCGGTATTCTTTTTGTGATAATTGGAGTCTTTCTTGTATTTTTTGAACGTATCCCCTACCTTGGTAAGTTACCAGGAGACATATTCATAAGAAGAGGTAACACTGTAATATTCTTTCCGATTGTTACCTGTCTCCTTTTGAGTATAATACTCTCTATTATTCTTAATCTATTGAGAAGATAATAAAATAATACGGGCTAACTAGCCCGTATTATTTATAGTATTATCCTTTTTAATATTTACCTATATATTTAGGGATTCTGGCTTCTGAGCTGCATGTGGGTGCTCACTTTCTGGGTATACCTTAAGCTTCTTAAACTGTGCTTCTCCGAGAGAATTATGTGGGAGCATCCCCTTTACTGCGTGTTCTATTATCTTTATTGGGTCCTCTTTCATTATTTGAGCAAAATTCTTTACTCTAAGCCCTCTAGGATAAAGAGTGTGATGATAATAGAGTTTTTGAGTGGATTTTTTCCCTGTAACTTTAACCTTAGAGGCATTTACTATTATTACAAAGTCTCCTGTATCTACCTCTGGTGTAAAACAGGCTTTATGCTTACCCCTTAGAATAGAAGCTACCTTACTGGCTAGTCTCCCAAGAGGCTTATCAGCTGCATCTATTACATACCACTTACGTTCTATCTCTCCTTTTTTAGGTAAGTAAGTCTTCATTCTGATTCCAATCCTCCATTTAAAAATTAAATTGCCCTTTAATTTTAATAGAATCTTAGCTTCTTGTCAAGGCTGCGACATTCTGGTTCTAGCCTGTGCATAAAAGAGTCACCCGGTATTTTTTATTTGAAGTGTAATGGACTGAATTGAGGGATTATCATTTAGAGAAATTATTATAGTAGCAGTATAAGTACCTTCAGGGAATGAGTTTGCCTGAAATTCATGATAATAAGTATTTTCTTCTCCGGTGAATGCTGAGATTATATAAGGAATACTTCGTATCTGGATAGAAGAGTTATTTAGGTCACTGCTAGTTAGTGCCTCTCTGGTCTTTATCCTAATCTGGAAGGCGTTATTTCCATTAATAGTATAGGCTGAGGTTGTAGGATCAGGGAGGACTTCTTGAAAATTCCCAGTACCATTTATATCACTAAATACCTTTATCCACTCTATAACAGGAGGATTACAGCTGCATCCATCCATACCTATAACTGATATTAAGAGTACCCCAATAATAAAGAATCTAATAATAGAAGCTAATCTCATAAAATGCTCCTTTCTAGCTTAAAGATAGGGGTAGCTTTAAACTACCCCTGTAATATTAGAACTTCCTAAACTTTTCTTTAGGTGCCCCACATATAGGACATTTATCAGGAGCTTCACCCTCTACAGTATGTCCGCATACCTGACATATGTATATATCCCCTACATCTACATCTTTACCTTCATCAACTGCTTTCTTTGCCTTCTGATACATAACTGAATGTATCTTCTCTGCCTCAATTGCATAATGGATACTCCTTATAGCCTCTTTCTCCTCCTGCAATTGAGCTACAGCATTAAACGCAGGATACATCTCCTCTATCTCATAGTTCTCTCCATCTATACATACCTGTGTATTCTCTGAAGACCCTTTAATCATTCCTAATGCTCTGAAATGATTAGTAGCATGGACTTTTTCTGCATCAGAGATCGCCCTGAAGAGTCTGGCGAGATTTGGTTTTCCTTCCTTTTCTGCTATCTCAGCAAAGATTAAGTATCTCATATGGGCTTGGCTCTCTCCAGCAAATGCAGTCTTTAGGTTATCCTCTGTCATCTTTCTCATAAACATTCCTCCTTGTATAAAATTATTCTTTACTAAGAGAAATTATAATACCTATTATTCTAAAAATCAACCCTATTTTTCCACTCTACCTTTAACAAGATACCAAAGGTACAGGTCTGTTTCGCCAGGTTGTTTTCCAAAAATCTCTGATAGCCTTTTAAACACATCTTCTATAGAGATGTATCTTTCTTCTGTCCAACCTTTAGGAATTCTCTCTATCAGCCCTTCATTAAATAGTACCTTAAGGATATGTCGATCCAGTATTGCAACATCCAATTGTCCTGTGTTTCTCAAAAAATGACTAGCTTCTTTCCAGCCAATTCCTTTTGCCTCTTTTATTAGAGTCTTTCTTGCCTCTGTTACGGGAAGAGATAAGACATTTCTCAGAGTGCCTATTAATCTTCTATTCTCTACAATGAACTCTGCTCTTTTATTAGGAAACCGATGCCCTTTCAGTGAAAGGGCATTAGATAGTTCTTCAGGTGTAAGCTCTGCAAAACCAACCGGTCCTATCTCCTTTTGAACCATTATACCTCCAGAGGCACTCCAATTAGCAGTAAGCACACAGAAACTCAGTTCCGAGAATAGTTCTAATTCTGAGCCAAATAATCCTAAGTTTCTGAATTCTTCTATCCTCTCTGCTACAAGGTCTTTCGCTTCTTTCTCTATGATTCGTAGTTTCTCCAGGATTCCATTAAAATTCTTCATATTATCTAATATATCACAGTTATGATATAATTTAAACTATGAGATGGATTTTTTTGATTTTAGGAGTGATAAATCTGATTATATTGGGTAATCCTATTTTTTCCAGTCCCAGGATAAAACTTGGTATTGAGGTATTACTTGAAGATAACATAAAATTAATAAAGGGGAAGAGGATAGGCCTTATAACTAATCAGACCGGAGTAGATAGCTTCCTAAAGAGCGATATAGAACTACTCGCTAGGGTTCCTGATGTGAAATTAGTAGCTCTGTTTGGACCAGAGCATGGTATAGATGGTTCTATACCCAGAGGAACATATGTAAAGAGTTATATAGATAAGGACACTGGTATTCCTGTTTATAGTCTCTACGGAGACACAAGAAAGCCAACTAAAGATATGTTAAAAGGTTTAGATGTACTTCTCTTTGATATACAGGATGTAGGAACGAGATATTATACCTATATATCTACTATGGCATTGGCTATGGAGTCGGCAAAAGAAAATGGTATAGACTTTATAGTCCTTGATAGGCCCAATCCCTTGAATGGTATAAGTGTTGAAGGTCCTATTTTGGAGCCTTCGTTTTCATCATTTATAGGGATGTATCCAATACCATTAAGACATGGAATGACTATTGGAGAATTGGCTCAGCTTTTCAACAGAGAATTTAAAATAGATGCTAAATTAACAGTAGTCCCTATGAAGGGTTGGACAAGGGATATGTGGTTTGACAATACAGGATTGAATTGGGTTATCTCCTCTCCAAATATGCCAGATTTCGAGGCAGTTCTGTTATATCCCTGTACAGGTCCTATTGGTGATACAAACATCTCTGTAGGGGTTGGGACAACAAAGCCTTTCCATTTTATAGGGGCTCCGTATATTGATGCCTCTGTATTAATAAAAGAACTGGAGAAGGAAAACTTACCAGGAGTAATCTTTAGGAAGGCACACTTTATTCCTCAGTTTGATAAATATGAAAAAGAGGTATGTAACGGTATAGAATTATTTGTAACAGATAGGAGAGGGTTTAAGCCCGTAGAAACCTGTCTTACTATTATAGAGGTTATTCGGAGTTTATATCCGGGCAGATTTAATTGGGGCGATAGATCAGGTGGAAGATACTTCTTCGATCTAAGTATGGGAACAGATAAAGTCAGGTTATCTATAGAAAAAGGTCTTTCGGCAAAAGAGATAGAGGGTTTATGGGCGAAGGATTTAGAAGAGTTTATGACTATAAGAGAAAGGTATCTAATATATAGATAGGATGAGATATATATTGGGAATAGATGGGGGAGGAACAAAGACAGAGTTAGCTATCGCTGATGAGGAGGGAAATATATTAGCTAAGGGGTATAGTGGCCCATCCAATTGGACTACAACTCCAAGGATGGTTACAGAAGAAAATATAATAGAGGGGATTGAATCTACACTCAGCCAGATCTCAGGTATAACACTTGAGTTGATTATAGCTGGAATAGCTGGTGTATCAAAAAGAGAAAACGAGGCAATAAGTTTTCTCTCTTCGTTAGGACTCTCCAGAAGGGTAGTTGTAACCTCTGATGCACATATTGCCTTAATAGGAGCAGTCTTGGGTATGGAGGGTATAATAGTGATATCTGGAACAGGTTCTATATGTTATGGTAGAAGAGGCAATAGTGAAGTGCGTTCAGGAGGATGGGGATATCTCTTGGGAGACGAGGGAAGTAGTTATGATGTTGGGAAAAAAGGAATAATAGCTGCCTTAAGGTCCTATGATGGAAGGGGAGAGAAGACGATTCTTCTTGATATCCTGCAAGAGTATATAGGTGCATTAGATATGGAGGCTCTGGTTAAGATTATATATCAACATCCAAAGGATATAATCTCAGGCTTTGCTCCTAAGGTGGTGGAATGTGCCAAGAGAAATGATTATATTTCTTTAAGGATACTACAAGATGCTTCCTGTGAGCTTGGACTCTTAGGGGTTTCTGTAGCAAGAAAGCTTGGATATTCTTCTGGAGACAGATTTGACCTGGCATATACAGGAGGATTCTTCAATTCGGGTGAGATGGTACTGAAAGGTTTTGTAGAAGGGATAAGGGAGGTATTTCCAAATTGTAATATATTTAGAGCAAGGTCCTCTCCTGTTGTAGGAGCAGTAATTTTAGGGAAATCAATGTTGAAAGAGGGAAAATAGAGATGACTACAGAAGACTATAATGAATCTACTATCAACCTGGATATGCTTCCTACTATAGAGATGGTAAGAATTATGAATGAGGAGGATAAAAAGGTTGCATTTGCTGTAGAGAAGGCTATTCCAGACATATCTAAGGCTATCGATATAATAGCAGAAAGACTCGATTTAGGCGGAAGGCTTATATATGTAGGGGCAGGAACAAGTGGAAGATTAGGTGTTTTAGATGCTGTAGAATGTTATCCTACCTTTGGCGTGGCATCAGATATGGTTAAGGCTGTAATAGCCGGAGGAGAAAGGGCTATCACTTCCGCCATAGAATACGCAGAGGATGATATCATTCAGGGTAAAGAGGAGATAAAGACTATAGGTGTAAATGAGAAGGATGTTGTAGTTGGAATAACGGCAAGCGGTAGTACCCCTTTTGTAATGGGAGCATTAGAGGAAGCCCACAACCTCGGGGCATCTACCATCCTTATAACCAATAACTACAATTCACCAATTAAGAACCTGGTTGATGTAGCTATTGAGATAGATACTGGTCCAGAGGTTATAGCTGGTTCTACGAGGCTTAAGGCTGGGACGTCTCAGAAGATGGTCTTAAATATGTTAAGTACATTGAGTATGGTTAAGTTAGGCAAGGTCTATGGAAATATAATGGTAGATCTAAGACCTACTAATAAAAAGCTAATAAATAGAGCAGTGAATATAATACAAAGGGTTACAGGTGTGTCAGAAGAGATTGCCTTAATAAGGCTAAGAGAGTGTGATATGAATGTAAAAGAGGCTATAGTAAGTATTGCTAGAAATCTAAGTCCTATTAAGAGTAGGGAACTTTTACAGAGATATCACGGTCATTTAAGAAAGGCTCTGGAAGAAGTCTCTTGAATTTCTCATCTTTATATGGTAATCTCATAGAGATATGAATAGTATTTTGGATTTTTTACTAAGTATACCTGCTATCCTTATAGCAATAACCTTCCATGAATATGCCCATGGATGGGCAGCGTATAAGTTAGGGGACCCTACTCCAAAGATGTATGGAAGGTTAACTTTGAACCCTTTGGCGCATCTTGACCCTATAGGGACTATTATGTTACTCATCTTTCGATTTGGCTGGGCAAAGCCTGTACCTATAAACCCTAACAATTTTTATCATTATAGGAGAGATACAGTATTGGTTTCTCTTGCAGGACCTGGAGCTAATTTTTTATTGGCTATTGTTTTTGCACTGTTAAGTCATATAATTCTTCCATTGCATATGCTTTATCTGAGTGTCTTTTTAGTAACTAGCACATTCATTAATATCGCCTTAGCAATATTTAATCTGATTCCCATACCACCATTAGATGGTTCCAGGCTACTACTTCTCGTTTTACCTGATAGATATATGTATGTTATGGGATATCTGGAGCAGTATGGTTTTATACTTATTGCAGCCCTGCTTATATTTACCAATTTTGTCAAGATAGTGGTTTCGCCTATAGTTAACTGGCTATTTAATATATTTATATAGGAATGGAGGAAGATGAATGGAGAGAGTATTGAGTGGAATAAGACCAACAGGAAAGATGCATTTAGGAAACTATTTTGGTGCCGCTATAAATTGGGTAAGACTTCAAGAAGAGTATGAATGCCTTTTCCCAGTAGTAGATTGGCATGCGCTTACTACAAGGTATGAAGATATATCTTCTCTTTCGGAGGATGTCTGGGACCTCATCTTAGACCTACTAAGCATAGGGATAGACCCAAAAAAGAGTGCTCTCTTTATTCAATCTCTGGCTTTGCACCATGCTGAACTTCACCTCTTACTTTCTATGATTACACCTGTGAGTTGGCTGGAGAGAAACCCTACCTTAAAGGATATGGCTCGTAACTTAGACATAAAAGAAAACCTCAACTATGGGCTCTTAGGATATCCGGTTCTTATGACTGCTGATATCCTTATATATAAAGCTACGGTAGTTCCGGTGGGTGCAGATCAACTCCCACATCTAGAGTTAGCTAGAGAGATAGCTAGAAGATTCAACTATCTATATGGAGAGGTTTTTCCTGAGCCTCAAGCTAAACTTACTGAAATGGCTGTATTTCCAGGGATTGATGGAAGAAAGATGAGTAAGAGTTATAATAATTATATAGGTGTTACTGAAGACCCAGAGACAGTGAAAGAAAAAATTATGGCTACTATTACAGATCCTCAAAAGATTAGACTAAAAGATAAAGGACATCCTGAAATATGTAATATATTCCAGTTTCATAAATTCTTTACTAAAGACCTGGAGATAGTAGAAAAAGAGTGTAGAGATGGAGAGAGAGGTTGTGTTGCCTGTAAGAATGAACTTTATAATAATCTAATAGAATACTTTGCTCCAATGAGAGAGAAGAGACATTATCTACAAGAGAATATGGACCTTGTAAGAGAGATGGTAATGGATGGGCAAGAAAAGGCTAGAAAAATTTCTTTCCAGACAATGGCTGAGGTGAGAGCTCATATGGGGATGTCTTACGGCTTCAGAAATATCTGGTAGAGTGTGGAATTGCCTCTAGAAGGAAGGCAGAGGAGCTAATAAGAGGGGGAAGAGTTACAGTCAATAATAGGATAGCCTCTATAGGAGAAAAAGTAGACCCAGCTGTAGATACAATAAAGGTATATGATAGAATAGTTTCTCCTGTTAAAAAGGAGTATTATATAATAAATAAGCCAAAAGGTTTTATCTCTACCAGGTATGACCCTCAAGGAAGGAATACAGTAATGAGTCTTTTGAATAGAAAGGACTATCTTTTTCCTGTTGGTAGATTAGATAAGGATACAAGGGGATTACTTTTGATTACAAATGATGGTAATTTGACTAATAGATTGCTACATCCAAGTTTTCAGATAGAGCGAAGATATATAGTTCAGGTAGAAGGAAGGGTTAATGGAAGAGAGATAGGTCTACTTTTGAATGGGATAAGATTAGAAGATGGTATAGCCATAATGGATAGGGTAGATGTGATTTCAATTAGTGATAAGAAGAGTATCTTGGATATCTCTTTGCATGAAGGGAGAAAAAGATTAATCCGTAGGATGTTTAAGGCTTTAGGACATCAGGTGATAGACCTGTTACGTGTTCAGTTTGGACCTCTCAGTTTGGGAGACCTAAAGGAAGGAGAAATCAGACCTCTTACTGAGGAGGAGGTTTATGAATTGAGATGTCTCTAATCAATATTGCATTGGATGGACCTGCGGGATCTGGGAAGAGTACTATAGGAAGGATTTTATCTTTAAGGTTATCCTATGACTATTTAGACACAGGTCTGATATATAGAGGCATTACATGGTGGTTCATAGCTATGGGATGGGAAGAGGGGGAAGATTTCACTGAATTCCTTCCAGAACTTGAAATTATCTCTGGATGTGAACCTGGGTTCTGCAGGGTATTTATAAATGGAATAGAGCCTCCTTTAGAGGTCTTATATTCGAGAAGAATCTCGGATGCCTCATCTAAGGTTTCTATTCATCAAGAGGTAAGGGATGTGGCAAATAAGATATTCAGAGCTCTTGCTGAGCCAAAGGGGATGGTAATTGAAGGGAGAGATATAGGTACAGTTGTCATACCTAATGCTGAGGTTAAGATATTCCTTACAGCCTCTAATGAAGAACTTGCAAGACGTAGATACAAGGACCTGGAATTATTAGGGGAGAGAGTGACCTATGAGTCGGTTTTAGCTGATATCATAGAAAGGAATACTAGGGATACCACTAGGAAGATAGCTCCTCTTGTTCCTGCCAGTGATGCTATATGCATAGATTCTACTAATATGAAGATTCAAGAGGTTGTAAATAGCATTCTTAGTATTATAGAGGGAAAGAGATAGAAGTGTTCTATTGGTTTGCCTGGATAATTCTTCGGATATTTCTTACTATATTTTCTCGGTACAAAATTATAGGGTTAGAGAATGTGCCACGTAAGGGTGGAGTGATTTTGGTAGCCAATCATAGGACTATGATGGACCCTATAGTAATAGGGTGTAGTATTCCATTTAGAAGAACATACTTTATGGCTAAGGAGGAACTGTTTCGTTTTAAACTATTTGCGATAATAATAAATGCACTGGGTGCGTTTCCTGTAAAGAGAGGTAAACTAGATAGGAAGGCATTGAGGATGGCGGAGAGAATTTTGAACGAGGGTAAACTCCTTCTGATATTTGGAGAAGGTACCAGAAATAAGGATTTCTCGAAACCTCTAGGGGAACTTTATTCAGGATTTGTCTATTTATCCTCTAAAGTAGATGTTCCTGTGGTTCCAGTATACACGTTTAATACCCACCAGATATTCTATAAACTTTTTAGATGGCCCAAGGTAATAGTAAGATTTGGGAAGCCTATTTATGAAAAGGAAAACCTCTTCGAAGAGGTAAAAGAAAGACTTCTAGAACTCAGTAGGGGATGAGATGATAAAACTTGATCTTATAAGGAATTTTAGCATAATAGCTCATATAGACCATGGTAAGTCTACTCTGGCTGATAGATTTCTAGAAAAAACCAACTCTATGCCTAAAAGGAGAAAGATAGAAGAACAGGTATTAGACCAGATGGACCTAGAAAGAGAAAGAGGGATCACTATAAAGTCTCATCCTATAAGGATGTACTATACCTTAGGAGAAATAGAATACGAATTACATCTCATTGATACCCCTGGTCATGTAGATTTTTCCTATGAGGTTTCTAGAAGCCTTGCTGCATGTGAAGGTGCAATATTGGTGGTTGATGCAACCCAAGGGATAGAAGCTCAGACATTGGCGAATTATAATCTCGCATTAGAGAATAACCTTACTTTAATCCCTGTAATTAATAAGATCGACCTCCCTGGGGCAGAGATAGACAGGGTAAAAAGACAGCTTATAGACTCATTAGGTTTTTCGGAAGAGGAGATTATTCTAGTAAGTGCTAAAGAAGGAACGGGAGTGGATAATCTTCTCAAATCTATAGTGGATAGGATTCCTCATCCTAAAGGAGACCCTGATAGAAGTCTGGAGGCACTGATATTTGATGCCTATTTTGACCCATTTAGGGGGGTAGTAGTATATACTAGAATCTTCAATGGTACAGTAAAGAAGGGTACTAAGATTATGATGATGTCTAATGGGGCTAATTATGAGGTATTAGAAGTAGGATATTTTGCCTTTGGTCTTCATCCTACTGAGTCTTTAGATACCGGGGAGGTAGGATATATTATTGCCAATATAAAGGATATAAAGGATGCTCGGGTTGGAGATACTATAACTAATACCGAATTGCCTGTAAAAATTCCTCTCCCAGGATTTAAAAAGATAAAACCTATGGTCTTTTGTGGGTTATTCCCTCAAGAGTCAAATCAATATGAGGAATTGAGGGATGCATTAGGAAAGTTACAACTTAATGACCCTGCATTGGTCTTTGAACCTGAAAATTCTGAAGCCTTAGGTCCTGGTTTTAGATGTGGTTTCCTTGGAACACTTCATATGGAGATAGTAGAAGAAAGGCTAGAGAGAGAATACAATCTAACGCTTGTAGCTACAGCTCCTAATGTGGTTTATAGGGTTTACACTAAAGGCGGAGATGTCTTGGAAATAAATAATCCTTCTCAATTTCCTCACTACAGTGAGGTGGAAAGGGTGGAGGAACCATATGTTAAGGCGTCTATCATAAGTCCATCTGAGTATATAGGTCCTATTATGGAGTTATGCCGTATCAAAAGAGGTATCTTATTAGAGATGAATTATATCGACCCTATGAAGGTTATATTTTCTTATGAGATTCCATTAAGTGAAGTTATATTTGACTTTTTTGACAAATTAAAATCCGTAACCCGTGGCTATGCCTCATTGGATTATGAACCTATAGGGTTTAAAGAATCAGACCTGGTAAAGTTAGAGGTCCTTGTAAAGGGGGATACTATAGACGCCCTGAGCATAATTATTCATAGAGATGAGGCTGAAAAAAGAGGGAGAGAAATTGTGAGGAACCTAAGAAAACTTATACCTAGACAACTTTTTGAAATCCCATTACAGGCATCGATAAATGGGAAGGTAATTGCTAGAGAAAATATTCCACCATTAAAGAAGAATGTTTTGCAGAAATGTTACGGGGGAGACGTAACTAGAAAAAAGAAACTCCTGGAGAAACAGAAAGAAGGAAAGAAAAGACTGAAACAGATAGGACAGGTGGAAGTCCCTCAGGAGGCTTTTCTAGCTATTCTTAAAAGTGAATGAGATTGCCCTTTATATCCACATCCCATTTTGTATAAAGAAATGTTTATACTGTGATTTCTTTTCCTATAGATTTGATATCTCTCTTATGCACAGATATATAGAGGCTCTAGTTGAAGAAATAAGGGGTATTACTTTCTACAATTCGTATTCGGTTAGAACAATATACATAGGTGGTGGCACTCCTAGTATACTGCAGGAAGAGGATATAGATATCCTCTTTGATACTATTTATAAGTCATTCAAGGTTATTAGTAACCCTGAGATTACTATAGAGGTCAACCCGGGAACAATAAATGAGAAAAAGCTGAGGTTATATAGAGAATTAGGGATAAATAGGATAAGCATAGGAGTTCAAAGCTTACAACCTGAGGAGCTTAAGTTTTTAGGAAGAATTCATACCTCAGAGGAAGCTATAAATTCTATAGAGTTAGCTGAAAAGATGGGTTTTGATAATATAAGTATAGACCTGATATATGGTATTCCAAACCAGACAGTAGATTCATGGAAAGCCACCTTGAAACAAGTTCTTGATACCTCAATTAAACATATCTCTATCTATGGGCTTATCTATGAACCTGGGACTCCACTATATAAAGCATTAAATAGAGGTAAGATTACCCCACTATCTGAAGATGTAGAATTAGATATTTTTGATACATCACAGATCCTTTTAACAGAGAATGGTTTTTTATGGTATGAGATATCTAACTATTCTATAGAAGGTTTTGAGTGTAAACATAATTTAACCTACTGGGAAGGAGGAGATTATCTTGGTATAGGGGCTTCTAGCCATTCTCTTATAGAGGATGAAAGATATTCCAATACTCCAAATATAGGCGCATATATTAATCTAATAAAAATGAAACAGAGTCCTAGGGTCTGGGTTCAGAAGTTATTGCCGATAGATAGAGCAAAAGAACTTGTTATATTGGGGCTAAGATTGAGAAAAGGTGTACTTCTAAGTGATGTCTATAAGAAAACAGGGATTGACATACTCAAATTATACTATAATAGTATAGAAAAACTTAAAGATAATGGGCTGCTCAATTTCGATGGTGATAGAATATCTCTTACAGAAAGAGGTAGATTATTAGGGAATCTAGTTTTTGAGGAGTTTATATAAAATGATTGGAGGAGATAAGATGCAAGAAGAATTAAAGATACCACAGGTGGAGATTTCAGGAATAAAGGTTTCTAGGCTTATATGTGGGACTAATCCTTTCAATGGATATTCTCACTTTTCTAAAGCTAGGGACATTTTTATGCAGAGATACTTTACTGTAGAAAAGGTGATAGAAGTTTTAGAAAAGTGCCAAGAATTAGGTATAACTTCTCTTATTGGTCCAATAAACGAGAAAACTTGCCAGGTACAAGAGGAATTAGCTAAACGTGGAAGACCCCCTATGGTATGGGTCTCTACTACCTTAGGTTGGCTAGATAAAGAGCTCTTAAAGAAAGAAACTAAAATAGCGGCTGAGGTTGGGAATAAACTTCATGCAATCCACTGTAGTTTTGTAGATTCTCATCTAATATCTTCTAAGAATGAGATAGAAGATATAGAGGACCTTCTTAAATATATAAGAGATTTAGGTATGATACCTGGAATAAGTACACATCGTCCCGAGACCTTAACTGTACTAGCCAATAGTAACTATGATATAGAATTTGTAATCCTGCCATTTAATTCTATAGGATTCTTATCTAACCTTGAGGTAAACTGGATAGCCAAAATGATAAGAGAATTTCCAAAACCTATAATAATTATAAAACCTCTAGCAGCTGGACGTCTTATGCCTGAGCAAGGAATTCCCTTTGTCCTCGAAAATATAAAGCCTGATGACCCTGTAGCTATAGGAGTAATGAGCCCCGAGGAGGTTGAAGAAGATGTTGCAATATTTTTAGAGACACTACACCAACAGTATAATAAACGTGAACTCCTTAATACGCCTAGCAAGTCAACGGTAACTTTATAATTGAGTGTCCATTTTCTTCTATTGATATGCTATAATAATTAATATAATAAATTAATTAAAGGAGGAGAGATGGCAGATATTATAGATTTAAAAAGACCTAAAACACTAAAACTATTTAATCCTGAGAAAGGAGTTACCGTTTCAGGTCCTCCTGGCAGAGGTTCAGGCTACTGGGCAGGGGCAAGCAGTATTTTATATGATGAGAAAGAAAGTAGATTTTATCTCTACTATAGATTGAGAAGGCCAAGGCTTATAGAAGACGGAAGAGAGATCGGCAGGGGTTATGAGTGTAGGATAGCCGAGAGTAATGATGGAATAGAATTTAAGACTATATGGAAAGCTGATAAGTCTTATTTTGGAGGAATATCTTTAGAGAAAGCCTCTTTGACCAAGACAATAGAAGGGAAGTATAGACTCTATATAAGTTACGTGGATCCGGAAGATAATAGATGGCGTATAGATATGATAGAAGCTGAGAAGGTGAAAGATCTGGACCCAACAAAGAAGGTTAAGATCTTTTCCCCCGGAGACCTTGGTATAGAGGGGATAAAGGACCCTGAGGTTATCATAATAGGTGGACTTTATTATATGTTTGTAAGTTATGCACCATCTCCAAGAGATATAGATTCAGTTTTAAGAACAAAGATGCATGAGACAGCAGATATCTACAATACCGGTGTTACAAAATCCTGTACAGGACTTGCGATTAGTTCTGATGGAATATCTTTTAAGTGGTTAGGGGATGTTTTGTCACCTGAAGAAGATGCCTGGGATGCCTATGCAACAAGAATTACCAGTATCCTCTATTCGCCTCCGGTATTCTATGCCTTTTATGATGGAAGTAGGGATGTGTCAGAAAATTATGAAGAGAAACTTGGTTTAGCGGTGAGTTTTGACCTTAAAGATTTTGAAAGAGTAACTAAAAAGAGTCCATTATTACTTTCTCCATATTCCTCTGGGAGTATAAGATATGTTAATGCAGTGTGTGTTTTTGGAAAGATCTACTATTACTATGAGATGGCGCTTGAAGATGGATCTCATGAGTTAAGGGTGAGTGTAATTGGATCTTAGAGGGGTAAATCATCAGTTAGTAAAGATACAGAATAGAAACCTGATACTTAAATTAATATACGAGAGGGGTTCTATAAGCAGACAGGAGATTTCAAGGATAATCGGATTAACCCCTGCTACAGTAACCAATATAACTGGAGAATTATTGGAGGATGGTTTCATAGTAGAGTTACCAAGTTTTGAGGAGAGATCAGGTTCTGGTAGAAAGGCTATTCCTCTTGCAATAAATCCAACATCCGGGTATGTGATAGGGGTAGATATAGGTCCAAGGATGATAAGGATAGCTACCAGCGATTTATTGGGGCATCTCTCCAATATAGATTCCTTTCCATACGACCCTCAAGATGGAGAAAAACTCTCAGATGTGCTTGTAGAGAAGTTAAAAGCCTTAAAAGAGGATCGAAATATCATTGGTATAGGAATAGGAATACCTGGTCTTGTTGATTTTACCTCTGGAGAACTAAAAGTTTCTCCAAATTTAGGGTGGAGGAATCTAAAACTGGCTAACCCCATAGAAGATGCCCTCAAACTGCCAGTTGCAGTAGAAAATAATGTTAAAGCTATGGCTCTTGCTGAAAAGTGGTTTGGTAAAGGAAAGAAATCGAATAATTTTGTTCTTGTTTATGTTAGCCTGGGAATAGGATCTGGAATAATTATAGGTGGGAAGATATACAGAGGAGCTAATAACGGTGCTGGTGAGATAGGTCATACCGTTGTATCTGAGGATGGTGAGGTCTGTAACTGTGGGAAAAGGGGCTGTTTGGAGACATTTGCCTCTGCTAGAGCTATCGTAAAGAGATTTAAGGGAACTCCAGAGGATGAGGATGCTGATATAAATGAGATAAAGATAGCAATAGAGAAAGGGGATGAAAAGGCAAGAGAGATAGTCGAGAGGGCAGGGTATTATCTGGGAGTTGGTATATCAAACCTTGTAAATATGTTTGATCCAGAGATGATAATTCTTTCTGGGAGGGTGGTCAGGTTGGGAAAGGCACTCCTTGAGCCTATGAGTAGGTCTTTAGAAAGTAGGCTCTTTTCTACAGATAGAATAAGGATAGAGATTTCAGAGTTTGGTAAGGAGATAGGTCTTTATGGGGCTAGCGCATTAGCCCTTCAAAGATTTTTCTATGAAAAGGAGGAACTATGAATATAGGTATAGTAGGAGCTGGTAGAATAGCCAGGGCTCATTTTGAAAGACTTACTAAGAGGGAGGATGTAAAGATCAGAGGG
>Ga0207433_10007222_pt1 | contig 18719 bp, 18 predicted proteins | sample YelNatPaOPGAMG01_FD_187559 | JGI IMG/M metagenome (GOLD analysis project Ga0207433, IMG submission 187559) | Hot spring thermophilic microbial communities from Obsidian Pool, Yellowstone National Park, USA - OP-RAMG-01 (SPAdes) (version 3) | ecosystem: Environmental > Aquatic > Thermal springs... | reverse complement strand
ACTTTGGCGAACTGCCAGACCCGCTGCCGGGGTCGCCCGGTAATCTGCACCCCGCGTTGGGCCGCCTTCAGTGTGCGCACGGCTAGCGGCTGACGACTGCGCTTGGGCGATTCGGCGGGTTCCGGGGCCGGCAACAGCGTGCGGACCTGCTCGACGGACATCGCGTGCCACTCGTGCACGGGCGCCGGCAGCGGCGTGGGCGCGCGCAGCACTGCGCGGGCCAACAACGCACCGGAGAGCAGACCTGCCGCCGCGCCGGTGGTGACCGGGCCCGGGCCCCGGCCGCGGACACCCGGCAGCATCAGCAGCGCACCCAGCGCCGACGCCCCCGCGGATATCTCCACCCCGCGCCGGCTCGCCGCCCTGGCCGCGGGCAGCGCGTGCAGCACCCGCCAGGCGCCCGCCAGATCGGTCACGATCAGATCCGCGGTCCACGGCGGCGGCCCCGCATCGGCGTTTGGCATGACACCGAGCCCCAGGTCGGCAGAAGATAACGCCTGCGCGCCGGCCGAGGACAACACGGCGACGGTGCGGCCCGCCTGCTGCAGGTCAGCCAGTGCAGCGGTGAGAGCGTCGTCGATGAATCCGCCGCCGCCGCGCCGTGGCTGCCGCAGCTCGTCGAATGCGGGACGCAGCTCGCCGAGCGCGTCGACATCGATCGAGACCAGGTCCAGCTCGCCGCGGCGCGCCTCGGCCAGCACAGCTGCGGCCAGCGGATCGTGCACCGGCGAGATCAGCGCTTCGACCCGCGATCGGGGCTCGCTGCGCGGCAGGCCGGCGACCGGGTGCCAGCCCGGCTGCAGGCCGGTATCGGCCAGCAACGCCTGCGCGTTGTGCCACGCCGCTGATAGCGCGTCGTCGCTGACACCGCGGACCCGCACAACCCGCAAGGTGTCGCCACACAACACTCTCGGGTCGACGAGCAGCACGTCGATCCGGTCGAGCCGGCGCAGGCTCTCCGGACGCAACGGCAGCACCGCATGCCGATCGGCCAACCCCTGACCCAGCGTCGCCGCGAACGACTCGCGGGTGGTACGCATCGCTTTGGGCGTGGCCACCAACACCGCCGTCGACGCCCTGTCGATGCTGCGGGTGCTCGCGCCGATCAGCAGGGCACCAGCGGCCTGCACCCATGCGCTGCGCCGAGCGTGACGCTCGACCAGCCCGTCCGGTGGCGGCACCGGGCGCGACGGCGGGCAGGGATCGCAATGATCAGCGTGCCGGGCCAGCGCCGGTTCGTATCGCCGCCACGCCTGCGCTTCGGCCCGACATTCGGCCGTCCCGACCATCTCCATCATCAGGTCCACCGCCAGCGACGCCGGCGAGAGCGACACAACGTGGGCGACCGTCATGGCGATGGTCAGCACGGTGTCGGTGGCGGCGTGGCCGATCCGGTCCTCGAGCGCACGACGCAGCCGCGGCTGATAGTCGACGGCTGCCACGGCCGCTTCCACGCCGGTGGGCAGTCGCGGCCAGCGCAGCGCCCAACCCGCAAGCGCAACACCCATGCCGGCGGCGGTGGCGCCTGCCCCCACCACTTTGGCCGCCACCACCAGGCCGTCGCCGGGCAGCGGCTTGGGGCGCGCTAATTGATCGCGGCGTTGCGTGCCCGCGCTGGCCGGCGGGCAGCGCTGCTCGGCGTCATCGATGAGCCTGCACAGTTCGCGCAGCGACGCGGGGGCGTCGTCGAGGTGGACGACGATGCGCGACAGCGGGCGGTTCAGGGTGGCCGAGGTCACTCCGGGATGGCTGCAGACCGCGTCAAGCACGGCGCGGCCCCGTTGCGCGCCATCGGGGCGGTCCAGCCCGCGCACTTCGATCCAGGCGCGGTTGCCGCCCCGCCAACAATGCCGGGTCAGGGGCGGCGCGGGCAGTTCGCACGACATCGCCCGGACCCCTTCCCGAACCGGAATGGCGGCGATGCTCAGGCCGGTGGAGGCGACCGATCCCACAATTCGAACACCCGCCGCGATAGCGCGTAGCGGCCTGGATCGTCGCACGGATCCGACGGTACTCAATCGGGCGAACTAACGACGGCCGCTCGACTGGGCGCTGCGCGGCTGCCGGGCTGGCGCCTGCTTGGCTGAGGCGCTGCGGCGCGGCCCGGATTGCACCGGCGGCGCCGACCTGGTGGGCGCTGAGTTCGACTGTGCGGCAGCGCCGTCGCGCCGCAGGTTGAGCTGCCGAAGCAACAACACACCGCCGCCGACCGCTAACAGCACCGGCCACTCGACCAGCCCGGTGACGCCCAGTGCGCCGAAGGTCAACGCGGCCGCCGGCATGGAATGACTGCCTTTGCTGATGCCGCGCTGCACACCGGCGACCGCGCCGGCCACCCCGCCGATGATGCCGTCGACCGTGGCGCCGCCTACCGCGCCCGCGGCCGCGGTGGTCACATTGGCCGCGCGCGCCACCGTTCGGCCTATGTTGCGCACCGCGCCGTCGACACCCATCATCACTCCTTGCGGTTCCATTGTTGCCAGATTAGCGGCGCTTGTACAGCGGCAAACCGGCAAAATTCCCCAACTGCGAAAGATTCTATTAATGATCAGTTAACCGGGGATTCAGGATGGACGGGCCCGACCGAACAACCAGTTTTGCTGTCGGTGACTTGGGGCACGTCGTCCCTGCGCAGATCGACCAGCACCGGCGCGTGATCGCTGGGCGATTTGCCTTTGCGTTGCTCGTAGACGATCTGGGCGTCGATGACCCGCGCCGCCAGAGCCGGCGAGGCGAGAATGAAGTCGATGCGCATCCCCTGTCTTTTCGGGAACCGCAGCGCGGTGTAGTCCCAGTAGGTGTACACGCCGGGTCCCGGGGTAAACGGCCGCACTACGTCGGTGAATTTCGCCTCGATGAACGCGTTGAACGCCTTGCGTTCCGGCTCGGAGACATGTGTGCAGCCCTGAAAATACTCGACGCTCCAGACGTCGTCGTCGGTGGGCGCAATGTTCCAGTCGCCGACCAGTGCGATCTGGGCGCGAGGATCCTCACGCAGCCACCCCGCAGCGGTATCGCGGAGCGCAGCAAGCCAATTGAGCTTGTAGGTGTAATGCGGATCATCCAAGGTGCGGCCGTTGGGCACGTACAGGCTCCACACCCGCACGCCTTCGCAGGTGGCGGCTATCGCGCGGGCTTCCGTCGCAGCCACCACGCCTGGCTTGCGGCTCCAGCTCGGCTGGCCGTCGAAGCCGACCTGCACGTCGTGCAGGCCAACCCGCGAGGCGATCGCCACCCCATTCCACTGATCGAACCCGCAATGGGCGACCTCGTAGCCGAGCCCGACGAACGGCAGCGCCGGGAACTGGTCGTCGGAGCATTTGGTTTCCTGCATCGCCAACACATCAACCTCGGCGCGGGCCAGCCAATCCAGGACACGGTCAAGGCGGGCGCGAATCGAGTTGACGTTCCAGGTGGCCAGCCGCAGCAGCGGCGATCGCACCGGCGGCGAGGCCGGGCGCCTCGCGTCGCCGCCATCAACCACGCCCTCGGGCATGTGTCGACCCTACCGGGGCGCGGCTCGCAGATAGCGACACCGGTGCTGTGCGGTGAAGCCAAGTGAGCCGAAAAGGCCCACTGCGGCCGCTGTCTCAGCGTTGCCGTCGACCACTTGCGCATAGCCGCGGGTTGCGCCGTGATCGATTCCCCACGCCAGCAGCGCGGCGCATACCGCCTTAGCATGACCCTTGCCTCGGCTGTCGGGGGCGACCCGCACCGCCGACAGGCCCAACCAGCGAGTCCCATCGGGTGCTTGGGTGACCGATGCGCGCCCCACCGCGGCGTCCGCGCGCAGGGCGAACACGATGTCGCCGCCCACGACGGCGGCTAACACGTCGACCGGCACGTCGCGGGCGTAGCAGTCCAGCCATTCCCTGCTCGGCCGTGACGCCAGCGTGACGTTCGACGCCGAACGTGACGCCAGCGTGACGTGAGCCAGGTCACAGACCATCATGCGGGTTTCGCATTCGATCGGTGTGTCGATCCCCAGCGGGATCAGCCGGTCCGGGATCGCCAGCCGCGGGATGAGGCCGCGCTGCGTGTACCAGTCCACAATCGCGGGCACCGTGTTCATTGACGCGCCGATCGCCAGCGGCACAGCGGAGTTCGCGCGCATCGTGGCTCCGTGCCCGGCGCGCAGCAACCAGCCGTCGACCCAGTCCTGCTGCACGCCCGGCCACGCCAGCGCCGCAGCGTGCTCAACCGCGCGGATCTGCGAATTACGCACCGGCACATCGGTCAGCCGGCGCACCGTCAGCACGTCGGCGGCGGCGAATTCGACCACGTCGCCTTGGCGAGTCTGCACCCGCACCACCGGGTCGACCTGTAGAAGGTGGCCCACCGCGTCGGACAACGCCGGAACAGACCCCGGGGGTCGGCGGTACCGCACGCTGACCCTGGTGCCGACACGGGGAAGGGTAACCATCAGTGGCCGAACGGATCCGGTCCCTCGCCCGGAGTCCAGGACAGTCCGGGAACGCCCCAACCATGCGATTTGACCGCCCGCTTGGCGGCGCGGGCATGCCGGCCGACCAGCCGGTCCAGATACAGCAAGCCGTCGAGGTGACCGGTTTCGTGCTGGAGCATCCGTGCGAACAGCCCAGTGCCCTCCACTGCGATCGGGTTACCGTCGGCGTCGACTCCGGTGACCCGGGCCCACTTCGCCCGTCCGGTCGGGAATGACTCGCCGGGCACCGATAGGCAGCCCTCGTCGTCGTGATCTGGATCGGGCATGGTCTCGGGCACCTCGGAGGTTTCCAATACCGGGTTGATGACCACGCCCCGGCGTCGTGCCGATTGTCCGACGTCCTCGGGGCAGTCGTAGGTGAACAATCGCATTCCCACGCCGATCTGGTTGGCGGCCAGGCCGACACCGTGGGCGGCGTCCATGGTCTCGTACATCGTGCTGATCAGCTCGGCCAGATCGGCTGGCAGCGAGCCGTCAGCACCCACTGCCACCGGTCGGGTAGGGGTGTGCAGGATCGGGTCGCCCACGATGCGAATGGGAACGACTGCCATGATCGGCAAGCTTAAGCGGTCCGGGGATGCCCGCCGCGCAGCGGCGGGCGGACGAGCGCGGCAGCGTGGCCGGGCAATTTGGCTGAGCGACTCGCGGGCCAAGGTTACCGGTCAGCAGTTACAGCCGTGGTTGAATATGCGCTGAAACAGCGAGTATTCGAGAATTCGCCGAAAGGGTCGAGGAAGCGATATGGATAGCGCTATGGCGCGGGCTAATCGATCGGGGGACGACTCTGAAATCGCTGATGGGTTAACCCGTCGCGAACACGACATTCTGGCGTTCGAGCGCCAATGGTGGAAATACGCCGGCGCCAAAGAAGAAGCCATCAAAGAACTTTTTGCGATGTCGGCGACGCGATACTACCAGGTGCTCAACGCGCTGGTCGATCGGCCCGAGGCGTTGGCGGCGGATCCGATGTTGGTGAAAAGGCTGCGACGTCTGCGCGCCAGCCGGCAAAAGGCACGGGCTGCGCGGCGGCTCGGCTTCGAGGTGACCTGAGGTTTCACTGGCCGGGCTGCGCGTCCTTATCGGTTCTGGCCAACTCCTGGCTACAGTGGCCTCGATGAATGAGCGCGTCCCCGATTCTGCCGGGCTACCTCTGCGGGCCATGGTGATGGTGTTGCTGTTTCTCGGCGTCATTTTCCTGCTGTTCGGTTTCCAGGCGATGGGGTCGGGCGGAAACGCCGGCGATGAGGACTCATCGATAGCGACCTTGTCAACGAGCACCGTCGCGCCGAAGACGTCTGAGCCGGCCGCGCCGAACACTGACGTGCGGGTGTACAACATTTCCGATCAAGAAGGTGCCGCCGGACGGATCGCCGATCAGCTGCGGGGAGCCGGCTACAACGTCTCCGAAGTCGGCAACCTGTCGTTGTCGGCCGTCGCGACCACGACCGTGTACTACACCGACGCTCCCGGCGAGCGTGCGGCCGCCGATGCGGTCGGTAAGTTGTTGGGGGCCCCGGTGGAGCCGCGGATCCCCGAGATCGCCGACCAACCGCCCGGCGTCATCGTGGTGGTCGCGGGCTAGCCGTTGCCTCGGGATAGGCTTCTGCACATGGTTAAGCCCGCCCCGAACCGCAACGTCGTCGCTGCCACTGCACTGGGAGTACTCGCCGCCCCGGTCGCGCTGCTGAGCGCGTGTTCGCCGCCGGGAGAGGTTCCGTCGAAGTCGCCGGGCACCACACCGTCGATCTGGACCGGCTCACCGGAACCGACCAGCACGCCCGCCGAAGGCGGGTCGGCGGCGCCGGAGAGCTTGACCACCCTTCTCCGGACGCCAGACGGCACTAAAGTCGCGACCGCCAAGTTCGAGTTCGACAACGGGTACGTGACCGTCACCGTGCAGACGACCGGCGTCGGTCAGCTCGCCCCTGGATTTCACGGCCTGCACATCCATCAGGTGGGCAAGTGCGAGCCCAACTCGGTGGCCCCTAGCGGCGGCACGCCGGGGAACTTCTTGTCCGCCGGCGGGCATTACCAGGCGCCCGGGCACACCGGAGAGCCCGCCAGCGGTGACCTGACTTCACTTCAGGTCCGCAACGACGGCGCCGCGCTGCTGGTGACCACCACCGACGCGTTCACCAAAGACGACCTGTTGTCCGGAAACGGCACAGCGCTGATCATTCACGCGGCTTCGGACAACTTCGGCAACATTCCCTCGGAGCGCTACACGCAGGTCAACGGCGCCCCGGGCCCCGACCAGACCACGATGTCCACCGGTGACGCCGGCAAGCGAGTGGCGTGCGGTGTCATCGGTGCCAGATAGCGGACCGCTAAACAGGTCCGCCGCGCGTATCGACTTCGCCGGCTCAGCCCGGCCGACAGTCGGTGTCGAGTGGGAATTCGCGCTCGTCGACGCGCAGACCCGCGACCTGAGTAACGAGGCCACCGCGGTCATCGCCGAGATCGGCGAAAACCCGCGCGTACACAAGGAGTTGCTGCGCAATACCGTCGAGATCGTCAGCGGTGTGTGTGACTGCACCGCCCAGGCGGTGGAGGATCTGCGCGCAACTTTGCGCAGCGCGCGCCAGATCGTCCGCGACCGCGGGATGGAGCTGTTCTGCGCCGGTACCCACCCGTTCGCGCGGTGGTCGGCTCAGAGGCTCACTGACGCGCCGCGGTACGCCGAGCTGATCAAGCGCACCCAGTGGTGGGGACGGCAGATGCTGATCTGGGGGGTGCACGTACATGTCGGGATTCGTTCGGCGCACAAGGTAATGCCGATCATCACGTCGATGCTCAACTATTACCCGCATCTGCTGGCCCTGTCGGCGTCCTCACCGTGGTGGGGCGGCGAGGACACCGGGTATGCCAGCAACCGGGCGATGATGTTTCAGCAGCTGCCCACCGCCGGGTTACCGTTTCATTTTCAGACCTGGTCGGAGTTCGAAGGCTTCGTCTACGACCAGAAGAAGACCGGCATCATCGATCATATGGACGAAATCCGTTGGGACATCAGGCCGTCACCTCATCTTGGGACCATCGAGGTGCGAATTTTCGACGGGGTGTCCAACCTGCGTGAGCTCGGCGCGCTGGTGGCGTTGACGCACTGCCTGGTCGTCGACCTGGAGCATCGGCTGGACGTCGGGGAGACTCTGCCGACCATGCCGCCCTGGCATGTCCAGGAGAACAAGTGGCGCGCAGCCCGCTACGGCCTGGACGCCGAGATCATCCTCGACGCCGACAGCAACGAACGTCCGGTCGCCGAAGATCTGACTGGCCTGCTCAACCGCCTGGAGCCGGTCGCGAAGTCGTTGCACTGCGCCGACGAGTTGGCCATGGTGCCTGACGTTTACCAGCGAGGGGCGTCCTACCAGCGGCAGCGCCGAGTCGCCGAGGAACACGACGGAGACCTGCGGGCGGTGGTCGACGCGCTGGTCGGCGAGTTGGACATCTGATCGTGGTCGGGCCGGATCGTGTTGCGCTGGCGATGTTTCCGCTCGAGTCTGCGCTACTGCCCGGCGAGGATCTGCCGTTGCGCATCTTCGAGCCTCGCTACGCCGCTTTAGTGCAGGACTGCCTGCGCAGCGCCGAACCCCAATTCGGGGTGGTGCTGATCTCCCGCGGCCGCGAGGTCGGCGGGGGTGAGGTGCGCTGCGACATAGGCGCGCTGGCCCGCATCGCCGAATGCATCGAAACCGGCGGTGGCCGGTATGTGTTGCGGTGCCGGGTTGGTGAGCGGATCAGGGTGTGCGACTGGCTGCCCGACGATCCTTATCCGCGGGCAATGGTGCAGGCCTGGCCCGATGAGCCGGGACCTGCGGTGCGCGCCGAGCAACTCCGCGAACTCGAAGATCAGCTGCTGGCGTTGTTCGAGCGGATAGCAGCCGCGCGCGGCGCCCGGTTGCCCGACCGCGACGTGCTGCTCGGCACTGGCGAGGCCGCGGCCGATACCGCTACCCGGTTGTACTCGCTGGCGTCGCGCGTCCCGATGGGCCCGGCTGACCGCTATAAGATACTCGCCGCACCATCGGCGGCCCAGCGTCTTTCGGCGCTTCGGGATGCCGTCGAATCCATCGCCGCGGTGGTCGAATTCCAGCTCTCGGAATGACTGTGAGGGCCCGCGGCGCGGGGTCGACGCTCATGTCGGCCGGCCAGGCTTACGCAGACCCAGCCGGGCCATCGACCGGCGGCTGGGTTGCGCCCGGCGGATCGCGCGCCGCACGGCGCGCCGCTGCTTGGGTCGCTCGCCCCACACTTCCGGGTGGGCCGCCAGCCAACGGTGGCTACGCACCGAAAACGGGATGTGGCACAGATAAGCCACGATCACCACCATGATCAGGATGTAGGGGAACAAGAACGCGGCCGCTGCGACGATCGCCAGCGCCGCCAGCAGCACCGCCGCCAGGTTCGGCGGCACCGACACCGCGTGCATCTTCTTCATCGGGATCCGGCTGACCACCAGCATCGAGCAGGCCGTCATCCAGGCACCAACCACCCACGGGGACGTCCACCAGCCCCCGTCGAACTGTAATTTGGCCGCCAGCGGGCCCAACGCCGCGATGGCACCTGCCGGGGCCGGCATGCCGACGAAGAACTCCCGCGCGTAGGCCGGCTGGGTGCCGTTATCCAGTAGCGCGTTGAACCGGGCCAGCCGCAACACGATGCACACCGCGTAGAGCAGCGCCACCACCCAGCCTGCCGGCACCGTCGACAACAACGACACGTAGACCACCAGTGCCGGGGCGACGCCGAAATTCACCGCGTCGGCGAGCGAATCGATCTCTTCGCCCATCCGCGACTCGGCGTCTAGGATCCGTGCCACCCGGCCGTCCAGCCCGTCGAGGATGGCGGCCGCGGCGATCAGCGCCATCGCGGTGTGGGGCTGGGCCTCCAGCGCGAACTTGATCGAGGTAAGTCCTGCGCAGATCGCCAGCACGCTCATCGAGCTCGGCAGGATGCGCAGGTTGACCGTTCGTCTGGGTCGCGGCTTGGTAATCATCACGATGGCGTCACAATTGCGCCAGCACTGTTTCGCCGGCCACCGCGCGCTGTCCGACGGTGACCAATGGCGCCGCTCCGGCGGGCAGGTAGGTGTCCAACCGGGAGCCGAACCGAATAAGGCCGTAGGTGTCCCCGATCGACAGTGTGTCGCCGCGGTCGACATCGCACACGATGCGCCGCGCCAGCAGACCGGCGATCTGCACCGCGACGACCTCGGAGCCGTCGGCGGTGCGGATCCGCACGCTGGTCCGCTCGTTGCGGTCACTGGCCGCGGCCAGGTCGGCCGGGCCGAAGCTGCCCGGCCGATGCACCACGTCGATCACCTCGCCGCTGACCGGGGCCCGCTGCACGTGCGCGTCCAGCAGCGACAAAAAGATGCTGATTCGGGGCAGTCCCGCGGCACCCAGTCCCAGCTCGGCGGGCGGCGCCGCCGAGTCGACGACGCAGATCAGGCCGTCGGCGGGAGCGACGACGACACCCGGCCGGCTGGGCGGCACCCGTGGTGGGTGGCGGAAAAAACCCGCACAGGCGCCGGCGCTCAGCAGCCCGGCGCGGCGCAGCCACCGGTATCGGCGCCCGGCCAGGGCCGCACTCAAGGCCACGGCCAGTCCCGCCGCGATGAACGGCAGGCCCGCCGGATGCACCGGTGCAACGGTGGCCCGCAGCAACACGAGCACGCGCTGCGGGCTCGACCCTAGATCGCCGCTGGCGCGGGGGCGTCGTGCCACGCGGTCATCTTACGGAGCAACCAGCTAGCGCAGATCCCAGATCTGCAGCCGCGATCCGGCCGGGATCTCCGTGACGTCAACACCGATGTCCAGCAGGCAGTTCGCCGAAGCCAGCCAGCGCAGATGGTGTGACCCCGGCGGGCCACAGGCGGCGACGGTGCCGGCGTCGGCGTCGAACACCCCGCGACGGAACTGGCGCTTGCCGGCCGGCGAGGCGAGCCTTTCGGTGAGCACGGCCGACTCTCGCGGCCGGTCGGGGTTGGGCAGGCTCATCGCGACGCGCAGCGCGGGGCGGATGAACACCTCGAAGGACACCAACGCACTGACCGGGTTGCCGGGCAAGGTGACGATCGGCGTGCCGACCACCCGCCCGGCACCCTGCGGCATGCCCGGTTGCATGGCGACTTTGACGAACTCCACCTGTTGGTCGCCGTCTTGATGACCGGCGCCGCCGAACGCGTCCTTTACCACCTCGTAGGCGCCGGCGCTGACCCCGCCGCTGGTGATGATCAGATCGGATTCGGCGGCATAACGGTCGAGTACCGCGACGAATTGCCCGACGTCGTCGCCGGTGGTCGCGGTGGCGATGACACCGGCTCCGGCGTCGCGGACGGCAGCGGCCAGCATCGGCGAGTTGGACTCGTAAATCTGCCCGGGCTGCAGCGCACGCCCCGGCGGCACCAGCTCCGAGCCGGTGGAGATCACCAGTACTTGCTGCCGTGGAATCACCGTGAGTCTGCGCAGTCCCAACGCGGCGGCCAGCCCCACCACCGCCGGGGTGACCGGTTGGCCGGCCCGCAACACGGCGGTGCCGACGCTCACGTCCTCGCCGGCGCGGCGGATATGGCGCCCTTCGGGTGGTGCGGCGCTGATAGTGACGACGTCGGTGCGCCCGTCGGTGGCCTCGACCGGCACCACCGCTGTGGCCCCGGCCGGTATCGGAGCGCCGGTCATGATCCGGTGCGCGCTGCCCGGCCGCAACGCCGGGATGTCGGTTCGGCCGGCCGGAATGTCCTCGGTGACCGGCAGTGTGACCGGATGCTCGGGTGTTGCCGCGGCCACGTCCTCGGCGCGTACCGCGTAGCCGTCCATCGCGGAGTTGTCGAAAAGCGGCAGCGCGACCGGCGCGGACACCTCCTCGGCCAACACCAGGCCTTCGGCGTCGGCGAGGGCGACAGAGACGGCGGGCCGTGCAGTGATCAGCCCGGCGACGACGTGTTGGTGTTCCTCGACCGACCGCATGGCTTCAGACCGGAAACCGGACGCCGGTGAGCTCCTCGGAGACCGCCCACAACCGGCGCTGTAGCTCCTCGTCGTGGGACTGCGCACTGGAGGACACCAGCTTCGGGTGACCGCGCTGCTCGCCGAGCCCGTCCGGGCCGTAGTACTGCCCGCCTTGAACGTCGGGGTCGGTGGCGGCTCGCAGCGTCGGCAGCGCGCCCATCGCCGCGCTCTGGAACAGCACCGGCCCGAGCACCGCGACCGCCGGCTTGAAGATAGCCGGCAGGTTGCGGGCCAGCTCGGTGTTGGAGCCGCCCGGATGCGCGGCGACGGCGATGGTGTTCTGCTGCCGAGCGGTCAACCGGCGCTGCAGCTCGTAGGTGAACAGCAGATTGGCCAGCTTGGACTGCCCGTAGGCGGCGATCCGATCATAGTGGCGTTCCCAGTGCAGGTCGTCGAAGTGGATCGCTGCGCGGATGCGATGGGCCAGGCTGCTGACCGTCACCACCCGCGAACCGCGGACTCCCAGCATGCGGTCGAGCAGCAGCCCGGTCAGCGCGAAATGGCCGAGGTGGTTGGTGCCGAACTGCAATTCGAAACCGTCGGCGGTGACCTGTTTGGGTGTCCACATCACTCCGGCGTTGTTGATCAACAGGTCGATGCGCGGGTAACTGTCACGCAGCGCGGCCGCGGCCGAGCGCACCGATGCCAGCGAGCTCAGATCGAGCTCCTGCAGCGTGACGTCGGCTTGCGGCTGGGCAGCCACGATTCGGGCCAGCGCGGCGTTGCCCTTGTCCAGATTGCGCACCGCCAGCACGACATGCGCGCCGTGCTGGGCGAGTACCGCAGCGGTGTGGTAGCCGATGCCGGTGTTAGCACCGGTCACGACAGCAGTGCGTCCTCGCTGGTCCGGCACGTCGACTTCCGACCATTTCCGGTTGGCGCTCATGGCGCCAAACGATACCGACGCATGGCCGGGGCCGCCCGGTGGCATTCTCATGGGCGTGGATGACGCACTACCGGCCGCGGCTGTGGTGGGCATGGCCGATCCCGCCCACCCGCCGAGCCGGCGGGCGCCGCTGGCGTGGGCCCTCGGCGGGGTGATCCCGTGGTTGGTGCTGGCTGTCGGCCAGCTGGTGTGGTTGGCGCTGGATCAGCGGCTGCTGTGGCTGCACTGGATGTGTGCGATCGGCACGGTGGCGGGCGGGGTGATCGCCGTCGCGGTGGTGCCGTTGTGGCGGTATCGGGTACACCGCTGGGAGATCAGCCCTCAGGCGGTCTACACCCGCACCGGATGGCTGGTCCAGGAACGGCGCATCGTGCCGATATCGCGCGTGCAGACCGTCGACACCCACCGCGGCCCGCTGGATCGCTTGCTCGGCCTGGCCAACGTGACCGTCACCACCGCGTCGTCGGCGGGTGCGGTGCGCATCGTCGCGCTGGACTCGGCGGTGGCCGACCGTATTGTCGCGCAGCTCAGCGACATCGCCGCGATCGGCGCCGAGGACGCCACGTGAGCTGGCAGCGGCTTAGCCCGCGAATGCTGCTGATCCACCCCGTGCACGAGCTGCTACGCCAGCTGCCGCTGCTGGTGGGCGCGATCGTGCTGGGCTCGACCACCGGCAACCCGCTCTGGACGGTGGCGGCGGTGGCGGCGACGGTGGCGCTGGGGGTGGCGCGCTGGTTCACCACCAGCTACCGCATCGCACCCGACGAGGTGCAGCTGCGCGCGGGTGTGCTGCAGCGCAAGGTGCTCTCGGTGCCGCGCAACCGGATCCGGTCCGTGCAAACCGACGCCCGGCTGCTGCATCGGCTGTTGGGGCTGGCGGTGCTGCGGGTGAGCACCGGCCGAGAAGCTGCCGGCGACAACGTGTTCGAGCTAGACGCGGTGGAGGTGTCGCAGGTGCCGCGGCTGCGGGCGATCCTGCTGGCCGAGGCGCCGCAGCTTGACCAGCCGGCGCCGCAGGGCACGGTGTTGGCGCGCTGGCAGCTGTCCTGGCTGCGGTATGCGCCGCTGAGCCTGTCCGGGCTGCTCACCCTCGCCGCAGCGGCCGGTGCGTTGTATGAGTCCGGGTTCGGCGAGTTCGGGTTGGCCACCGCCGCGCGGTTCAGCGCGCCGGCGATCGCGGCGGCGGTGCTGGTCGGGTCGGTGGTGCTGGCGGTGCTGCGGTCGCTGGTCACCTACGGCGACCTGGTGCTGCTGCGCCGGGGCGACGTCTTGCACCTGCGGCACGGTCTGTTGCGGGTGCGCGAGCACACCTACGACATGAGCCGGCTGCGCGGCGGGACCCTACGCCAACCGCTGCTGGTGCGCGCACTGCGCGGCGCCCGGTTGGATGCGGTGATGACCGGTGTGCACGGCGCCGGCGAGTCGTCGCTGCTGTTGCCGCCGTGTCCGGCGGCGACGGCCGAGGCGGTGCTGACCGGTCTGCTCGGCGATGCGTCGGTGGTCACCGGGCCGCTGCGCGGGCACGGCTCGCGGGCTGCTGTTCGGCGCTGGACCCGCGCGCTGGGGATGCCGGTGCTGGCCGGGGTGGTGCTGGCGGTGACGGCCGTGCTGGTGGGGGTGCCCGGGTGGGTGTGGCCGGCATGGGTGGCGCTGCTGGCGTGGTGCGCGCTGCTGGCCGCCGACCGGGTGGGGGCGCTGGGCCACCGGGTCGACCGGCATTGGCTGGTGGCCCGCTCCGGCAGCCTGCAGCGCCGCCGCGATTGCCTTTCCACCGCGGGCATTGTCGGCTGGACGGTGCGCCAGACGCCGCTGCAGCGTCGCGCCGGGGTGGCCACCCTGGTCGCCGCGACCGCCGCCGGTATCAAGCGCTACCCGCTGATCGACGTGCCGGCATCGCAGGCCTGGTCGATTGCGGCCGCGGCGTCGCCGTGGGTGGCCGAGAGCATCTGGGCGATCCGGTAACGCCTCGCCCAACGCTAGAGGGACCTCTACACGAAGCCAAGTTCGTCGGCGCGTTTGAGCCATGCGCTGACTTTTGGCGTTTCTACGAGGAGCGGCTCGACCTCGGCCGATGGTGGGGTTTCTTGCACTCGGCATGGGCGAGTGCTAAGAATGACATTGGCACTCGCGACCAGCGAGTGCTAGGTCGGGACGGTGAGACCGGGCCGTCACGAAAGCCGTGGTCGTCCGTCGCGGGCACTGCACCCGGCCAGGACGTGTCATCCCCAATCCGGAGGAATCACTTCGCAATGGCCAAGCAAATTGCGTACGACGAAGAGGCCCGGCGTGGCCTCGAGCGGGGTCTGAACGCCCTCGCCGACGCGGTACGGGTGACGTTGGGTCCCAAGGGCCGCAACGTCGTCCTGGAGAAGAAGTGGGGTGCTCCCACGATCACCAACGATGGTGTGTCCATCGCCAAGGAGATCGAGCTGGAGGACCCGTACGAGAAGATCGGCGCCGAGCTGGTCAAGGAAGTCGCCAAGAAGACCGACGACGTCGCCGGCGACGGCACCACGACGGCCACCGTGCTGGCCCAGGCACTGGTCAAAGAGGGTCTGCGCAACGTCGCTGCCGGCGCCAACCCGCTCGGCCTGAAGCGCGGCATCGAGAAAGCCGTCGAGAAGGTCACCGAGACGCTGCTCAAAGGTGCCAAGGAGGTCGAGACCAAGGAGCAGATCGCGGCCACCGCGGCCATCTCCGCCGGTGATCAGTCCATCGGCGACCTGATCGCCGAGGCGATGGACAAGGTCGGCAACGAGGGCGTGATCACCGTCGAGGAGTCCAACACCTTCGGCCTGCAGTTGGAGCTCACCGAGGGCATGCGGTTCGACAAGGGCTACATCTCGGGCTACTTCGTTACCGACGCCGAGCGTCAGGAAGCGGTGCTGGAGGATCCCTACATCTTGCTGGTCAGCTCCAAGGTGTCGACCGTCAAGGATCTGCTGCCGCTGCTGGAGAAGGTCATCCAGGCCGGCAAGCCGCTGCTGATCATCGCCGAGGACGTCGAGGGTGAAGCGCTGTCGACCCTGGTCGTCAACAAGATTCGCGGCACCTTCAAGTCGGTGGCGGTCAAGGCCCCCGGCTTCGGTGACCGCCGCAAGGCGATGCTGCAGGACATGGCGATTCTGACCGGTGGTCAGGTGATCAGCGAAGAGGTCGGCCTGACCCTGGAGAACGCCGACCTTTCCCTGCTGGGTAAGGCCCGCAAGGTCGTCGTCACCAAAGACGAGACCACCATCGTCGAAGGAGCCGGTGACCCCGACGCCATCGCCGGGCGGGTGGCTCAGATCCGCCAGGAGATCGAGAACAGCGACTCCGATTACGACCGCGAGAAGCTGCAGGAACGGCTGGCTAAGCTGGCCGGCGGTGTCGCGGTGATCAAGGCCGGCGCTGCCACCGAGGTGGAGCTCAAGGAGCGCAAGCACCGCATCGAGGACGCGGTGCGCAACGCCAAGGCTGCCGTCGAAGAGGGCATCGTGGCCGGTGGTGGCGTGACGCTGCTGCAGGTGGCCCCAACGCTGGACGACCTCAAACTCGAGGGCGACGAGGCCACCGGTGTCAACATCGTCAAGGTGGCGTTGGAGGCTCCGCTCAAGCAGATCGCGCTCAATTCCGGACTCGAGCCCGGCGTGGTCGCCGAGAAGGTGCGCAACCTGCCGGCGGGGCACGGCCTCAACGCGCAGACCGGCGAGTACGAGGACCTGCTCAAGGCCGGCGTTGCCGACCCGGTCAAGGTGACTCGCTCGGCGCTGCAGAACGCCGCGTCGATCGCCGGGCTGTTCCTGACGACCGAAGCGGTGGTCGCCGACAAGCCGGAGAAGGAGAAGGCCGCCATGCCCGGTGGCGGCGACATGGGCGGCATGGACTTCTAAAGTCGCCTGCGCAGAAGGCCCGGTCCCGGTGGGGCCGGGCCTTCTCGTTGCAGGGTCCACTACTTCGGCTGAGCGGTTTCATACGTGACTCGCCGCTGTTGTCGTATGAACACGCACAGTCGGCGCGCTGGTTGTGCACGACCGTCGACCGAACGGCCGGTTGCGGTGGCACTGTCCGGCCATGCAGGCAATCGAATGGCCTTTCCGGGCGGCGGACGCGCTCGATTGCGGCGCGTTGAGCTTTCGCGAGCTGCGTCGTTTCCACGCCGCGGTCTACCCGGGCGTGTGGGTACCGCGCGGAGTCGAGCTGTCGGCGGATCAGCGAGCCCGAGCGGCCTGGCTGTGGTCGGGCCGCCGCGGCGTGCTTGCCGGACTCTCAGCGTCGGCGATGTTGGGCGCCAAATGGATCGAACCCGACGCACCGGCTCAACTCGTGCACACCAATCGGCGGTCACCGCCGATGATCATCGTCCACACCGATGCTCTACTGCCCCAAGAAACGCAAGTGATCTGCGGAATGCCCGCAACGACGCCCGCTCGCACGGCCTTCGACCTGGGCAGGCGACTTGGGCGAAGGCAGGGTGTGCAGCGTATCGACGCGCTGATGAACGCCACCGACGTCAAGGTCGACGACATCGAGGCGGTCGTCAGACGACATCCGGGCGTTCGGGGCCTGCGGCAGCTGCATAAGACGCTGGAGCTGGTCGACGGCGGCGCCGAGTCGCCCTACGAGTCGCTGACGCGTTTGCTCTTGATGCGAGCCGGGTTTCCCCGGCCACAGACCCAGGTTTCGGTTTACGACGACTACGGGTTTGTGGTGGCGCGCATCGATGTGGGTTGGCCGCAGTGGCGTGTCGGGGTTGATTTCGAGGGCGCGCACCATTGGACGGATCCCCGGCAGCGGGCATGGGATGTCGAGCGATATGCCAAACTCGCCGACCTGGGCTGGATCGACGTCAGATTGACCGCCAGGACGCTGCACAACAACCCGCGCTTGTTCCTCAGCCGTGTCGGCGACGCCCTCATCAGGCGCGGCTGCCCGAAGACCTGGTAAGAGCCAGTCGATTGCGCGTTTTGCTCCGTCTCAACGGCGTGTCCCGTACGACCTCGCACAGTCGGCGGGCTATTCAGCCGCGACGAACACCACGCAATCGTGCAGGCAGCCTTTGGCGGCTGCGGAGGAGTCTGGATCCGCATTGCGGTGCAGTAGCGCGCGGGTGGGCTTCACCTCGATGTGGACGGCGTCGTCGGGCGCGTCGGCAACCACGGCGCGCCCGTCGACGATCAGCGAGTACCCGCCGGGTTCGCGCGGCGGCCAGAGCAGCGTGACGTCACCGCGGTCGGCGAGGTTCTTGCGGGTGCGCCCGCCGACGAGCCCGACGTCCAGCACGCCGCCGTCCAGCACCGGCTGCACCGCGACGGTGTGCGCGTGGTAGTCGTCGTCGACGGTCACCAGATAGGCGAACGGGTAGTCGTGCAAGGCCGCGGCGAGGCGTTCGAGGTCGACTTTCCCGGCGCCCATAGCGACAACTGTATTCGGCCCTGGAGGCATCGGGGAGGGGCGGCGCCGAAGTGCTCAGGCAACCGGTGCCGGCTGACGGCCGCGGATCAGCCTGCCGGGGCGAGCGGCGGTGGGCACGCCGCCCAGGGCGATCACCTGGCCGGACACAATCGTGGCGACGTAGCCATCGGCGGTCTGGTCGAGTCGACGCCCGCCGGCGGGCAGGTCGTAGGTGACCACCGGCTTGTGCAGCCGCAGCCCGGCGTGGTCGATGACGTTGAGGTCGGCCTTGTAGCCGACGGCGATGCGGCCGCGATCGCCGAGCCCGGCAACCCGGGCCGGCACCGACGTGAGCTCGCGGATTGCCGCGGGCACGCTGAGCCGTCCGGATTTGCGGTCGCGGGTCCAGTGGGCCAGCAAATACGTGGGAAAGCTCGAGTCGCAAATCATTCCGTAGTGAGCGCCCCCGTCGCCGAGGCCCAGCACGACGTCGTCGCGGCGCAGCAGCTCACCGACGGCGTCCAGTGAGTTGTTCGGCAAGTTGGCCATCGCGCCGAGCAGGATCGCGTGACCGTCGTCGTCGAGCAACCGGTCGTAGGCCTCCTCGGCCGGAGAGACCCCGCGGGCCCGGGCCCGGGCGGCGATGCTGTCCGATGCAGGAGGCTCGTAGTCGGGGTTCTCGCCCAGCGGGAAGATCCAATTCCAGGCCTGCGCCAGGTAGAACAGCGGGTTGACCGCAGCCTCGGTGGGTTTGTCGGCCAGAATGCGCGCCCGCACTTCGGGTTTGCGCATCTGCGCCACCCGCTCGGCCAGCGGCAGGTCTGCGATCGCTCGGTAGCTCGGGTAGAGCATGAACGGATTGATGGTCAAATCCAGGCCGATCATCAGCCCGATCGGCCGGGGAAAGACCTGTGCAGTGATCTGCGCGCCGGCCCCGTTGGCTTTTTCCACCATCGTGATCGCGTCTTCCCACACCGGGTCGCCG